>Ga0073934_10007708_pt1 | contig 14778 bp, 6 predicted proteins | sample LarsenN4metaG_FD_76834 | JGI IMG/M metagenome (GOLD analysis project Ga0073934, IMG submission 76834) | Hot spring sediment bacterial and archeal communities from British Columbia, Canada, to study Microbial Dark Matter (Phase II) - Larsen... ...
AGCGGCGGCCGCGAGAAACGCATGGTGCGCGGCATGAGGATCGCGGCAGCGGCTGACGGCGAGCGGCCCATCGACGCCGCGATACTCCGACGGCCCGCCGTCGTTGTGTTCCGAGCGCTTGAAGTACGGCAGCAGGTCCTGGTAGCCCCAGCCGGTGTTGCCGAGCGCGCGCCACGCGTCGAACGAGAGACGATGCCCTCGGATGTGCACCATCGCGTTGATCGCACTGGAGCCGCCGTGTGCTTTGCCGCGCGGCGCGATCATCCGGCGATTCGCCAATCCGGGTTCCGGCTCGGTGCAGTAGTTCCAGTCGTACGGCGACCCGATCAACGACGTCCACCGGCCGGGCGTCGTCACGGCCGCATCGCTCTCTCCGGAATGACCGGCCTCGATCAGCAGAACGCGTGCGTGAGGATCCTCGGACAGGCGGTTCACGACGACGCAGCCGGCGGACCCGGCGCCGATCACGATGTAGTCAGCGGTATCCGTCAGGCAATGTCTCCAGCCACAGTGTAGCCGCGAGAACAAGAACGAAGAACCCCGAACGCCGAACGCTGAACGGCGAACCCTGAACCGCGAACCCGAAACCCTGAACCCCGAACACGAACGACGAACACGAACCAGGCACCAGGAACCAGGAACCAGGAACCGGCACCTATGCTCCCGTCGCCGGCACCTCGTTGTTTTCTCTCGTCGCGCGATCGCTCAAACGGGTCAGAGGCGAAGGCGCCAGCGCCGACACACTCTGCCATCCCGATCGAGATTCGACGTCGCCCTGCCGATCGGCCGACGGCAACAGCGCGTTGGTCATCCGCATCGCACGGGCGAAGCCGTTCGGGAACATCGCGTTCATCAACACTACCATCCGCGCCGGGGCCGTGATCACCAGCTCGGGATCGCCTCGCCGGCAGGCTTCGACAATCTGCCGCGCAGCCCGCCTCGCGTCGATCGAAAGGCCCGGCACCGACGCAGCCAGGTGAAACCAGGCGAACTCGTTCCGGTGCTTACCCTTGAACCAGGCGTTGTAGGTCGATCCCGTTCGCATCAGACCGGGACACACCGTGGTCACCCGGATGCCTTCGCGGGCCAACTCTGCGCTCAGCCCCTCCGACAGGCCCGTCAACGCGAACTTGCTCGCGCTGTACGGCAGCAGGTGCGGCACCGCGATCTTGCCGCCGATCGACGAGATGTTGACGATGCGGGCGGTCGGACTTCGCTGAAGATGCGGCCGCGCCGCGAGGACGGCGTAGAGCGGCCCCCAGAAATGCGTCTTCAACGCATCGTCGAAATCGTCGAGCGTCACGTGGTCGAGCGGACCGACCTGGATGATGCCGGCGTCGTTGATGAGGACGTCGATCCCGCCATGCTGCGATACGGTCTCGGCAATCGCGTGTTCGACCTGCTCACGCTGCCGGATATCGCACGACACGGTGGTCACCCACGCGCCGCGCTGCTCGAGCTCGCGTCGCGCCCGATCGAGCTCGTCGGCATCGCGGGCGACCAGCATCAGCCGGGCGCCCTCGGCTGCCAGCTCGCGGGCGAGGACGAGGCCGAGGCCACGTGAGCCGCCGAAGATCACGACCGACGTGCCGGTGAAGTCGAGTGAATGCGTCCTTCTCCAGGTGCGCAGCGCGACGGCGGTGCCGAGCGCCGCACAGCACAATGCCAGAGCCTGATTCTGTGTGCCCGTCATACAGGTCCTTCCTGGGCCGTGACGGTGCAACATTCGGACCTCACGCGCGGACGAGTTGAACGGAGAGCCGCGGATCGTGTTCTCAGGCCTGGCGGGTCCAATCAGCAGGACCCGCTCTACGTCCAGACAGCGGACGCGCCGCCCGTCGTTCCAGACGGAAACGCGCCCTGCAACAGTTGTGATGGAGAGGGACAGCCGGGTCCTGATTCCCGGACGCGGCGGCCAGACGGCTTACTGTCCGGTGTCGCACGCCTCGGTGATGCAAATCGATTCGAGCGTGCGGCCCAGCGGCGGCGCCGGCATGCCGCGTTCCGACATGAGCTTGCGCAGCAGCAGACCTGCTTCGGGATGCGCGATCGCTGACTGCACGCCCACACGCACGAGGCCGTCTGCGTAATCGACCGGCTGCCACGTGTGGACCGCGAGCTTGCCACCCCGGTTGTCGGTGTTGCCGTAATCGCGGACGTCGAGCCTGGCGCCATGATCCACGAGGATCTGGATGACGTCGGTTCGTCCCTTGTGCGCCGCTCCGTGCAGCGCGGTTCGTCCGGTGTCGGCCTGCGCATTCACGTCGAGCCCGAGCTCGACCAGCATCTTCACCGCCTCGAACGTCGCTTTCGGCGACCACTCATAGGTGATTCCTTCGACCCACCCGATCCCGGCGGCCACCTGGAGTGCCGTCACTCCGAGCACCGTCGCAATCTTGGGATCGGCGCCGCGCGCAAGTAGCAGCTTCATCAACTCGATGTCGCCGGACTGCGAAGCGCGAAGGAATGCCGTCGCGCCGTTCTCATCGAGCCACTGGTTGGTGAATACCGTCCGCGTCTCGGTGCTGTCCTTCACGCGGGCGTTCACGTCTGCGCCCTTGTCGAGCAACAGCCTGATGAACTCGAGATGGTCCATGTCGCCCCGCCGGACCGGATAGTCACCGTTTTCGATGTTGCGATTGTCGGTCGCGAGGTAGAGCGGGGTCCACCCGCCCTTGTTCGGGAGGTTTGGATTCGCACCCTGATCCAGCAGGTAGGCGGCGAGCTTGTAGTAGCGGTTCTGGGTTGCGACCAGCAAGGGGCTCCAGCCGTACCCTGACGTCTGGTTGACGTCCGCTCCCGCCGCCAGCAGCACCTTCACCGATTCCAGATCGTTCGAGCGCGCAGCATAGATGAGCGCCGTGAGCTCACCACCGTCGTTGGGGGCCTGCACTCTGCGCGCGAAGCCCACCGCAGCGGCGGCATCGTCAACCTGGTCGTCCCCCGCTGCACCTGTCGGGGCGCCACCACGTCCCGCCCCCGCGCCCCGCCCGGCGCCTGCATTGCCGCCGTTGCGCCCGCCGCGCCCGGCTGGCGCATCGCCAGTCGCCGCGCGAATCTGGCTCAGGTCGAGTGCGTTCCCAGCGGCGAGTGCGGCACCTTGCGCGGCGACCGCTTTCCTCGGGTCGTTGGCCTTGCCAAGCGCCGGCCCGCGTCCGCGTGCCGCCGGATTGGACCGCGCCCCGATGTCTGCTCCCCGCTCGATCAGGAATTTGATTGCAGGCGCGTGCGCTTCGTCGGCCGCCCACATCAGGGCGGTCGTTCCGCGCAGAGCCTCTTTGGCGTTGACGTCCGCACCTGCATCGACGAGCACCTTCATCGCCGCGACGTTGCCCGTGCGCGACGCCGTCATGAGCGGGGTCCGTCCGAGCGGCAGCTTCTCGTTGGGATCGGCGCCCGCTTCAAGCAGCGAGGCGATGACTGCGGCGTCACCATTGACGCTGGCCAGCCAGAGCGGTGTCGATCCTGCGCGATTGGCTGCCTTCGGGTTGGCGCCCGCACGCAGCAGCAGGTCGACCATCTGCCTGTCACCTTTGAACACCGCCCAGTGGAGCGCGGTCGCACCGTCGGCCTGCGGCGCGTTCACGTCGGCCTTCTGCGCGATGAGCGCGCGCACTGCCGCCGTGTCTCCGCGTGCAGCGGCGTCGGCGACATCGCTTTTCCCCGCGGCGTGAACGGGCGCCACGACGGCCACGACGAGAAAAGCCACGAAGGGCACGAGGACTCTCACAGCGCCTCCAGCCGCCCGGTGCTGTCGCCGAGGCTGTCCTGATGGATACCGTACTTGTCGAGGATGCTCAGCAGCAGGTTGCCGGTCGGCACCGTCTTCGTCGGATACGCCAGGTGGCGGCCGCCTTTCATCTTGCCGTTGATACCGCCGACCAGCACGTGGGGAACGTCGTAGTGGACGTGCTGATTCGAGTTGCCCATGTTGCTGCCGTACAGGATCAGCGAGTGATCGAGCAGCGTGCCGTCCCCGTCCTGCGCCTTGGCCAGGCGGTCGGCCAGGTGGGCGATCATCTTGACGTGATAGACGTTGATCTTCGCAAGCTCTGCGATGCGCCGCGGATCCTCGCCGTGATGTGACACGCCGTGGAAGCCCACGGTCGGCGCCTCGCTGGCCGGGTACGTCCGTCCCGTCAGATCGCGCGCAAACAGCAGCGTGCCCACGCGCGTGATGTCGCCCTGGAAGGCGAGCGCCAGCAGATCGAACTGCAGCTTGATGTGCTCGTCGAAGGTCTGCGGCACGCCGACCGGCACGCTCACGTTCTCCGGCACGACCGCCGATGCCTTCATCGCGATCTGGAGGCGGCGCTCGATCTCGTTGACGTTCTCCGCGTACTCGTCGAGGCGCTGCCGATCGGAGGCGCTCACATCGCGCCGCAGACGGGCCAGGCTTCCCGTGAGCGAGTCGAGGATGCTCTGGTCACGCTTCCGTCTCGCGTTGCGCTGCTCCGCCGTGCTGCCGTCGCCGAACATCCGCTCGAAGACCACCTGCGGATTCAGCTCCATCGGCAGCGGCGAGGTCGGCGTCGCCCACGAGATCGTGTTCGTGTAGGTGCAGCTGTACCCTTCGCCGCAGTTGCTGGAGTTGGCGCCCGGATCCTCCACGGCCAACTGCATCGAGGGCAGGAGATTCTCCTGGCCGATCTTCTGCGCGATGATCTGATCGATGGTGGTGCCGGCGTAGACATCGGCGCCGGCCGTCTTCTTCGGCTTGTTGGCGCACAGGAACGCGGCCGCAACCCAGTGATCCGCGCCGGTCACGCCAGGTGGCGGCTCCGCCGACCGCGAGTGCAGTCCGCTCAGGATGACCGTCTGGTTGCGGAACGGTTCGAGCGGCGTCCAGTTGTACGGGAGCTCGCCGACGAGCGGGCCCTCCTCTTTCGGAACCCAGAACCCCGGCGCCATCCCGTGCGGCACGAAGCAGCCGACGAATCGCGGTTTTGGATTGGCAGCCGTCTGTGCCAGCGCCGTCGCCGCAGGCACCATGGCATCGAGGAACGGAAGCGAGAGCGCGTAGCCGGCGCCACGCAGAACGGTCCGCCGGGAGAGGTGCTTCTTGGATAGAAACATATGATGTCGGGCCTCGCTACTGCAGGATTCGCTTGTGTTCGGTCGACCGGGCGCCGGCGACCTCGACGGCATCCACTGCCTTCTGATTCATCAGGAACGGATCACTCTTGACGATGCCGAGAACCAGGGATGAGAAGCGGTATTTGCTGGCCGCCGCATCGCGCGCGATCGACCGCACCATCGGCATGTCCTGATACTCCACGCCGCGCCCGAGCGCGTAGGTCAGCAGCTTCTCGGTCACCACGCGCACGAACTGATCGGAGTAACGCAGCAGCGCCGCGCGCAACGTCACGACGCCGTCCACCTTCGTGCCGTCCGGCAAGACCCCGGTCGCGTCGATCGGCACGCCCTCATCGAGCGTTCGCCAGGCGCCCACGGCATCGAAGTTCTCGAGCGCGATGCCCATCGGCTCGAAGATCTGATGGCACGACGCGCATGTCGGGCTGACTCGATGCAGCTCCAGCGATTCCTTCATCGTCGGCGGCCGGGTGTTGCCGGTGGTATCGACGGTGCGTTCCTTGAACGCCGGAACATCGGGCGGCGGCTGCGGCGGCTCGACCCCCAGGAAGGTCGTCAGGAACCATTTGCCGCGAGTCACGGGCGAGGTACGCGCAGCGGCCGACGTCACGGTCATGAGTGCGCCCTTCCCCAGCAGGCCGCGCCGCATGTCCAATTCGGCCGGCAGCGTCACGCGCCGGAACTGGGGGCCGTAGATGTTGGGAATGCCGTAGTGTTTTGCCAGGCGTTCGTTCACGAACGTGTCATTCGCCGTCAGCAGATCGACCACGCTGCGATCGTCCTGGACGATGCTGGCGAAGAAGAGCTCGATTTCCCGCTGAAACGCGCTGCGCAGGTTGTCGTCGAAGTCCGGGAACAGATTCACGACCGGCTCACTGGTCTTGAGGGCACGCACACCCAGCCACTGACCGGTGAAGTTGCTGACGAGCGCCTGCGAGCGCGGATCGCGCAGCATCCGGCGCACCTGCTGCTCGAGCACGGCCGGATCCTTCAGCTTGCCCTGTGCGGCGATGTCGATCAGAGGGTCGTCAGGGATGCTGCTCCAGAGGAAGAAGGACAACCGTGACGCGAGCTCGAGATCGCTCAGGCGATAGCTTCGACCGGCCGCCAGGTTCGCCGGTTCGCGCTCGCCTCTGTAGATGAACTCCGGGTCGGCGAGGATGCGCTGCAGAGCGGCTTCGATGCCGTCATCGAAGGACCCGCCCTCTTCGCGGCCGGCCTCATAGAACTTCATCAATCCAGTAACGTCGGCCGGGGTCGCCGGGCGGCGGAAAGCATGTTTCGCCAACGTGGAGATGATCGTTCGAGCGCACGAGGGTTCTTCCCGCGGCGTCTTCGGCGTGCACACGAAGATCTTCCGGCGGCTCGCCGTGTCAGCGGCTGCCTTCGCCTCGAAGGGCCCCTCGATCGTGACCTGCCCGACATGAGGATAGAACTGGAACCCGGGAATTTCCCCGGGCGTGTTCATCGTGCGCTGGAATGGTTTGTTCAGTTCGGTGCCCGGGACGTCGTTGGTGGCGATGAAGGTCACGCCAACTGTGTGGAGGCCCGCCGTGATCGGCACCCGCGGAGTGGACTTGCCGTTGCCGGTCGTGTTCTTGATCTCTTTGTCCCAGTCGAACAGGTGCACCCGCTCACCATCGACGGTGACTTCAAGACGTTCGCCGGTGATCTGGCCGAGCACTGCCTGGAAGTAGCCGGTCACGCCTTTGACATTGAAAGAGTAGAGACCGTCGGCCGGGAACTGATGCTTGATCAGCATCCCGCCACGCGTCCCGAATGGCAGCCCTTCGATGTGGTGATTCTGCGCCGTGTCCGCGGGCACGTCGAACACCGCCTGCCTGGGCTCGGTGACGTCGCCGATCGCGAGCCGGCTGATCTTGCCCGATGCCGACAGATAGGCCTCCATCAGCGCGGGCGACATCGTCAGCGCTCCGGCGATGTTGTCGAAGCCGCGGGTGGAGTCGTCGGGGGGCAGGAACTTCGTGGCATCGAGCTCGAGCGCCAGAAGGTCCCGGATGACGTTCGCGTATTCCGTTCGATTCAACCGATGCAGCCCCGGCGCCGGAAGGTGCTGGGCAGACGAAGCGTCCATCTGCGCTTCCATCCAGGTCAGGAACGACTCCAGTGTGGCGGCATCCGGGCGTCGCACGTTGGTCGGCGGCATCAAGCCGGCGCGAACCTTGCGGATCACCTTCTCGGCGAGCTCGGAATGGTCGGTGAGCCGTGCGAAGTCCAGTTGGTCTTTCTCGAGAACGAGGCCACCCGTCTTGAGGCGCGTGTTGTGGCAGGTCACGCAGTACTGATCGACGAGCGCGCGAGACTTCGTCGCGTCGTAAGTCGCCGCGGATGCGACCGGCGTCGGACGGCGCGCGGCGGGAGCCTGGCTCGAAGGTTGTGGTGAGGGAGTGACGACAGGCGCTGGCTGTGTCGCGGGCGTGCCCTGGCCGCCTTGCGCGAGGACCATGGCAACCGGGATGGCAGCGATGCAACCTGCCAGACACACTTTCATCATCAGGTTTTCCCCCACGTGTTAATTACGCGCACGGATCGGTCCTGTCAAGCAGTCTTTGAAAGCGGATCGCCGTGCGATCCGCGTGAAACGCCCGCATTCTACGGGCTTTCGCCGGACGCTCGCCATCCTTTCGCCAGACGCCGGGCTGCCCTCGCTCCTCGATCGCACACCTCTGCACCGCGCCGGGTGACCTGTGTATACTTCCGGCCGAAGGTCGCCCTTGACTCTTCGTCTTCGACCCATTCGTCCGCGAGGTTTCCCCCTTCATTCATACAGTCGCCGTCCGGCCGGTTCATCCGGTCGACGTTTCCTCAGCGCCCCACAGGTACCCGCAATCATCCGAGCCATCACATTCCCGGTCTTCCCACGGCAACCCCATAGGAGGAGGAACGATGTGCATTTCCGCGCGGCGATCGGTGGCGGTCCTCTTGGTGGTCTTGTGTCTTCCCGCGGCTGCGTTCGCGCAGGCCGCCATTACGGGTGTAGTGCGAGACACGTCTGGCGCCGTGCTGCCAGGTGTGACGGTTGAAGCCGCAAGTCCCGTCCTGATCGAGCGCACGCGCTCGGTCGTCAGCGACGACACCGGTCAATATCGCATCGTCGATCTTCGTCCCGGCACTTATTCGGTGACGTTCAGCCTGCCCGGCTTCAACACCGTGAAACGGGAGGGCATCGAACTGACGGGCGACTTCGTCGCCACCGTCAGCGCAGAGTTGCGGGTTGGTGCACTGGAGGAAACAGTGACGGTCACCGGCGAATCGCCGACCGTCGATGTGCAGAGCACGCGCGTGCAGAACATCGTTGACAAGGAAGTGCTCGCGGCGATTCCCACGTCGCGGGGCGCCACTGGCATTCAGTCGCTCGTGCCGGGCATGAGCAGCAGCGGCGACGCCGGCGGCATCACCGGCGGGAGCGGCGGCATGGCCGGCTTCATCCACGGCGCGCGTGCGTCCGACTCGAGGACACTCCACGACGGCATCAACACCGGATGGGCGGGCGCCAACTCGAATGCCGCGGTTTCGAACGTGGCGGGCTCGCAGGAAACAGTGCTGACCGTATCGGGAGGACTGGGTGAAGCCGAAACCGCGGGCGCGGTCCTGAATATCATCCCGCGCGACGGCGGCAACCAGTTCAGCGGGACCGTGTTCTTATCCGGCGCCAACGGCGGCATGCAGGGCAGCAACTACACCGACGACCTCAGGGCCGCCGGACTGCGATCGCCCGCAAAGCTCCGGCACGTCTACGACTTCAACCCGATGGGCGGCGGCCGCATCGTCCGGGACAAATTGTGGTTCTACCTGACCTACCGCGAGGTCGTCGCCGAGAACACGATTCCGGGCATGTTCTTCAACCGCAATGCCGGCGATCCGACCAAATGGCTCGTGGACTTCGACACCAGCCGTCCCTCCTACAGCGACAGCGTGACCCGGAATGCGATCGGGCGGCTCACGTGGCAGGTGTCACCGCGCAACAAGGTGAGTTTCAGCCACTCGCAGCAGTACGACAGGCAGAACAAGGAGGGTGGCGGCTCCGCGACGCGCACACCGGAAGCGCAGGGCCTGAGGCTTTACACGCCAGGGTTCATTCAGACCGCAACGTGGGCATCGCCCCTCACCAACAGGCTGCTGGCCGAGGCCGGCTGGGGCAACTACTTCTCCGTCTACGCGAACCTGTCGCCACGGATCGATGGCACGCACCACCCCGACCTGATCTCGATCCTCGAGCAGTGCTCCGCCGGCTGTCCGAACAACGGCGGCATCGCCGGATTGATCTATCGTTACAACCTCCCCCTGCAGCAGGGGTTCGAACGCCACCAGATCGGCACCATCGCACAGACGCGTGCCGCGCTCTCGTACATCCCGGGCTCGCACAACCTGAAGTTCGGCTATCAAGGCAACATCAGCCACCCGAGCCAGTCGTACTTCAACACGACGCCGTTCATTCAGTACCGGTTCAACAACGGCATTCCAAACCAGTTGACGCAGACTGGTGTGTTCCCAGGGACGATCAAGCTGCAGCGCAACATCCTCATGAACTCGTTCTACGCGCAGGACACCTACACCCGCGACCGGCTGACGCTTCAGGGCGGCATCCGTTTCGACAGCATCGGGACCGGCTACCCCGACACCGGCGCCGGCGGCCCCGATTACCTGCTCATGCCGACGCGGTTGTTCTGGGCGGCCGGAACGACGGACGAAGTCCACTGGAAGGACATCACGCCGCGAATCGGAGCGGCCTATGACCTTTTCGGCAACGGCCGTACAGCCCTCAAGTTCAACATCGGAAAATACGTGACCGCGCTCACCGCCAGCAACAGCGACCTCGATCAGCATCCTCTCATCCGCACCACTCTGCAGACGACGCGGACATGGAATGACACGACGACCTTCCCGGCCGGCGACCCGCGCAACGGCAACTTCAGACCGGATTGCGATCTGCTCAACCCGAACGCCAACGGCGAATGCGGCCGTATGGACAACCAGAACTTCGGCAAGGAGGTGTTCACCAAGACCTTCGATCCGGATCTGATCAACGGCTGGGGCAAGCGGACCTACAACTGGGAAATGGGCGTCGCCGTGCAGCAGGAGTTGCTGCCGCGTGTCGGCCTGACGGTCGGGTACGTCCGCCGCTGGTTCGGCAACTTCTACACCGCCGACAACACGTTGACGACTGCGGCCGACTACACGCCGTTCAGCATTCCGATTCCCGTGGACCCGCGCCTCCCGGGGGGCGGCGGCGGAACGGTGTCCGGCCTGTACAACCTGGTGCCCGGCAAGGTCGGGCAGGAGGTGATGTACCAGCAGCTCTCCTCGAACTTCGGGGAGCAGATCGAGCGGTGGCAGGGCATCGACGTCAGCCTCAACGCACGGCTGCGGAACGGCCTGACAGTGCAGGGGGGCACGAGCACCGGGGCTCGCCTCCAGGACAACTGCGCGATCCGCTCGGTTCTGCCGGAGTCGTACTCCTGGGATAACACCGTCGCGGTACAAACGACGCGCGTCAACACTCTGCACGGCTCGACGTCAACGTCGGGACTCCAGAACTACTCGTGCCGCGTGGACGAACCAATGCGGACGTCGTTCCGCGGGCTGGCGACGTACACCGTCCCGAAGGTCGATGTGCAGGTGAGCACCACGTGGCGGAGCGATCCGGGAGACGAGCAGCGCGCCGACTACGTCGTGACCAACGCGACCGCGTTCCCATCGCTCGGGCGGAATCTGTCGTCAGGCAACGTGACAGTGAATCTCATTCCTCGCGGCACGCTCTATGGCGACCGGATCAACAACATCGATATCCGCATTGCCAAGATCGTCCGCTTCGGATCGACGCGTGCGCAGTTCGGCGTGGACGTCTACAACGTGCTCAACAACGATGCGGTCACGCAGTACAACAACGGATACTCCCCAACAGGCGCGTGGCTCACGCCGACGCAGATTCTGCCGGCGCGCTACGCCCGTCTCAACATGCAGCTCGACTTCTGAGTTCTCGGTCTGCTCACGCGAGCCCGGGGTTCCCGTCGAATCCCGGGCTCTTCCCGACGGCCAGACCAACCTCGACACCAGCCCGCCGCACATCCCGCGCGTTCCGGTCCGGATAATCAGCTGATCTGCCCAGGCGAAGGGCAGACGCAAGACAGACTTTCGGCGGCCGAATTACAGCTTTTCGGGGATGGGCAGTGATCGTCCCTTCCCTGTAGTGTCCACGCACCTCACGACGATCCCGAAGCAGCGTCTGGGGCGCGCACGTCGTGTACGTTGACGTCAGCCGCTGAACACTGGTCGCGACGACAACGAGCTTACCTGTCGACCCTGTCGTGTGCGCTCCGAACCCGTTGGAAACCACACGCAGCAGGAGAGACATGATGTCGACGATCTCCAGGTGTTCGGCCGTGGTTCTGGTCGGTCTGTTTGCCTTCCCCGCGGCAGCGCTCGCGCAGGCTGCCCTTACCGGTGTAGTCCGGGATGTATCCGGCGCAGTGCTCCCGGGCGTGACCGTCGAAGCCGCCAGCCCGGTACTGATTGAAAAGGTTCGCTCCGTCACGACCGACGGGACGGGCCAGTATCGAATCGTCGATCTGAGAACGGGCACCTATTCGGTGACGTTCTCGCTGCCCGGCTTCAGCACCGTGAAGCGGGACGGCGTCGTGCTGAGCGGCGATTTCGTCGCCACCGTCAGCGTCGAGCTGCGCGTGGGCGCGCTCGAAGAAACAGTCACCGTGACCGGCGAATCGCCCACCGTTGACGTCCAGAGCGCGCGTGTGCAGACGATCGTGGACCGCGACGTCATCACTGCGATCCCGTCATCGCGGAACGCCACCGGCATTCAGTCACTGGTCGCCGGGATGAGCAGCAATGGCGATTCCGGTGGCATCACGGGTGGGACCGGCGGGATGGCGGGCTTCATTCATGGCGCCCGCGCGTCCGATTCGCGAACACTCCACGACGGCATCAATACCGGGTGGGCTGGCGCGAACTCGAACGCTGCCATCTCGAACGTGGCGGGCTCGCAGGAAGTCGTGTTGACGACATCAGGAGGGCTGGGCGAAGCCGAAACAGCGGGCGCCGTACTGAACGTCATTCCCCGCGACGGCGGCAATACCTTCAGCGGGACCCTGTTCATCTCGGGGGCAAACGACTCGATGCAGGGCAGCAATTACACGCAGGCGCTCCGTGACGCAGGGCTGCGATCGCCACAAGAGCTCAGGAAGGTCTTCGAGTTCAACCCGATGGGCGGAGGGCGCATCATCCGCGACAGGCTGTGGTTCTACCTCACCTACCGGGAGCTGACAGCAGAGAACACGGTGCCTGGGATGTTCTCGAACCGGAACGCCGGCGATCCAACGAAGTGGGTCGTCGACTTCGATACCTCGAAGCCCGCGTATAACGACAACGTCGATCGCAATGCCATTGCGCGTATCACGTGGCAGATGTCGGCACGGAACAAACTCAGTCTGAGCCACTCGCAGCAGTACAGCAGGCGCAACGCCGACGGCGGCGGTCAACCGACTCGAACTCCGGAAGCGGTGGGTCTGACACTCTACAATCCCGGCTTCATTCAGACGGCCTCGTGGGCATCGCCTTTCACCAACCGCCTCCTCTTCGAGGCCGGATGGGCCAACTACTTCGCCAAGTACGCCAACTCGGCACCGCGCATCGACGGCACTCACAACAACGCGATGATTTCCGTGGTCGAACAGTGCTCCAATGCGACGTTGTGTCCGCAGTTCGGCGGCATTCCCAACCTCGTCTTCCGCCTGCACCAGCCGCTCCAACAGGGATTCGAAAATCACCAGATCGGCACGATCGCCCAGATGCGCGCGTCGGCGTCGTATATCCCGGGCGCTCACAGCTTGAAGTTCGGCTATCAGGGCAACGTCAGCCATCCGAGCCAGAGCTACTTCAACTTCACGCCGTTCATTCAGTACCGCTTCAACAACGGCGTCCCGAACCGGCTCACGCAGACGGCCGTCTATCCGGGCACGGTGAAGTTCCAGCGCAACATCCTGATGACATCCTTCTACGCGCAGGACACCTACACCCATTCGCGCCTGACCCTTCAGGGTGGCCTGCGATTCGACAGCATCGGCACCGGGTACCCGGACGGCGGGGTCGGCGGTCCCGACTATCAGCTCATGCCGACGCGCATCTTCTACGCGGCCGGAACCACGGACGAAATCCACTGGAGGGACATCACGCCGCGAATGGGGGTGGCTTATGACCTGTTCGGCAACGGCCGGACTGCCATCAAGATGAACATCGGCAAGTACGTGACCGCGCTCACGGCCAGCAACAGCGACCTCGACCTCAATCCGCTGATTCGCACGTCACTGCAGACGACACGTACGTGGAATGACTCGTTCTACCCGGTTGGCGATCCGCGGCGCGGCAACTACGTGCCCGACTGCAACCTGAGGAGCCCGGACGCCAATGCCGAGTGTGGGCGGATGGACAACCAGAACTTCGGTCAGGAGGCGTTTACGAAGACCTTCGACCCCGAGCTGATTCATGGGTGGGGCAAGCGGACCTACAACTGGGAGATGGGCTTGTCGGTCCAGCAGGAGCTGCTCCCGCGCGTGGGCCTGACCGTCGGGTATTTCCGCCGGTGGTTCGGCAACTTCTACACCGCGGACAATCGGCTCACGACCGCGGCGGATTACACGCCCTTCAGCATTCCGGTCCCGGTGGACCCGCGCCTGCCGGGAGGCGGCGGAGGAACAGTGTCTGGCCTGTATAACCTGGTGCCGACCAAAGTCGGTCAGGAGGACATGTACCAGCAGCTGGCTTCGAACTTCGGCGAGATGATTGAGAACTGGCACGGCGTCGACGTCAGCCTCAGCGCGCGCCTGCGCAACGGTCTGACGGTGCAAGGCGGCACGAGCACCGGTCGTCGTTTGCAGGACAACTGCGATATCCGCGCCGTCCTTCCCGAGACCTACTCCTGGGACAACACCACGGCGGTTCAGACGACTCGCGTGACGACGACAACGGGCGCGACGGCGACCTCGGGTCTGCAGAACTATTCGTGCCGAGTCGTCGAGCCGATGCGAACCTCATTCCGAGGTCTCACCTCATATGTCATTCCGAAGATCGACGTCCAGGTCAGTGGGACCTGGCGAAGCGATCCTGGGAACGAGTTGCGTGCCGACTACGTCGTGACCAGCGCCGTCGCAGCGCCCTCGCTGGGCCGGAATCTTTCGTCAGGCAACGTGACGGTCAACCTGATCCCGCGAGGCACGTTGTACGGCGCGCGTGTGAACAATATCGACCTCCGCATCGCGAAGTTACTCCGATTGCTCGGGACGCGTGCGCAATTCGGCGTCGACGTCTATAACCTGCTGAACAACGACGTCGTCACGATGTACAACAACGGCTACTCCGCGCCGACGGCGACGCGGGGCAGCATCTGGCTCACGCCGACGGCAATTTCGCCGGCGCGCTACGTGCGGCTGAACATGCAGCTCGATTTCTGAGATCCACAGCCGGGTCTGAAGGACAAGGCCTGCGCTGGCGCAGGGCAGGTCCTGCTTTTCGGACCCGCACCGCTGCGGGACGGCGAGTATACTCAGCCGTCCCCGTGAATCTCGATCCGTTTCTCGCCTGGCTGGAATCGACGCCCGTCAGTCAGTGGGTCGTCGAGTCACCCTCGATCTTTGCGTTTCCCGGGATCCT
>Ga0073934_10007709_pt1 | contig 14777 bp, 17 predicted proteins | sample LarsenN4metaG_FD_76834 | JGI IMG/M metagenome (GOLD analysis project Ga0073934, IMG submission 76834) | Hot spring sediment bacterial and archeal communities from British Columbia, Canada, to study Microbial Dark Matter (Phase II) - Larsen... ...
CGCAGCCAGCAACTCGCGGAATTCCCGCAGGTCATCGACGATCAAGACTTTGCCCTTCATAGATAAACGACTCCCAGGTTAAGTCCGAAAGCGCGCACAAGGGCATCCTGCCAGGCCCGGCGGCCGCACGACGCAACTATTTTCGGGATCGGCCAAAAGGCCGGCCAACTTGCCAACTTCGAACTTAAGCCCCTTCCCAAAACATCGGCGCACGGCGAGGTTCGCTTTAGTCCCGCGCCGACAAGGGGCGGCAGTGCTTCCGCCCTGCCCCACGAATACCCGCATTGTGGCCAGTAACTTCGTCCCTGTCAATCGGAACGAAAGAGCCGAAAAGCCAAAAAGACGCCCTCCCCCCTGTGGGGCAGACCTCCGGTCTGCCAGTTGGCGGAGTGTCCGACTCCGCGCGGGACCGGAGGTCCCTGCGAGCAGCAGACCGGAGGTTGCCCCACTGGGGTAATCCAAAACGAGAATTGCTGCCCTCCCCCCGGAAGATCTTGCACTTCAGGGTTGTTTTGAAGCATTTTGCCGCAATGGCACTGCCAACCCAACCTGTTTCACTGAGCGTCGAGCAAATCGCCGACCTCAACCGCAGGCTGTCGCAAATGCGTCACGACATCAACAACAACCTGTCCGTGCTGGTGGCGGCAGTCGAGTTGGTGCGCTACAAGCCTGACGCGCTTGAGAAATGGCTGGCCAGCATCGCCGAGCAACCGGTGCGCATCAGCGAATCCATCCGCGAGTTTTCGGCGGAGTTCGAGAAGACTTTCGGCATTACCCGGCCGTGATGTTTCTACCAACTTGTTTACTCACTGACGCCTTCCGAACCCACAGATAGTGAACTGGTCCAGCAAGTTCTCAAGGGCGACTCGGCCCCTTTTGAGCTCCTCGTCCGGAGGTATTCCCCGCGACTGTTTGCCACAGCCAGGCGTTATGCGCGACACGAGCGGGAGGTGGAGGACATTGTCCAGGAAATCTGGTTGAAGGCCTATCGCGGATTGGCCACCTACCGGGGCGATGCCCCGTTTGAGCATTGGCTGATGCGCCTGGCGGTCCGGACCTGTTATGATTTCCTGCGCGCTCACCAACGCAGCCGCGAGGCTGCTTTTTCCGAGCTCACCCGGGAGGAAGAGGACTGGCTGGAGACGTTTGCGGCGACGGAAGACGACGCCCCGCAGGACGCTGAGGCTGCCCGCCAACTGGTGCGGCACGTTCTGGATCAGTTGTCACCGCCGGCCCGGCTTGTCATCGAATTGCTGGAAATAGAAGGCCGCTCCGTCAAGGAGATCGCCAAACTCACCGGTTGGTCCTTGCCGCTCGTCAAGGTCAGAGCGTTTCGAGCCCGGGCCGAGATGAAAAGGGTGATCCAGCGGCTGAGCCGGGACAAATACTTGTAAGGCCCAGTCTGTAACCGCCGGGTTTCGCCGCGCGTCTGGTAGCCATAGGAACCTGGAACGGAAAACGCGGAAAATCTCAGCGCGGGAGCCGCAACCGAAGTTTAAATGGGTTCAGTCAGTTGAATCGTTGAATGCAGTCTGTGCAACGGCACGAGGAATTTGCGCAAGCTGCGGAAACGTTTGTGGATAGCAGTACATTTTTGGCGCGAAAAGAGAAGATTTTGTGAACATAGACAAGCTGCAGCGAAGGCTGATTGCCGCGGCACGAACAGAACAGCCATCCGACCGCGTGCCATTCGCGTTCGAAAAGCGCGTCATGGCCGTCCTGGGAACGCCTCCCGCGGCAGATCGCTGGGCCAATTGGGCTGGCGCGCTCTGGAGAGCCGCCGGGCCTTGCGCCGCTACCGCCCTGGTCCTGGCGCTCTGGACGCTGATCGCCCCTCGGTCCGACGCCACAGACCTCGATCTGGCGGCCCAGTTCGAGGAACTCGTTCTTGCGGAAGACTCGTCCCCCGCTTTGCTCTCCGAAACCATGGCCGAATGAGCGCCTGGAAGGTCATCCTTGCCACGATGTTCATCTTCGGCACCGGGGTGATCACCGGCGGTCTGCTCGTGCGCAACGCCTCGCCCGGCGTTGCGCGCCAGAGCACGGCCCCGGCACGCCAATTGCCCGTCGCCACCCCGGGTATTGTGCGCGTGGAATTCCTGCGCCGGCTGCAGCGGGAACTTGATCTCAGCGCGGAGCAAAAGCTGAAAGTGGATCGCATCATCACCCAAAGCCAGGAGCGAAGCCGCAGACTCCTCGAACCGGTGGCGCCTCAGCTCCGGGAGGAGGTCAATCGTGCCAAAGCCGAGTTCCGTGCCGTGCTGACCCCGGATCAGGAGAAGAGGTTTGAGGAACTGGTGCAGCAAGCTCAGCCCTCCAAAACGCCCCGCGAACCTCGCCGGCCAAAGGCCAAATAGCGCTTCTGCGTTTTCCTGAGGCCCTGGCCGGGCCTAAGCCGCGCTCGGCGTTCGATTCCACGTATCTCCCGCATCCCACGTATCTTTGACTTTGGCCTTTTGGCTTAAACCTTTAACCTTTGCAGATGCCGACCTGGATCGCTGTCACTATTCTCGGGATCGTTGAGGGGATCACCGAGTTCCTGCCGATTTCCTCGACCGGCCATCTCCTCATTGCCGAACGCTGGATGGGGGTTCACCGAAGCGACCTGTTCAACATAGTTATCCAAAGCGGGGCCGTGATCGCCGTGTTGCCTCTTTTTCCGGATCGGCTAAAGCAGTTCGTGTTTGCCTGGAAAGAACGCAAGACCCGGCTCTACGCGGCTCACCTGGCTTTGGCGTTCATCTTGACGGGGATCGGGGGGCTCCTGATGGAGAAAACGGGGTTCAAGTTGAAGGACGCTCCTGGACCGATTGCCTGGGCGTTGTTGATTGGTGGCCTGGCGTTCATCGTCGTCGAACGCTGGCTGCGCGGCCGCGAATTGAAGAACGAGGTCACCTGGAAGATTGCCGTCGCCGTGGGTCTTGGCCAACTGCTTGCGGCCGGATTTCCAGGCACTTCCCGTTCCGGGGCAACGATCCTTGTCGCGCTGGTCCTGGGTCTGAACCGGGTGGCCGCCACCGAGTTCACTTTCCTGGTGGGTATCCCGACCATGCTCGCGGCTGGTTCGCTGAAGGTTTACCGTGAACTCGGCCGCGGAATTCCCGGCCAGGAGGACTGGGCCATGGTGGCGTTAGGATTTGTCGTCTCTGCCGCGGTTTCGTTCGTGGCGGTGAAGTGGCTCTTGAGGTACATCCAGACCCACACGTTCGAAGTCTTCGGCTGGTACCGGATCGCCCTGGCAGCCGTGCTGGGCGCGACGCTTTGGCTAACGCACTAGCAGGCCGAATTATTGAAAGGCCGCGAGGCCCGATGCGGAAGTCACGTCCGTCTTGCGCCAAAGAGGCTGGCAAACTTCCGAGCAACGCTGTCAGTCTCTCCACTTCCCCCAGACACCGACGGCGCTGGAATGTCGGACGCCCATGAGGGAAAAGCCGGGACGGATCCCACAGACCCGAAGTCGGTCCTCAGGATTCTCACGACCCAAGCACTGAGCGGCGATCGCTGGACTCTGGCCTAGTCCAGCGTGCCGGGCAAAACCTACCGAATTGCGCGACAGATCAACCTGGACGACTTCCAATGGGCGACCTCCAGTGACCTTATCGTGGCGATCTCTTCCACCTGTTCATGGACCAATCTGATCGGCTTCGGCGGTCGTGCGGCATTTTTCAGGATCTTGGTTGTGCCGCAACTCTACAGGGGCATTCGCGAATTGTAATAATTGTAATTCAAAACAAGGAAATAAGGGTGCGTATGAAAACAGAACTTCGTCTGACTGTTGCCGCCTTTGTCACGGCGGCATTCCACCTCTCCGCTGCCACGATCTACGTGTCGCTGGAGAGCACAATCCTGTGGTTCCGCATGCGACTTGGACAACTGTTGCCACCAACATTCAGGATGCCGTGGATGTCGCCTGAGCGGGGGATACGGTACTGGTGACAAATGGGGTGTATGGGGTGGGAGAAAGGGCAAGAGGGTATTGAATACGAACCTGCAACCGCCGCAGGTGATGAGCTTGGGGCTGAGCCGTGTAGTGGTCACGGAATCCATCAGACTGGAGAGTGTGAATGGACCGCTGGTGACGACCATAGGGGGCAGCCAAGTTCTCGACGAGTTTGGATGGGCGATGGAGTTGCGAAGGCAACGCTTCGTTTGACCATCGCCACCCTTGAGCTGGCAGCGGGTTGAGGAGAACCAGTGCTGCCGCTAGCGGGGCGGCTGGCAGGGAATTCCACGCCAGGACGCCAGGACCCACGGCGCCAGAGAGACAATTTCCGCCACTCCTGTCTCCTCTTTGCGTTTTCGCGCGTTTGCGTGGAAGGCTGTTTTGGTATCGGGTCTGGTTCTGATGGTCGCTCCGTTCAGCCTTGTGAGCCCGCCAAGACGTGGTAGCGTTTGGGTGGATGAGCACTCTGAGCGCCGTAATTTATCCGGACCCCGAAAGCGATTGGCTGGTGGCGCAAAACCCCGAGACGGGCACCACCACGCAGGGCAAGTCGGTGGAGGAGGCCCTGGCCAATCTCAAGGAGGCCACCGAGCTTTATCTCTCGGAGTTTCCCCTGCCGCGGCACAAACCGGCGTTGCTGACTACCTTCGAGGTCGAAGTTACCCATGGCTAAATTGCCGCTGGTCTCCGGAGAAGAGGCGTGCCGGGCGCTCCAGCGAATGGGATTCATACTCCTGCGACAGCGCGGCAGCCACGCCATTCTGCGACGCGGCGACCGCGGCTGTGTGGTGCCGATGCACCGCGAAATTAGTCCAGGCACGTTGCGCGGCGTGCTAAAGCAAGCGGGAGTGACGGAGGAGGAGTTTCGGGGCGCGCTGTAGCACCCGCGCTGTCGTAACAAGACGGGGAGAAACGCGAGTGGCAAGCGAGGGAATAAAAAGAGGCGGAATTCTTCGTTCTCGTTTGCTCTTGTCAAAAACTCTGCCCCGGCTGCGGCTTTGGCTTCGGGCGCGGCCACGGATCGAGGCGCAACCACTACCACCTGGTCCTGGAGACGCCCAATGCCAATCTGGTGGCCGGGATGGCGTGGCTGCAGAGCACCTATACGATTCGTCTGCGATTATGTGCATCTGAATGGGCAAGGCTGGCGACACTCCGGGCAAAGACCCCGCGAGCCTGGGCGCGGCTGCACCAGCACGCCCAAGGCAGTCTTGTCGAGGGCATTCCAGAAGGGCTTTGCGTATACGAAAGCCTGGGGGAGGGATGGTTGGGGTGGAATGGTGACGCCCCCCCCGCAGGTGAAGCCCCGTCACTTCTTTGCTTCAGTCACTTTGGCTCGCGCGTGACCGCGGCGGAGGCGGGTCACGTCCGTCTTGCGCCAAAGAGGCTGGCGAAAGCGGAGGCGGAATCCTCCTCGCGCTGCTTCACCTTGAGTTGCCCGAGAATCGCGTGCCAGCCAATGTAGATCCGGTGCCACTGGTTCTCCAGATTTCGCAGCGCATTGTCACTTAACTCGCTCAGATAGCGCAGGGAAGGCGCGTTCGCCACCAGGTCGTGCACCTCCTCTTTGGTGGGCGAGGCCACCTGAACCGAGGCCAGGATTAACTCGAGTTGTTGGACAATCAGGCTCTTTACCTCCAGGAACTGAATATCGTCCTCCTGATTGAACTTCTTGGCGCGCCCCATCGTCACGAACTGGTTGAACTGTTTCCAGCACTCGAGGTAGTTCTCCATCTGGTCGATGAGTTGGTCCAGTTTCTTGTTGCGCATATCTCTGCGGGGTTAAGCGTATTGAGCGGCAGGAAACGTTGTTTTCGGCGCGAAGAAGACGATCGCTCCGCCCCGCATTTCGCGGGCAACGATTTTCAGACTTGGATAATTGATGATTAACTGCGAAAGGGGCAACTGGGCGGCGGTGGCCTCGCGAAACGACTGCAGAATCCGTTGCGCCACCTCCTGCACCAGCTCGGGAGGGAACGACGACGGCAACGTTCCGGTCAGAATGGATCCCGTCCTGTCCACCGTGAAGCTGCCCGAAGGCAGGCGCAGCAACTTCGGCGCGGTCTTGGGGAAAATGTTCAGGAAACCCATAGGCCCAGGACTTTCTTCATGTTTTCGTCCATTTCATCCGGCGACATGGTATGTCGCCACCCCACGCAAAATTCGGTGTCCCCCTGGGTCTGCAGCGCCACGTTGCGCTGCGGCCCCAAACCCTCCATTGCCTGCAGAGGCCCGACCTGCAGCCGCTCGCCCAAGCCGCGGAATCGTTCCAGGCTCGCTTTGGCCCATTGCGTCATGCTCTTCGGGTTCTCCAGCCCGCAGGCGATCCGTGACGCCTCTTCGCCGGCTGTCATCGCCAGCACAAACTCCATTCCTTCCAGTTGGGAGAGTTGCGCGATTCGTTGTTCGTCGATCGATCGGGTTCCATTGGTCTCCTGGACCATCGATTCGTCCAGCGCCTGGGCTGATTCGAGCAACAGCGCGTTATACGACTTGAACACCGTGCGCGGCCGCGCGGGGTCGGGCGGCAAGCTCTCGAAATGGCCGGCCTTCCAGGCCAGAATCTTCAGGAATGCGGCTTCCCCCCGCAGCTCATCGGCCTCGGCATCGATCACTTCGCCGTCCTGGATCCAAATCTTCCCAGTCAGCGGACCATTGCTAATGCGCAACAGGGAGGAACTCTGAGAGATGCACTCCAGCTGGATAATGTCCACCAGGCTCTTGCTTTGAATCCCGCGGAATCCCGTGTCGCTCTCCGGGCCGAGCAGTGACTCGATGCACTCCATGAACATCTGCACTTCCTGCTCGGAGGCCGGCTTGTGCCAAAAAAGGTCCACCCCCAGCGCATAGGCGCGCGACCTGAACTGCTCGTCCTCCACCGAGGTCATGGCGACGGTTCTCAGTTGCGGATACTTCCGGCGCACAATCGACAGCACCTGCAGGCCATCCACTTTCGGCATCTTCAAATCGCACAACAGCAAGCGGAAAGGCTCGCTGTCGATCAGCGCGAGCGCGCGCGACCCGGAGTTCGCCGTCCGGATTTCAGGCTGGCTGGGCAGTTGCCGGAGGATTTCCCGGTACATTTCCAGCAGGTCCGGGTCGTCATCCACGAGCAATATCCTATGCGGCGATGCCATTGTTCAGGTATCTGTCGTTTGAAACCGATCCGGCAACCCTGCGGCAAGCCGGATTCTCTGGTTGGTGTAGCATTCTCCATTCCCGCAGGCTGAGTTGGACCCAAAAATACTCATGAGACCCGAAAAAAATGGAGATTTTCATCTGAAATGCCTCAGACAAAGTCCTTTAGCCGCGAAAAGAGGGTCCCAGCGAGTATTGGGCAGGGGGTCGCATCGCCGGGCCGACCCTGTTTTGCGCAAAGCTGGATCTTTCGGCGAAACGTCTCCAGCCCGTCCGGGCGCGCAACGAGAACTGCTGCCCGTTTTACCTTTTCGGTCCCCTCCCCATGGTACTTAAGACAATGGGACATTTCGTCCATCCATGAGACAACTCCCTCGCTGGAGGACTCAGTCGCCTTTGCGATTACGGCGCAACATTTTCCGCTCCCTGGTGGAGCGCACCGTTGGGAGTGCATCCAGCTTTCGCCACCTAATCTCTGCCCTCTCGGAAGCTGGCATTTCTTACCCTTTCACCGCAGGGACTTGACCTTTTCCTCACATGGCATGCTTTCTGCACGGGAGACCCGAGCGAACGCAGTCGAACACCGCAAACCTGCTATACCATGTTCGGTTTCTTTAAAAACCTGCTGGGAAAACCGGCCGCAGTGCCGGCGCCGTCCCAGGTCCCTAGGCCTCCCCAGCCTCCAGCGCAAAAGCGGACTTTTGCCAGGCCGGCAGGATCGGCGGCGGCCAGCGCCTCACCGGTGTACAACAATACCCAACATGGCACCGGTCTTTCTATTGAAGTTTCACTCAAGAGCATCCTCTGTGCTCTGCCTTTGGAACTGCAGACGAGGGTTCTCCAGGTTGAAGTCGGTGACTTGACCATCTCCGTCCCGCTTGAGCGGATTTTGCCGCAGCTTTCGCATGGCATGGTCAAAATTTCCTATGCGGAGCTCTGCAGCGCTGCACCGCACGTGTTCCAGCAGGATTCCGAACTCGACGCCACACCCGTGCCGCTGCCTCTAAGCGAAATCCTGGCCCGGATCAACCCAGCGCTCATCAAGCGCCGGCGTGTCCAGAAGCAAATCACCGTCCCGGACGATATTTGCAGCCCGTTTGACGGGCGAAACCGCCATCCGGCAGGGGCCAGCGAGGAACAGGGCCTTCCGCACGTCGTTGCTCCGGACCCGCTCCCGCAGGGCAACGGCCAAAAAAAGGAAGCCGGTGACCTGAAGAAATCGTTACCCCCTCGCGGGGGACTTGCCTCCAGTCCCAGCCCGCCGCAGCCACCTGGAATGCCCTTCTCCGCGCCGACCCTGCCCCCGCCGAATCGGCCTGCCGGCACGTTCGGCCAGGCCAAGCCAGGCGCTCCAGCCACGCTGACACCCGGAGCACACGGCAAACCCGCCTCTCCGGCAGCGCCAAGTCCCGCGTCTGCCTTGGGCAAGGGACCGATTCCATTTGGGCCGCCGAAAGCAGGGACGCCCGAATCCAAAGCGGCCACTCCGCCAGCTCCAACCCCCGCTGCCCCTCAGGGCAAGCACCCCCTGCCCGGCGCCCCGCACCCGGCTCCTCAAGGCCGTGCCAGCGCACCCCGCTCTCCAGGTCACGAACCACCAAGGCCACATGGGCCGATGCCTTTCGGTCCGCCGCCAACGCCAGCGAGCAGGGCGGCATCACCGGGCGCGCCCTCTTCCCCTCGACCGCAAGGTGGGGCAACCGGGCCGTCAACACCGTCGCAGGAAACCCCGGATGGCGGAGCGGCCACGCCCTCTGCGCCCAGCCAGATCGGGCCTGGTCCAACCCCGCCCTCCCCTGGAGCACAGTCAGGCGGAGCCTTAAGCCCGATTATTGTTCCTCTGAAAACACTTGCCGAGGCCTGGCCCGAGCCGGTCCGCAAAGAAATTGTCCAGCACAACCTCGTCGAGGTCGCCGTGGCGATTCCGTTTGAAGCGGCTGAGTCCGCACTTAAACAGGGAAAAATCGCCTTTAGCTGGAAGACCGTGCGCGGCTGGATGCAGCAAGCTCCCGCCGATGCCTCTCCTAACGAAAGCCTGGTGGTGGAGCTGCCACTCAAGATTGTCGCCCCCCTGTTCCTGGCAAAGCGGGCGGAGGCACGGCCGCAGCAGAAGGTTGAAATCGACGACAACATTCCCAACCTCTTCTTCGGGTTTCCCCAACCGGAATCCGCCCCTTCCGCCGCAAGCACGGCCAAAGCCGCCGACACGAACTTCTACGTCTGGGACGACAGGTCCGACACGGTCACATCGGCGGAAGTCGAGACGAAGGGTCCTTCCGTGGGCACTAAGTTCGTCTCAAAGTACGCCACGCCGAACGAAATCGTTTCCCGGGCAGCGGCTCTCGACGGCGTCGCCGGCGCCATTATTGCCCTTCCGGACGGGCTGCTCGTCGCCAGCCGGATCCCGCCGGAATTCAACGCCGATACCCTGGCTGCGTTCCTGCCTCAGATCTTCGGCAAAGTCAGCCAATGCACGAAAGAACTTCGGATGGGCGACCTCAACAACCTCAATTTCACCGTCGGAAACCTTCCTTGGAAGATCTTCCGCGTGAACGCCATTTTCTTTGCGGCCTTCGGCAGGGTCGGCGAACCCTTGCCGACGGCCAAACTGGCCGCGCTCGCGGCTGAACTCGATCACAAACCGAAATAAGCTATGGCCATCATCAACCAGGCGACCAAGGAATTGCAGGTCAAGATCGTCTACTACGGCCCTGCCATGGGCGGCAAGACGACCAACCTCGTCCAGGTGCATGACCACGTCCAGACCGCGTCCGGCAACAAAGGCAAGCTCGTCTCTCTCGCCACCAGCTCCGACCGTACCCTGTTCTTCGATTTCCTCCCCATCGAAGCCATGTCCATCAAAGGGTTCAAGACCAAGTTCCAGCTCTATACGGTCCCGGGGCAGGTCATCTATAATACCACGCGCCAGCTCGTCCTCCGCGGCGTCGACGGCATCGTCTTTGTGGCTGACTCACAATACGAGAAGATGGCCGAGAACGTTGAAAGCTTCGCCAATCTCGAGGACAACCTCCGCACCCTGAAGCTGAACCTGGCCGAGATCCCTTACGTCCTCCAATACAACAAACGGGACCTCCCGAACATCGCGCCCATCGATTACATGGAGTTCCTGCTCAACAATCGCGAGGTCCAGGTTCCCTCCTTTAGCTCCACCGCGCACCGGTGCGAAGGCGTTTTCGAGACGCTCAACATGATCACCCGCATGCTGCTGCACAAGTTCATCAGCCAGGGCACTCCGCAATACGCATGACCTGACATGGCCACCCTGCCCCAACTGATCGAGGAAGACATCCAGGTTCTCGAGGACACCCTGCAGGAATTCCTCGCGCACACGGATGCCACGACCGCCCTTGTGATCGACAAAGGCGGCTTCCTCATTGCGAGCCAGGGCGACCGAAATCAGTTCGATCTGACCACCATCGCCGCCCTGGCCTCCGGGGCCTTCATGGCCAACCAGACGATTGCCTCAATGGTTCAGGAAGCGAACTTCACCAGCGTCTATCAGCAAGGCGAGAAATCCAGCATGTTCGTTCTCTGTATCGACGAACAATGCCTGCTGGTCACCATTTTCAAGGCCGGCCTGTCCGTCGGCCTGATCAAGTATTTCGCGGGGCCGGCCGCCGAACGCATCGCCGAACAGCTTAAAGTCGCTCACCAGCGGGATCCTGCCGGTGGGTTGGATCTGTCCATTCTCAACATGGCGGATCCGAGCGAGATGTTCAAAAAGCGCTCCTGAGCTTCCCTGCCCCGGCCCCCACAGGCGATCGCGGCCAGCGTCGACCTGCGCTCACGCCAAAGTTCGGCGGAGGCTGTCTGTTCGCGCAACGAAGCAAGGACATTCCAAGACACCACTGTGAGACAGAGGCGCTAAGAACGAGGCCGCGTTAATTGCCTTCTCTGTGTCTCGGTGCCTTTGGTTTATGAACCTGCTCCGCATGGAGAACCGCTGAGCCGGGAGCATTGCGGCTTTGCACTTTCGCGTTGCTATCCGACCCTGGATGGCAATTAATCACCGCATGCGAATCGCACTTCTCGGGCTGCTTATTGTTTCAGCAGCGATGACTTCGGCGCAGGCGCTGAACCGGCCGCCGGCCGCCAGGTGGAACAGGCGCTCCAGGTGGAGAGCGAATCGATCCCCTACCTTCTGTATCTGCCGAAGGCCTACGACAGCTCAAACACCAATTGGCCGCTGATGCTGTTCCTGCACGGCAGAGGCGAGAGCGACGGCCCGCTGAGCGTGGTGGCCAAATGGGGGCCGCCCCGGCTCGTGAGCAGGGGTGAGGACCTGCCGTTCATCGTGGCCTCGCCACAATGCCCGAGAGCCGACTCGTGGCAGCGCCCCACCCAACAGAAACTGCTGGTCGCTTTGCTCGATCACCTGGAGCGAACGTTTCGGGTGGATACCAACAGAGTTTACCTTACCGGTCTCAGCATGGGCGGTTATGGCTCCTGGCGTTTGGCGGCGGACCACCCGGAACGCTTCGCCGCCGTGGTGCCGATCTGTGGCGCGGGTCAGACGGAGGATGCCGGCAAGCTCAAGGAACTGCCGATTTGGGTTTGGCACGGCACGGAGGACCGCGCCGTCGCGCTGGAGAATTCAACGAAAATGGTGGAAGCGATCAAGGCAGCCGGCGGAACAAAAGTGCGCTACACGATTCTTGAGCATGTCGGCCACAACTCCTGGGAAGCGGCCTACGCGACGCCGGAGCTGTACTCCTGGATGCTCGGGTTCAGGAAATAGGCGAAACCGAAAGCCCGATGTGTCCCGGCTGCCCCACCCAGCCACACATCAAATGAAAACTATCAGCCATCGGCGGCTGCCCCAAAGCATGAAAAAGCCTCTTTGCGCCGTTCTGCTTGCGTGCCTCTGTCTTTCCAGCCTCGCTCAAGGCACAATCAACTTTTCAAATGACCGGAATTCACTCGTCCGGCTATAGGGATCTCCTATGCCCGCAGGAGGGGGCAAGGTCGAACTTCTCTGGGCCCCCGGCGGCACGCACTCGGAACCGTGTTATTTCCAGTCGCTCACCCAATGGCTGACCGCAAATCCGGGATGGTCTGAAATTGTATGGAGTATCACTCCCATTGGGCCGGTTGCCGGAAGGTTCGTTGGAGGATCGATAGTCGTACCGACGTCCGTGCCGGGTGCTCGCGTTGAAGCGGCGGTCGCGGCGTGGTCGGGGAACGCCGCTAGTTTTGACAGCGCCTGGTTGGGGGGGCACTCACGACAATCTCTGAGCCCTTCACGATCTTGACTGGCAACCCCGCGGCAACGCCACCCGGCGTCCCCGCAGTGATCACCGGACCCGGCGGCTTCAAGGGGCTCAACCTGGAGGTACCAGAACCTAAAGTGTTATTGCTCGCATTGCTGGGTGGCGCGTTCGCCAGCCTGCGGCGCCTCCGCAGGCAATAGCTCCTGACCGCTTTGTTCGACCGCTGACTTCGGGCTGCTTGTCGCTTGTCGCCTTGTCGTCTTGTCGCCTTGTCGCCTTGTTCCTCAGCTCTTCACTTCGGACTTAGGACTTTGAACTTTCCTTCCCCGCTTCTCGGCTTCTCGGCTTCTCGGCGGCCCTTGTTGACGCGCCTTGTCCATTCTGCAACTTTTGGGGCGGTCTCCGCTGAACCGGAAGGAAACTCGTGGAAATAAAAACCGCCATTATCACCGCCGCTGGCAAGAGCCAGCGGACTCTCCCGCTCCAAACGCTCGTCGATCGCGACGGCCAAACGAAAACCGCGCTGCGGATCATTATCGAGGAAGTCGCGGCCGCCGGGATCCAGGACATCGGCGTGGTGGTCAGCCCGGGCGACCAGGACGCCTATGCGGCCGCTGCCGGACCCCACGCGTCACGGCTTCACTTCGTCGAACAAACCGAGCCGCGTGGCTACGGTCATGCGGTGTATTGCGCCAAGTCCTTTTCCGGCCACAAACCGTTCCTGCTATTGGTGGGCGATCATCTTTACGTGAGCGGCTCGGCCAAACGCTGCGCCGAGCAACTGGTGGCGGTTGCCGCTGCCGAGAATTGCTCCGTCTCCGCCGTGCAAGCCACCCACGAAAGCAAACTTCCGTACTACGGCGCGGTCGGCGGGCAACTGGTCCCGGGAGGCAAGGGTCTGTTCGAAGTCTCGCAAGTGTTGGAAAAGCCGACCCCGACCGAAGCGGAGCAGAAGCTGATCGTGCCCGGATTGCGCGCCGGTCATTACCTCTGTTTTTTCGGCATGCACGTCCTTACCCCGGCGGTGATGGACCTGCTCGGCGAAGAGGTGGAACGTGCCACCGGGGGCGGTGTGCAATTGACCTCCGCCCTGGCGCGGCTCGCCGCACGCGAACGTTACCTCGCCTGCGAGTTGCAGGGACGCCGCTACGACATCGGGGTCAAGTACGGTTTGCTCACCGCCCAGTTGGCCCTGGCGCTGGACGGGCAGGACCGTGATGAAGTGCTCGCGGGCCTGGTCGAACTGCTCGCACGCAGAAACTCCGGCAAAGCCTCCTGAGGCAGTTCTATGGCCGACCTCCTTCGCATCATCACGTCGCCGGATCCGGCGACGCGCGACCAATCACTGGATGAACTGTGCGCCGACCTGACCCTGCAAGAACTCGTTCAGCAGTGCTCGGATCTGGACGCTTTCCGCCGCCGCTGCGACAACCTGTACGAGCGCGTGCGCGCGTTGTTCTTCCTGTACGCGATTCACCGGTTCCACCTGCCGCTCAGACTGCTGCCGGGGTCGAAGCAGAACGAGCATCAGCCGCACAGGCGTGCCAATTCCGTAGCTGGAGTATCTCCCGCTTCTTTGGACAAGCTTACAGCCGAGTATCTCGAGCTGCAGTTGGATCAGGCCGCGCAGGATGGCGGCGCCCTAATCCCCTTTGCCGGCTATCAGCACCTGCTGCAGCGCCGGTTCGAGGAAGCGATCGACCACTTCCTCGCCGTTCAGGCAAAGACCGGTCCCAGCGATCCAATCTCCAGCGCGCTGGCCGCAGCCTATCACCGGCTCGCGTTTCAGACCCTGGCCGATCAGGTCCGCCGCAGCGTCCGCTCCGTCCGCGGCAATCAGTGGATGTTCCGAATGGGCCATCCGGCGGACCAACCGTTGCGGATACACCCTGAATTGCTGCAGCGCAACGCGGCCGACGGCACTTACCCCATACTCCGTGAGGCGACGCCGGTGCGCATGGACCTCACCCACTGCGGCTGGAGCGACATCTTTTTTCTGGGCATGGACTACCCGGAAGGCGCGAAGGTGCTCAACGTCTCGATCGACCTGGCCGTGCGCGGACGCGATGCGGCGCCCCGCCCCCCGGTTGAAGCGTTCTTGCGGGTGATCGAAGAACCGCTGCTGCGGCTCGTCAGCGTTGACTTGGGCGCGAAGGCCGACATCCGCGAGCTTTCCGAAGTGTTCGACTTTGCGAAGGATTATCTCGGGCTCTTAAAGGCGGCGGTGATTGCCTCCGGGATTGTGCCGCCCGGGATCGAAGGCTCGGGGCAAAGTCTCGCTGAGTTGCTGGCCCGCATCTGCGGTCCGGGCCGCGGGCTCGAGATCGTCAGCAATGTGAACAATATCCCGAAAGGATCGCGCCTGGCCGTGTCCACCAGCCTGCTGGCGGCGCTGATCTCGGTGTGCATGCGCGCCACGCGCCAGGCTTCGTCCCTGACCGGCGGCCTCGAGGAAGGCGAACGCC
>Ga0073934_10007710_pt1 | contig 14776 bp, 13 predicted proteins | sample LarsenN4metaG_FD_76834 | JGI IMG/M metagenome (GOLD analysis project Ga0073934, IMG submission 76834) | Hot spring sediment bacterial and archeal communities from British Columbia, Canada, to study Microbial Dark Matter (Phase II) - Larsen... ...
TCACCCGCTTCGTTCCTCTGGCAGAGGCGGCCCGCACGCGCTTTCCCCGGATCCTGCGCCACGCGGCCAACACGGCGGGCATGCTGACCTTGCCGGAGGCGCGCTTCGAGATGGTACGGGTCGGCCTGGGGCTATACGGTCTGCTGCCCCGGCTGGCGCCGGGCGCGCCTCTCGATCTGCGGCCGGCCATGAGCCTGTGGTCGCGCGTGGTGCAGGTGCGCGACGTGCCCGCGGGGGTCACGGTGAGCTATGGTCGCACTCACCGCACGGCGGCGCCCACCCGGATTGCGACGGTGGCTATCGGGTACGGCGACGGCTACCCCCGCCTGCTCAGCAACCGCGGCGAGATGCTGGTCGGCGGCAGGCGGTGCCCGGTGGTCGGGCATGTGACGATGGATTACACGATGATCGATGTGGGCCCGCAGGATCCGGTCGCGCCGGGGGATGCGGTCATGGTCTTCGGTCCCGGGCTCTCCGTCCACGCGGTGGCCGAAGCCGCCTCCACGATCGCCTACGAAATCCTCTGCGGGATCGGACCGCGCGTCTACCGCGTCTACCGGGCCGGGGGACGCGTCGTCGGGTACCGCAACCAGCGGACCGCCGGGGGTGTGGCCGCCGCCCAGCCGCTGCTGCCTCCGGTGGGTCGATAGCCTAGATCCGTGCCGCCGCTTTGCGTCGCGTTCCAGGGCGAACCGGGCGCGTACAGTGATGAGGCGCTGACCGCCGCCTATGGGGATGTGGAGCGGCTCCCCTGCCGGACGCTGCCGGACGTCTTCGCCGCCGTGGAAGGCGGGGCGGCCTCGTCGGGCATCGTCCCCGCGGAAAACTCCTACGCCGGCAGCATCAACGAGACCTACGATCTGCTGCTGGCCCATCCGCTGGTAATCGTCGGTGAGGTCACGCACGCTGTGGAGCACTGCCTGCTGGCCCGGCCCGGCGAGACCCTGACAACCATCGAGCGCGTCCTCTCTCATCCGCAGGCGCTGGCTCAGTGCGAGACCTTCCTGCGCCGGCGGGGATATGAGGCCGTTCCGGCGACCGATACGGCGGGTGCGGCGCGGCAGGTCGCCCAGGAGCGCCTGCCCCGGACCGGCGCGATCGCCGGACGGCGGGCCGCGGCCCTCTACGGGCTGACCATCCTGGCGGAGGCGATTCAATCCGCATCGGAGAATTACACGCGCTTTCTCCTGGTCGCGCGCGATCCGGCGCCGCCGGGGCCGCGGGCGAAGACCTCGATCGTCTTCGGGACGCCCAACACCCCCGGCGCGCTCTACCGCGCGCTGGGGGCATTCGCGCAGCGCAATCTGAATCTCGCCAAACTGGAGTCCCGGCCGGCCCGCGGACGCGGGGCCGGCGGGGAGGACGGGGCGCGCTGGGAGTATGTCTTCTACGTGGACGTGGAGGCCGACGCGACCGGGGAGATCATGGCCGCCGCGCTGGCGGACCTGCGCGCGGTCACCACGTTCCTGCGCGTGCTCGGATCGTATCCCCGCGCGGAACGATGATGCCCGAGGAGTTCCGCGGGGAGGAGTTCCGCGGGGAGGACTTCCGGGTGCTCCCCGTCGGCGAAGAGGCCGTGCTCGTTGAGTTTCCCCCGCTGATTTCTCCCGCCACGAACGCGCGCGTGCACGCCCTGGTCGGGGCTCTCGCCGCCCGGCCGGACGTGCGGGAGACGGTGCCGGGGTTCGCGACCCTGCTGGTGGTGCTCGCCGGTGGGACTGACCGCGGAAGATTCCTGCGGGACCTTACAGCGCAACGCCCCCCGGGCGCGCCCACGGATGGGGAGGGCCGCATCGTCCATGTCCCCGTCACGTATGGCGGAGCGGCCGGCCCCGACCTCCCGGAGGTCGCGCGGCGGGTGGGGCTCGACCCGCGCGAGGTGATCGCCCTGCATTCCGGGAGCGCCTACCGGGTCTACATGCTCGGCTTCGCGCCGGGTTTCCCCTACCTGGGTATCCTGCCGGAACCCCTGCGCCTGCCGCGCCGCCCCTCGCCCCGGCCCAGGGTGCCGGCGGGGTCTGTGGGCATCGCCGATGTCCTCACCGGGGTCTACCCCCTGGAGACTGCCGGCGGGTGGCACCTGATCGGACGCACCTCCCTGCGCTTCTTCGATCCGGCGGCCGACCCGCCGGTTCTGTGCGCCCCCGGTGACCGTGTGCAGTTCATCCCCGGACCCCGGGAGGGTGAGCCCCCAGCAGGGGGACCCGAGCCCGGAGAACCGGGCGGGCCCTCCCGCCGCGACATGGGCCATCCGGCCCTGCTCGTCCGCGAGCCGGGTCTGGTCGCAACGGTCCAGGACGGCGGCCGTTTCGGGTACCGGCGGATCGGCGTGCCCTGGTCTGGGCCGATGGATCCGCGTCACCATGCGACGGCGAACGGGCGCGCGGGCAATCCTCCGGCGGCCGCGGCCCTGGAGATGACCTGGCCGGCTCCTGTCCTGGAAGCCGCCGCCGATCTGCTCTGCGGCCTTTCCGGTCCGGGCTGGGAAGCGGTAGTGGACGGGCGCCCCGTCGATGCGGCGGCACCGCTCGCGCTGCGGCGGGGAGCGGTGCTGGAGTTCCGGCGGACCGGGAGAGCCATGTGGGCGTATCTGGCCGTCGGTGGCGGGATCGATGTCCCGGAAGTCCTGGGCAGCCGGTCCACCTACCTGCGCGGGGGATTCGGCGGCATCGAGGGGCGCGCGCTCCGCGCAGGAGACGTCGTGGGCCGGGGAGAAGTGGCGCAGCGCCCCGTCTCTCTTTCTTTGTCCGCTGCGGTCACGGATCCACCGCCCGCTGCGGCCGCCGATCCACTCGTCATCCGGATGGTCCCGGGGCCGCACGAGGCACACTTCGACGAGGAGGGCCTCCGCCGCGTGTTCACCGACACCTACACCGTAACCCCGCAGATCGACCGCAGCGGCTACCGTCTCGCCGGTCCGCCCGTCCCCGGGGCCCGGGCCGCCGAGATTCTCCCCCAGGGGACGCTCCCCGGTGCCGTCCAGGTGCCGCCCGACGGCCAGCCGATCGTGCTCATGGCCGACGGGCCGACGACCGGCGGGTACCCGCAGGTGGGGACGGTCGTGGCCGCCGACCTGCCGCATCTGGCGCAGGCCGGACCGGGCACCCGCGTGCGTTTCCGTCCCGTGCATTCGTCGCCCGCGCGGCCCTGACGTGCAACTGGGTCACCTGCCCCGCCTGCCGCTGGCCCTGCGCCCTACGCCCATCCATGAGGCGTCCCGCCTGAGCGCGTACCTGAGTGGTCCGCGCATTCTGATCAAACGCGACGACCTGACGGGACTGGCGCTGGGGGGCAATAAGGCGCGCAAGCTCGAGTTCCTGCTGGGCGACGCGCGCGCCCGGGGCGCCGACGTCATCATCACCGTCGGGGCCGCACAGTCCAACCACGCGCGTATGACCGCCGCCGCGGCCCGCCTGTTCGGCTGGGAGGCGATCCTGGTGCTGACCGGCGAGGAGCCGGCGGAATTGCAGGGCAACCTGTTGCTCGACCGCGTGCTGGGCGCGCAGGTCCGCCTCGTCAACACCGATGACGAGTACGTCCTGATGGGCGTCGTGGCGGACCTGGCCCGCGAACTCACCGCGCGGGGGCGGCGTCCCTACATCATCCCCCGCGGCGGCTCCACGGGGCTGGGCGCGGCCGCCTACCTGGAGGCCGGTCTGGAGGCCTTCGGTCAGCTCAACACCCTGGGTGCGCGCGCTGACATCATCGTGCACGCCAGCACCTCCGGCGGGACGCAGACCGGCCTGGTGACTGCAGCCGCCTGGAGTCGCGCCGGAGCGAAGGTCGTGGGAATCAGCGCCGGCCCGCCCCGGGACACTGTGGTGGGGCGCGTCACCGGCCTCGCCGAGGATCTTGGTGAAGTGGTGGGGACCACCTGGACGCTCCGGCCTGAGGATGTGCTGGTCTACGACGACTACGTCGGCGACGGCTATGGTATTCCCACGCCGGAGACCATCGCCGCGATCAAGACCACCGCAAGGACGGAGGGAATCTTGCTCGACCCGGTCTACACGGGCAAGGCGATGGCCGGCCTGATGGACCTGGTGCGGCGCGAGATCATCACGCGCGGGCAGACGGTGCTCTTCTGGCACACCGGTGGCCAGCCCGCGCTCTTCGCCCACGCGGCGGCGCTCGCTGCGCCGGACTGACCCCCGGGCAGGCGGTATCTTATACTGTCAGCGGAACACCGGCTCGCGGATCCGGCGATGACGTCGCTGCCCACAGACTCCCCGACCCCGCTTGCGCGCGCGGCGGCCTGGCTGGCGCTGGCGGTGCTCATCAGCGTCCTGCCGGCGGCCGCGGCGGAACCCGACCCGGCGCTGGAACGGGCGCTGACCAGTTTCTTCCGCAATGCGGAGGTGCTGCACTTCGACGCCGTCCCCGACCTCTACGAAGGCGGGTACGCGCGGATCAGCGTCTACACCCGGCGCGCGCGCATTGCCGACCTGCTGGTGGAAGAAGGGTGGGTGCGCCTCCGCGGCGCCACCCTCAACGTGGCGCAGTTGCGCGAAGGGAACTTCCGCGTGGATGCCGTGCGGGATGCCGCCATGCGCCTGCGCGTGTCCATCCGCGCCCTGCAGGAGTCGATGCAGGCCGCCAGCCCCAAGGACGACATCCGCATCACCTCCGACGGGACATTTCTCTACGGCCAGGGCACGGTACCGCTGGGCGGCCGCCTGGTGCGGGTGGAACTCAAGGGGACGCTGCTCGTCCGGGGGACCCCCGAGGTCTTCCTGAACCTGGCGACCCTGCGCCTCAACAACTTCCCGCTGCCCTCGCCGCTGGTGGAGGCGGTGGAGCGGCGCTACAATCCCGTGGTCAAGCAGCGCCGCTGGCCGGTCCGCTTCAACTTTCACTCGATCCGCCTGACCCGGGAGGAGTTCCTGGTGAGCAGCGAGGCGGACCCGCTGGTCTGCTCGTTCTGCGCGGATGTGCCCCGGCGGTAACGGTGCAGGCGGCCCCGCGCATCCTGGTGACCTGGTCGCGGAGGGCGACGCGGCCGCCCGATCTCTACCTGCAGGCCGTGCGCGCCGCGGGCGGGCTGCCCGTGCTCCTGCCCGCACCGGCCGGCGTGGCGCCGCTGCACGAAACCCAGGGTCTGCTCCTCGCCGGGGGAAGGGATGTGGACCCGCCGCTCTACGGCCAGGCGCCGGATCCGCGGGTCGTGGAGACCCTGGACATCGACCGCGAGCGGGACGAGATGGAACTGGCGCTGATCGCCGCCGCGCTGGAACGTGCCTTACCCGTGCTGGGCATCTGCCGGGGGATCCAGGTGCTCAATGTCGCCCTGGGCGGCACGCTGGTGCAGGACCTGTCGCTCCGCGGCCTGGACGCCGCCGCTCACCAGCAGCGCCGCCGGCAGCCGGAACCCCCCGAATGGGCCCCGGTGCACGACGTTCGCCTGGAAGCCGACTCCCGGCTGGCCAGCCTGCTCGGCGCGCCGGCGGTGGGGGTGAACTCGTTTCACCACCAGGCGGTGGACGGGGTCGCGCCGGGATTGCGCGCCACCGGCCGTGCGCCGGACGGCGTCGTTGAAGGCCTGGAGTCGGCGGATGACCGGTTCATTGTGGGGGTGCAGTGGCACCCCGAACGGATGGGGGACGCGACTCCGCAGCGGGCGCTCATCGCGGCGCTCGTGGACGCTGCGCGTGGTCGGGGTTCCTGAGTGAACCCGCCGGTTCTGGCCGAGGTGCGCCGTGGTGGGGCGGTCGAGAGCCTGCACCGCGGTGCGGTGGTGGCCGTGACCCCGGACGGGGAAATCGCCGCGGCCTACGGGGACCCGGCATCAAGGTCGTTCGCGCGCTCCGCCCTCAAGCCGGTCCAGGCGCTGCCGCTGGTGGCCGACGGCGCGGTGGCCCGCTTCGAGCTCACCCGGTCCGAACTGGCGGTCATCTGCGGCTCGCACAGCGGTGAGCCGATGCACCTCGTCGCTGTGCGCTCCATTCTCCAGAAGATCGGCCGGGACGAGACGGCGCTGCAGTGCGGCGGGCAGTGGCCCGTGCACGAGTCCACGGCGGCGGCAATGCGCGCCCGAGGGGAAGCGCCCCGTCCGATCCACGACAACTGCTCCGGCAAGCACGCGGGCATGCTGGCCCTCGCGCAACTGCACGGGTGGGATCACGCCGCCTACCGACGGTTCGACCATCCGGTGCAGCAGCGCATCCGTGAGGCGCTGGTCATCGTGACGGGCCGGGCGGAGGCCGCCGCCACCGCCGGCACGGACGGCTGCGGTGTTCCGACCTACCACCTGCGCCTTCACGATCTGGCACTGGCCTTTGCCCGCCTGGCGGCACCGGGCACGCTGCCCGCGCCCTGGCGGGAGGCGGCCGCCACCGTGGCGGGGGCCATGACCGGGTTCCCCGAGATGGTGGCGGGCACGGATCGGCTGGACACCGTGCTGATGGGCGTGGGCGGGGGACGGGTGATCTCGAAGGGAGGTGGGGAAGCCATCATCGCCGTGGCGGCCCCCCGGCGGGCGCTCGGCGTCGCGGCGAAGATCGAAGACGGCAGCGCCCGGGCGGTCGGTCCGGTGATCGTCGAAGCCCTCCGCCAGCTCGGCATCTTGAGCAGCGACGACGTCCGCGTCCTGGCCCCGCTGCACCACCCGCCTGTGCTCGACCGGCAGGGACACCAGGTCGGCGAGATCATCCCCACGCTGGAGCTACGTTAGGCGTTTACAATTGAGGGCGTGGAGGACTCCGCGCCGTTTCGCCGGCTGGCCGAAACCATGGAGGCCGTTGCGCGTACCCCGCGCAAGCTGGAGAAGAGCGCGCTCCTGGCTGAGTACTTCCATACGCTGGACGACGAGGATCTCCGGATTGCGGCGACGTATCTGACCGGCGCGGCGTTTCCCGCCGGCGACGCCCGGCAACTGCACGTCGGGTGGGGGGCGCTCGTCGATGTGCTGCGGGACCTGACGCGGGCCGACGATGACGCGCTCGACGATGCCTATCTACGCCACGGCGACCTGGGCGATGTGGCGGGTGAACTCTTCGCGCGGCGGAACCGCGAGCCGGCGCCGCCCCTGACCCTGGCGCGCGTGCGGGCGGTCTTTACCGAGATCGCGGCCGCGGCGGGGAAAGGGTCGCGGGGGTACAAGGTCGACCGGCTGCGCGCGCTGCTGGCCGCCGCCACGCCCCTGGAAGCAAAATACCTGGTCAAGATCATCACCTCCGATCTACGCGTCGGGCTGAAAGAAGGGCTGCTGGAGGAGGCGATCGCCGCCGCCTTTGCGCCCGCCGGCGGCCGGCGGGCGCTCTTGCCGCAGGTGCGGCGCGCCAACATGCTGATCAGCCATGTCGGCGAAGTGGCCGTGCTGGCCCGCCACGGCCGGCTGGCCGAGCCCGCCCTAGCGCTCCACCATCCCTTCCACTTCATGCTGGCCGAAACCATCTTCGCCCCGGAGGAGGCCTTCGAGGGGCTGCCCGGCACCGACGGTCCGCCCACGCTCCTCCCCACCGGGACACCCGCACTCCGTCCCACCGGGCCGGCCGCGCTCCTTGTCGAGGACAAGTACGACGGCATCCGCGCGCAGGTGCACAAAGGGGAGGGGCGCACCGCCATCTTCTCCCGCACCCTGGACAATATCACCGGGTCCTTCCCGGAACTGCCCCCGGCGCTGGACGGGCTGGCCGACCGCTACATCGTGGACGGCGAGATCGTGGCCTGGCGCGGAGAGCGTCCCATCGCCTTCGCCCTGCTCCAGCAGCGGCTGCGGCGCAAGGATCCCGGTCGGCTCATCGAGGAGGTCCCGGTGGTCTTCTTCGTCTTCGACCTCCTGCACCTTGACGGCGTCGACCTGCTGACCGCGCCGCTGGCCGAGCGGCGGGCCCGGCTGGAGGCCCTGCCGCTGGGTGGGCCGGTCCGTCGCTCCCTGGCCGATGTGGCGCGGGCGCCGGAGGATCTGGCCCGGCGCTTCCGCGAGGCGCGCGCCCGCGGCAACGAGGGACTGGTGGTGAAGCGCCTGGATGCCGCCTACGCGCCGGGGCGCCGGGGCCGGCAGTGGATGAAGCTCAAGGAGGAGCTGGCCACGCTGGACGTGGTCGTCGTGGCCGCCGAGCACGGGCACGGCCGGCGCGCCGGCGTGCTGTCGGATGTCACCTTCGCCGTGCGCGACGGCGGCCGCCTCGCCACCATCGGCAAGGCCTACTCGGGGTTGACCGACCGCGAGATCGCGGAGATGACCCGCTGGTTCAAGGAACACACGCGCGAGGACCTGGGACGCGTTAAGATCGTGGAGCCGACGCTCGTCCTGGAGGTGGCCTTCGACGCCGTGATGAGGAGCGACCGCCACGATTCCGGGTATGCGCTGCGCTTCCCGCGCATCAAGCGCTGGCGCCGGGACAAACCCGCGGCGGAGATCGATACGCTGGAGGAGGTCCGGCGGATCTACGCCCGCCAGGTCGTTCGGCCCGCGGGCGAGGGGCAGACGCTGGCGACCAGAGGAGGGTCAACATCCGTATGACACGCTTGCGCCGCCCGTCCACGCCGATCGCCGGGCGCGTCGTCCTCGCGCTCCTCGCTGCCCTCCTCGGCGCGCAGATCCTGGCGCTGGCCGCTCCGCCCGGGCCCGTGGTCTACCGCATCGACGTCGACGGCGTGATTGCGCCTGCGACGGCCCGCTACATCCAGCGGGCCATCCGCCAGGCCGAGGAAGCCAAGGCCGAGGCCCTGGTGATTCAGTTGAACACGCCCGGCGGGTTGCTCAAGTCCATGGATGAGATCACGCTCGTCATGCTGAACGCCGGGGTGCCGGTGATCGTCTACGTGGCTCCGGCGGGCGCGCGGGCGGCAAGCGCGGGAGTCTTCATCACCTACGCCGCGCACATCGCGGCCATGGCGCCGGCGACGCGCATCGGCGCGGCCCACCCGGTGGGCGTCGGGCAGGGACAGGAGAAGCCGGACCAGACGCTCCTGGACAAGGTCACGAACGACGCGGTGGCTAACCTGCGCGGCATCGCCCGCCGCCGGGGCCGCAACGCCGCCTGGGCGGAGCGCGCTGTGCGCCAGAGCGTCTCCGCCACCGAGGAGGAGGCGCTGCGGCTGCGGGTCATCGACCTGGTGGCCCGGGACCTGGACAACCTGCTCCGCGCCGTGGACGGCAGGCGGGTCACCACGGCGACCGGTGAGCGTACCCTGCAGACCCGCCGCGCCCAGGTCACGTTACTTTCCATGGACATCACGGAGCAGTTCCTGCGCCTGCTCAGCGACCCCAACATCGGCTTCATCCTGCTGAACATCGGCATCATCGGCATCCTGGCGGAGCTGTACAATCCCGGCCTGATCGTCCCCGGGGTCGTCGGAGCCATCGCCCTCGTGCTCGGGCTGGCGTCGTTTGCGATCCTCGAAGTGAACGCCGCCGGGCTACTGCTGATCGCGCTGGCCGTCATCATGTTCATCGCCGACCTGAAGATTCCCGGGCACGGCGTGCTCACCGTCGGCGGCGTCCTCTCCTTCATCTTCGGGGCCATTCTGCTGACCTCGCGGCAGGCGCCGTTCCTGCGCATCTCGCTGCAGCTGATCCTGGGCGTGGCCGCGGGCCTGGCGGCCTTCTTCCTGTTCGCGGTGGGGGCCGGCATCCGCGCGCAGCGCGCCTCCGTGCGCAGCGGGGCGGAAGGGATGATCGGGGCGGTGGGGGTGGCCCGCAGCGTGCTGGACCCGGAGGGGCAGGTCTACGTCCGCGGGGAGATGTGGACGGCGCGGGCGGAAGGCGGGCGGATCGCCGACGGGGCGCGGGTCGAGGTCGTGGGGGTGGACGGCCTCACCATGCGCGTGCGGCCGGCCGACGAGGCGAGCCCCTGACGATTCGCACGCACAATGAGGCGGAGACCCTGCGGGTCGGCCGCGTCCTGGGCAGCCGGCTGCGCACCGGCGACCTAGTCGCCCTGACCGGAGAGCTGGGGACCGGCAAGACCGTCCTGGCGCGGGGGATCGCCGCCGGCGCCGGCGCGGGTGGCTACATGGCCAGTCCAACGTTCACGCTGGTCCGCGAGTACTCCGGTCCGGTTCCGATCTATCACGTGGATCTCTTCCGGCTGGATCCGTCCGAAGCGGCCGACCTCGGGCTGGAGGAGGTTCTGGAGCGCGGGATCACCGTCATCGAGTGGGCGGAGAAGGCGCCGTTTCTGCTGCGGCCACCGATGCTGCGGGTGACCATGCTGTTCGCCGACGGGCCTGACGAGCGGGTCCTGCACCTGGAGGCGGCAGGTGAAGGCCCCGCCGCCGCCGTGACCGCCCTGGCCGTGGTCGGAGTGGAGACGGACTAGGTGCGCGTGCTCGGCCTTGAGACGGCGACCCCCTACGGCAGCGTGGCCGTGGTGGGTCCGGCGGGCCTGCTCGCGGAGACCGGGGCCTTCGTGCCGATGCGCCATCTGGAATGGCTGCTGCCGGCGATTGAGCGGACCCTGCAGGATGCGGCGCTCTCGCGAAGTGACGTGGACGGGCTCGCCGTCTCCCAGGGACCGGGCGGGTTCACCGGCCTGCGGATCGGTATCGCCACCGCCGCGGCGTGGGCGCGGGCGACGGAGCGTCCCGTCATCGGGATCTCCACGCTGGAGACCCTGGCGGCCGCCGCGACCGGGCCCGGACTCATTCTCCCGGTGCTGGACGCCCGGCGGGGCGAGGTGGCGGCGGCGCTCTTTCGCCGCGAGGAGGACGGCCGCATGACGCGCCTGCGGGACGACACCGTCCTTCCCCCGGACGATCTGGCCGGGTGGAATCCGCCTGAGCCGGTCCTGCTCCTGGGGGACGGGTTGGACCGTTACGCCGAAGTGCTCCACCGGGCCATTCCGGCGGCGCGCGTTGCGCCACCGCCGCTCGGCATCCCGCGGGCCGCACTGGTCGCGGCGTTGGGGCGGGAGCGCCTCCTGGCCGGGCAGCGCGACGATCCCTACCGGCTCGCCCCCGTCTACGGGCGCCGTCCCGTTGTTGCCCCGGTGCGGTAGAATACGAAGAAGTTCGATGGTCAAGGAGATCACCCGCGTGGAGGTCGGGCCGATGACGGCCGCCGACATCTCGGCCGTCGTGGAGATCGAGCAGCGCTCCTTCCCGACGCCGTGGCCGCGCGATGCCTACTACCACGAACTGGACCACAACCGGACCGCCGTCTATCTGGTCGCGCGCCGGGACGACATCATCGTCGGCTACGCCGGCATGTGGGTGGTTATGGACGAGGCGCACATCACGACGATCGCCGTCGATCCGCCCTCCCGCGGACAGGGCATCGGGGAGCGGCTGCTCATCGCCCTGATCGAGAAGGCTGCCGAGCGCGGCGCGCGCTGGCTGCAACTGGAGGTCCGCCGCTCTAACACCGCCGCCCAGAACCTCTACCGTAAGTACGGCTTCCGCGACGTCGGCGTGCGGCGCCACTACTACAGCGACAACGGCGAGGATGCCCTGGTGATGTGGACGGGCAGCATCGGGGACCAGGAATTCCAGCAGCGTTTCCGCACTCTGCGCCGGGCCTTCGTCGAGGACTGACCCCCACCGCGTGCCACTCCTGCTGGGCATCGAGACGTCGTGTGACGAGACGGCCGCGGCCGTCGTCGGGACCGACTTTCGGATCCTCAGCAACGTCATCGCCTCGCAGGCGGACCTGCACGGGCGATTCGGTGGGGTGGTCCCGGAACTGGCCTCGCGCCACCACATCGAACGTCTGCTGCCGGTGATCGACGAAGCTCTGGCGCAGGCGCAGGTCCGGCTTGAGGATATCGGTGCCGTGGCCGTCACGCGCGGTCCGGGCCTGGTCGGTAGCCTGACCGTGGGCATGGCCTCCGCCAAGACTCTGGCCTTCACCAGGGGGATCCCGCTGGTCGGCGTGAATCACCTGGAGGGGCACCTTTTTGCCAACCGTCTGGACCGCCCCCTCTGGTCCCTGCCCGCGGTGGCCCTAATCGTCTCCGGCGCGCACACCGACCTGATCCTCATGCACGCCGAGGGGCGCTACGAGATTCTCGGCCGGACCAGGGACGACGCTGCGGGGGAGGCGTTCGACAAAGTCGGGCGGATGATGGGGCTCGGCTATCCCGGCGGACCGCCCCTGGACCGGCTCGCCGCCACGGGCGACCCGGCGCGCGTTCCCCTGCCGGTGCCGCTGGTCGATGGGGGATTCGATTTCTCCTTCAGCGGGTTGAAGACCGCGGCGCTCCGGGCCTGGCGGGCCAGGCCGGAGCGGGAGGAGTTTCCGCGCCATTTCGCGGCGGGTTTCCGCCGGGCAGTGGTGGAGGCGCTGGTCGGCAAGGTGTTCCGCGCCGTGGAGACCTACCGCCCGCGCGCCGTGATGTTCGCCGGAGGCGTGGCGGCCAACAGCCTGCTGCGGGAGCGCGCCGAGGCGGAGGCCGCACGGCGCCGTCTCCCGCTGTTGATCCCGGCGCCGATCCTGTGCACCGACAACGCGGCCATGATCGCGGGGGCCGGCGCAGCCCGCCTGCTTCGGGGTGAGACCGACCGGCTCGACCTATCCGTCTCCGCGGATCTGCCCCTGTCGCTGCCGGCCTGAAGTCCGCGCCGTTTTCCCCGCTTCCACCGGGTCGCCCGTCCGGAAACGTTCGTTATTTTGAGGGACGCCCGGGCTGTGGATAATGTGCACAACCCTGTGGGCAAGGCCGCGAACGCCGCCGGATGCCCCACAGGCGGATTTTCCGCGCCGGACGCATCGTTCACACTCTCCGGACGCGGCCCCTCGGGAGCAGGCGGCGCAAAAAGGGGCTTGTCAGGACCCGCTCCCCTGCCTACCATAGCGGGTGTTAGCACTCCCAAACGAAGACTGCTAATCGGAGTGCGCTATAGACCCCCGACCGGGCTACCCGCCGGGCGAGCAAGGTCTGCGGATCGGGCCCGGGGCGGGGGCAGAAGAGGAGGGAGAGGAGCATGGAACTTCGGCCGCTGGGCGACCGCGTCGTTATCAAACCCCTGGAGGAAGAGGAGCGGACCCGGGGCGGGATCGTCCTCCCAGACACCGCCAAAGAGAAGCCGCAGCACGGCGAGGTCATCGCTGTCGGTCCCGGAGAGTGGGATGAGGAAGGGAAGAAGCGTCTGCCCCTGGACGTGAAGGCGGGCGACCGCGTGCTCTTTGCCAAGTACTCCGGGACCGAAGTGAAGATCGAGGACCAGGAGTATCTGATCCTGCGCCAGAGCGACATCCTTGCCGTGGTGGAGAAGACCCCGGCGAAGGTCTGAAAAGCCTGCGGAGGTGACGGGCAGTGCCGAAGATCTTGGCGTACAACGAAGACGCGCGGCGGGCGATGGAGCGGGGCGTGAACAAGCTCGCCGACGCGGTGCGTATTACCCTCGGCCCTAAAGGCCGCAACGTCGTGCTGGAAAAGAAGTTCGGGGCGCCGACCATCACCCACGACGGCGTGACCGTGGCCAAGGAGATCGAGCTGGAAGATCCCTTTGAGAACGCGGGGGCGCAGCTGGTGCGCGAGGTGGCCACGAAGACCGAGGACGTGGCCGGGGACGGGACGACGACCGCGACGATCCTGGCGCAGGCGATGATCCGCGACGGGCTGAAGATGGTCGCCGCCGGCGCCAACCCCATGGCCCTCAAGCGCGGCATCGACGAGGCCGTGGATTCCGTCGTGGAACAGATCAAGGCGGCGGCGAAGCCGCTGGAGACCAAGGAGGAGATCGCCTTTGTCGCCAGCATCTCCGCCAACGACCCCGGCATCGGGAAGATTATCGCCGACGCCATGGACAAGGTGGGCAAAGACGGCGTCATCACCGTGGAGGAGTCGAAGGGGATCGAGACGACCGTGGAGGTCGTCGAGGGGATGATGTTCGACAAGGGGTACGTCTCGGCGTACTTCATCACCGACCCCGAGAAGATGGAGGCGATCCTGGAGGACCCGCTGATCCTGATCACCGACAAGAAGATCAGCGCCGTCAAAGACCTCCTCCCGGTGCTGGAGAAGACGGTGCAACTGGGCAAGCCCCTGCTGATCATCGGGGAAGACATCGAGGGTGAGGCGCTGGCCACCCTGGTGGTGAACAAGCTGCGCGGGACGCTCTCCGCGGTGGCCGTGAAGGCCCCCGCCTTCGGCGACCGGCGGAAGGCCATCCTGGAGGACATCGCCATCCTCACCAGCGGGCGCGTCATCAGCGAAGAGGTCGGGATGAAGCTGGAGAACGCCGAGATCAAGCACCTGGGCCGGGCCCGCCAGGTCAAGATCCGCAAGGAGGAGACAATCATCGTCGGCGGTGCGGGCAACCCGGACGACATTCAGAAGCGGATCCAGCAACTGCGCAAGCAGATCGATGAGACCGAGTCGGACTACGACCGGGAGAAGCTCCAGGAGCGTCTGGGCAAGCTATCCGGCGGCGTGGCCGTCATCAAGGTGGGCGCCCCCAGCGAGGCCGAGCTGAAGTACCGCAAGACCCGCACCGAAGACGCCCTGCGCGCCACCCGGTCCGCGGTGGAGGAGGGTATCGTGCCCGGCGGCGGGACGGTGCTGGTCACGGCGGCGGGCGCGCTCGCGAAGATGGACGCCACCGGGGACGAGAGCATGGGCGTGGGCATCGTCCGCCGCGCTCTGGAAGAGCCCGCCCGGCAGCTCGCGGTCAACGCAGGTCAGGAGGGCTCGATCATCGTGGAGCAGTTGCGCCAGGAGGCGGCCGGTCACGGGTACGACGTCATGAGCGGCCGTTTCGTCGAAATGACGAAGGCCGGCATCGTCGACCCGGCCAAGGTCGTGCGCTCGGCGCTGCAGAACGCGGCCAGCATCTCCGGGCTGCTGCTGACGACGGAGGCGATGGTCGTGGAGAAGCCGGAGGAGGAGAA
>Ga0073934_10007711_pt1 | contig 14774 bp, 9 predicted proteins | sample LarsenN4metaG_FD_76834 | JGI IMG/M metagenome (GOLD analysis project Ga0073934, IMG submission 76834) | Hot spring sediment bacterial and archeal communities from British Columbia, Canada, to study Microbial Dark Matter (Phase II) - Larsen... ...
CAACCCTCTGTTCGATTATGGTTTGATCACGCTGCGCGACGCCATTGGCGACCAGGCAAAGCCGGCCTTAGGCGGACATCCACTCGGGTTCTGGAGCAGCGCCTCTCGCGGGGCTGGCACGATCATCAAGGCACGCAGCCAGACCTCGTTAAACAGCCAGCCAGTGAACATTTCCGGGTACCCGCTGGACAAGCCATCCGGGACCCAGTGGCGTGCGTTTGGAAAGATCGTCAACACGAACCCGGCGGCCGGCGCGGAACTGATCTATTATGACCTGGACACCTGCGGCGGCCACAGTGGCAGTCCCGTGTGGCTTCGCACCGGGGACACACGCAATCTCATTGCCATCCACACCGGAGCCTGCTTGTTGGGTGTGGATTGCACGACAGTCGCGGGCAAAGCGTGCTTCCCGGATACTCAGCGTCGAAGCTCCAACCGCGGTGTGCGGATCAGTTCCGCCGTGCTGCAGGATGTGACCCGGTGGATGGGCAGTAGCACACCCGGAACGCGTCCAACCTTGCGCCGGGGATCCAAGGGGGCGTCGGTTGTTGAACTCCAAACACGGCTGAATACCTGGCGGGCAATGACACCGGGAATCGCTCTCGCCCCGCTGGTCGTGGATGGAGACTTCGGCCCCAAAACGCAGGCCATGGTTCTTGCCTTCCAACGAAACAAAGGCCTGACGGTCGACGGAGTGGTTGGTCCGCAGACATGGGGCGCCCTGCCCGCGATTTGATCCGGCTTCATGCCCAACCTCCAATGAATCATGCAACCGATCTTCAACTTTGAAGCCGAACCATTCGAATTCGAAATGGAGGCGGCTCTCTCAATGCAATCCGAGCCGTTTGAGATCGATCCTGAATTCGAACGCCCCCTGCGGCGGCCGCCGCGACCCTCGATGGGAACCGGACGGCGGCCCATCAAGGGCGGAGGCAGACGACCTCAGACGTACCCTTTCCCGCGCCCGCCGTATTCCAAACCGCGCCCAGGCTACCCTTTCCCGCGTCCGCGTCCTCGGCCATCCCGCCTGCGGTGGCCACGACCAGAATGGCCACTCGTCGTCGATGGCGGCACAGTCGGGCAACCGACCGGCAGTGAATTCGTTCGTTGGGTGCAGCATTCTTTAAACCTCGTGCTTGGCCTGCAACTCCCGGTCAACGGGTTCATGACCGAGCAGACTCGCGGCGCGATCCGCAGTTTCCAACAGCGCCAAGGCATCCCTGCTGACGGCATTGTCGGTCCCGACACGAAAGATGCATTGCTGCAAGCCAGGCAGGCCGCGACTGCACCCCAGGGACCGGATGAGCAACCGCCCGACACCGAATGGGAAACCGAGGAATCCGAAGCATATTCGTCTGCCGGCAGCCGGCCTCTGCTCCGGCGCGGTTCCATGGGGACAGCCGTGAGGGATCTTCAGAACCGGCTCAACGCGCTCGGATTCAACACCGGCGCAGCCGATGGAATCTTCGGGCCGATGACCGATCAAGCGGTCAAAGCCTTTCAACGCTCCCGCGGGCTCGTCGTCGACGGAATTGTCGGCTCGCAGACCTGGGGGCAACTCTACGCTCAACCGGCCCCTGCCGGCCCTCAACCGAGCCCAATGCCCGCGCCCACGCCTGGCGAGCCACAAGTGACGATCAGCTCCAATGCGGTCGTTTCCAGCAACGCCGTGCGCGTGCTCAAAGACATTCTGCGCATGGCCGGACTCAGCCGTGCCACGATTACCAGCGGCCGCCGCACCGCGGCCGACCAGGCGCGCATCATGTACGACCTGATTGAACGCAACGGCGTCAGCTACGCTAAGAACCTTTACGGCTCCGCCGGCGACCAGGTGATCGACGTTTACAGCGCCCAGAAATCAGCAGGCCAGAGCACCACCGCGGTCAAACAGGCGATGGAAGCAAAAATCAACCAGTTGGGCTGCCAAAATGTCTCCCATCACTGCAGCAATACGCACGACGTCATCGATGTCGCGCCCTCGTCCATCGCCAACCAAACCGCCTTCACGAACGCGCTCGCGGCTGCGTTGAGCAACGGCATGATCGACAAGTATATTACACCTCCAAAGGACCCGGCCTATCACATCGAGATCGCCCTGAATCCCACTGCGAACGAATTGATGTCACGTATTCTGCGCTCGCCGCCCCTGCCCTTGGACGCGTTCTCGCCAGGCGAGGTGCAATTCGAGGTCGATTGACGGTTCCCGGCGACGCGGCAGGCTCTGATCAATTTGTGAAACTCTACTGCGAAATGTCTAAAAATGATCCCGCACTTATCTCGCCTGTCGTCTTGCCGCATCTCGTCTTGTTTGCATTCCGGACTTTGGACTTCGGACTTCGGACCTGCCTGTGACTGACATGATCATCGATTGTCACTGCCATGCGGGGGAAGGCGATGGCCTGACCGGGCCTTGGGACACCCGCGCATCTCTCGACGAGTTCCTTCTCTGGAGCGAGGAGGCGGGGATCGCCCGTACGGTCTTGTTCGCGCCGTTCCACACAGATTATCTACTCGCTAATCGCCGGGTGGCCCAAATCGTGGCGGAGCAGCCGGATCGATTTTTCGGGTTCGCCTTCGTCCACGCGGAACGCGATCGCGGACGCGTTTCCACGCTGGTTCGCGAAGCTGTGGAGGAGCACGGCTTCCTGGGCATCAAGGTGCATCGTTATGACGCGCGAATTACCCGTGAGATTTGCGAGGCCGCGCGGCCGTATCACTTGCCTGTCCTCTATGACGTGATGGGCGAGGTATCGATTTGCGAATTGCTCGGCACCGAGTATCCCGACATTCCCTTCATCATCCCGCACCTTGGCAGTTTCGCCGATGATTGGCGGGCGCAACAAGCCTTCATCGATCCTCTTTCGCGTCATCCCAACATCTTCACAGACACCTCCGGCGTGCGCCGCTTTGACGTGCTCAGCCAGGCGGTCCATCGCGCCGGAGCCTCCAAGATCCTTTTCGGCTCAGATGGGCCATGGCTCCACCCTGGGGTGGAACTGGAGAAAGTGCGCGCACTGAAACTGTCGCCGCAGGCCGAGGCGAAGGTGCTGAGCGGCAATCTTCTCCGCTTGCTGCGGCGTGTGCGGCGAAGTCCTGGGACCCGCGCGGGGATCACAGTCCGCACTGCCCCGGTGGAAGCGGAGTTTCGCGATCCGTGGTCAGTCCGGGAGGCTCCGGTGGTTTGACATCCAGCGAGGCGCCGGTTTCTCCGGCTTCACGTTGCGCGGCCTTTCGCATCTGCAGCGCTCGATCCGTAATCCCCAGTCTGCGCGCTGCTCGCTGCAGGTTGCCCTGCTCATCCTCCATCGCGATCCGGATCGCCACCTCAATGGCTCCGTTACTGATCTGCTTCAAGTTAACTCCCCGCGTGAGCGCATGGCGAATCGCACGCTGAAACTCGGCGTCCTTCCAATCCCGATGCATCATTTCCGCGGCGAAGGGACTCTCATTCTCAGGAATGTCTCCCACCGTAATGGGTCCGTCGCCGACGTGGCGCTTGGCCATCCGTGTGACAAGTTGCCGCAGCTCGCGAATGTTTCCAGGGTAGTTCCGCAGCAGCAAGTAGTCCCGCACTGGCGGGTCCAGCTCGGGCGTCTGCTCCTCCGCATAATGCTGGCGCAGAAAATGCCGCGCCAGGGGAACAATGTCCTCGCGCCGTTCGTTCAGCGACGGCAGGCGGCATGTCCAACTGGCAATTCTGTGGTAGAAGTCCAGCCGGAAGGCGCCTCGCGCCTTCTCCGCTTCCAGATCCCGGTTGGTCGCGCAGATCAGTCGGAAATTCACATTCTTCCAGGCGTTGCTGCCGATTCGCTTGTAGGTGCGTTCCTGCACTATTCGGAGCAACTCGGCCTGCAGGGTGAGCGGCAATTCCCCAACTTCATCCAGGAACAGCGTGCCGCCATCCGCCAGCGCGAACGCCCCGTCTCGCGACGCAACCGCATGGGTGAAGGCGCCCCTTTCATGGCCGAAAAACTCGCTGCCCGAAAGCTCAGGCACTACGGTCGTGCAATCCAGCACCAGCAAGTCGCGCTTGTTGCGCCGCCCGTCCAGGTGATGGATCAGGCGCGCGATTAACTCCTTTCCGGTCCCGCTTTCCCCCGTGATCAGCACCGAGGCATCCGTGAAGTGTGCCACTTCGATCACCTGGCGCAAAACTGAAGTCCAGGCCCGACTTCGCCCCGCCAAATTCTCCTTCACGTATGGCGAGGTAACCAGGTCCTCCACCGCCTTCCACCGGCGCAAGCGAGCCGCAATCGCAGCGGCCGCATTCCGCATGGTTGCCCACGAGCACACATCGGAGGCGCCTGCTTGCATCAGCTTCCAGGGAACCGAGCCCGATAGGCCCTGGCTCACATTGCAGATCGCCAAAACTCGGTGAAACCCTTCCCGGCTGCAATTCCGGACCAATTCGAACAGCCCCTGGTTCTCTTTATCGAAAACGATCAACCCTAGGCAGCCGTCACCCTCCCTGGCGCGCGCCCGGCACACCACTCCTTCGCGCGCCAGCATGCTCGTCAGCCCCGCCGGAAGCTGGTGGTCTTCCGTCGCACTCTCCACCCAAACCTGAATAGCCTCGCCCTGGAGATCCATGCGGTTGTCTCTCCATTCAACGGCGGCCCATTAGAGCCGTCGGTCAAAAGGGATACCCTGCCCTCAAAAGCCCACGGGGATTCTGAATCTGCAGCGGCACCTCATTTCACGCCTCGCTGCTGAATTACTGGTCGGTGAAAACTACTATTAGCACGCCTCAGCCACTTGTCAACTCTCCCTTATCCTTGCCTGCGATTCAGACAGTGGGGGAAGGCCGTGGCGCGCGGCGTCCGTTTGCTGGCCAATGTCCGCAGGAAGGACGAGGTTCCGGCTTCGAGGAGGCCGCGGCCAGGAGTGGCGCGGGCCGGCGCCTGGGGAGGCCATCGTGCAACCGGCGGAAGCCTCAAAGCCATGAGTGAAGAGCTGGCCTTGGCCGAGCGTGACGAACAAAACGTTCCGATCGTTGTCCACGCTCGGCTTCAAGCGCGCCGAGTGCAGGGTGGAGGCAGGGCCGTGCCGGCTACGGAGGGGCACGCCCGTTTTCCAGCGGGTTCAGAAAGCTCTGCTCCAGTTTCCGGACCTTGATTAACGCTTTGGCGCGAGCCTCGGCTGGCATTTCCAACAACTCGCGGCTGAAGGTGACCAGCGGCATCCGGGTGTAAGCATTCTGGTGATAGATGACCACGTACTCAGACTGCTGGTTGCGCTGCCACCCCAGGAACCCCGGGGTCTTGCCCGCCCACTGCTCTTGTCGGGATTTCCACAGCTGCCATTGGCGCAAGGTGTAGCTCAGGAGAATGAGCACCACCTGGGCTACAATCACGTTGAAGCGTCGCGAGTGAAAATCGCTCAGGTCGTGAAAACATTTGAGGAGCCGGTGCCGTTCCTCGATTTTGGCGCGCAGCCCGTATTCCTCCCTGGAGTGGCGCCCCGCCGGGCGCGTGTCCATTAAGGCCCACTCCTCCTGGTGCTGATCGGCGTAGGTTTCGCGCATCAGCAAGACGTTGATGGGCACGCCGCATTCGGACCAACTGCTAAAGCCCTGGAGGGGACACAGCTCGGTGCGGATCACGACTTTGGCCGGATCGGGCGGGGGTTGCTGGGCTTTCTTGGCCGCCAAGGTTTTTTGCCGGGTGCGTTCCCGCCGCCGAATGGCTTCGGGACGGTGGCTGGGGACAGGCTTGGGCGGCGGGGGCGGTGCGGCCAGTTCCTGCCAGGGGCAGCGTTGTCCCAAGCCCCACGCATCCGCCCAGAGGTCCATGTTCCGCTTCATGGGCAGCAGCACGTCGATGCCCCAGTCCTGCTTGCAGCGCGTGATGTTTTTGCCGTCGACAAACCCGCGGTCCAGGATCAGCCGCTGGATCACGCCCAGGCCGACCTGCTGGACAAAGTGCTCCACCAACTGATAGAGCACCGGACACTCATTGGCATTGCCCGGCACCAGGGCCAGCGCCGCATAGACGTAGCAATCCCCGCGCAGGTGCAGCAGGCTGACCAGCTTGTAGCAACGTTCGCGGTGGGCTTGCTTGCGCTGCTGGGGGCTGAGTTCCTCATACTTCACCGGATGATTATGCTCGTCGAACCACATCACCACCGAGCCCTCATAGGCCGGGTTGTCCGGCACAAACAGGTAACTGGCATCCCCGATAAAAATGCCTCTGGGGTCAAAGAATCCGTAGGCCTGAAAGGTCTGCTGGACGGACCCGTTGAACCAGGTCTGCCACTGGGCGGCCGGCACGTCCCGGACAAACTTCCGCAGGAAGTCCTGATCACAGGGGGTCGAGCGCGGGTAGTGGTTCTTGTCGTTGAACCCGCGGCACTCCAGCAGGATTTGCTGCGTCTTGGGGTCAAGGTGTTTGGAGGCGATCTCGGGGGGCATCGCCGAGAGCAAGCCGCCACAACGGACCACGTGCTCGAAGGCGTGAAAGGAATTTTCCAGATGCAGCTTCAAACTGAGGTTGGCCGCCAGGACAAACGACCGCGGGACCTCTTCCTTTTTCCGCTTCGTGGGCATCGTTTTGGCCAGCGCGTCCAAAATCTTTTCCTGGAAGCACAGTTCGAAAAACTCCTTCTCGTCGGCCTGGCCGATGATTTCGAGCTGATCAAAGTCGCCCCGGCGGAAGGCTTCCAGCACCCGTTGCGGGTGATACTCGATGAGCCGCAGATCAGGCGTGAGGCACCTCCGGCTTGGCGGGCCACGTCAACAGGCGCTGCTGCGCCATCTGATCCACCAGCGCCAGCAGGTGCAGATGGCGTTTGACCAGCACGGCCCGCGCGCGCTGATAGCGACGGTATTCGGCGGCCCATTTGCGGACTTGAGCCCGCTGGTCCTTGGGGACGGGGTAGAGGCGATCCTTTCCCGCCTCGCTGCGGGTCAGGACGTAGGTGGGATGCAGTTCGCCCCGAGCGCAATGGCAGTTGGTTTTGCCGCACTTGCGCCGGAGCAGGTAAAAGGAGCCCTGAACCATCGGCTCGGAGCGCTGGAGGCGGCGCAAGGTGAGGGCCAGGGCCGCATAGGCGCGCCAGAGCTGCTGGCGGAGTTGAGAGAGGTCGGCGCTCAGACTGAATCTCTTATATACGAAGAGATACAGATTGCAAGCCGAAAATTGCGAGAAAAGGAAAAAAGTCGGGGATCCGGCGCCCGGCGGCCGCGGCGGATGCGTTTTACGCGGTTTTAGCAGCTCCTCCCCCACTGTCTGAATCGTAGTATCCTTGCGCTGCGAAATCCGGCTATGTCACGTGCTGTATCCTTGCGCACCCTCCAAGAGGTGACGGATTGCTGCACTCCTGAGTGACCGTTTGCCAGGTTGGACAACCCTTCCTCGGCCTTTCTGCACTTCAGGGTCTACTTTGGGGAAATTGTGCAAAAGATCTCTCACTTTTCTGGTCTCGAATCCGATTCGCCTTGTCGTCTTGTCGAGTTTCGCCTGCACTTCGGACTTCTGGACTTCTGCGTTTGTTTCCGCCTCAACTCCACATATCTTTGGCTGGCCTTCGGCCTCTGCTTCACCGCTTCACCCGAATGGCTTGCCCGGACTCGCGCTGGCAGGCAAGCTCGCGGAGTTGGCGGCCACCCAACACCCAACACCGCGCCCAAGACTTTATGCAACTGGGAAACACCGTGCCGAGACGCCTTTCGATTGGAGGAACCTCGCTCCTGCTCCTTCTGTTGATTCTCCTTACACCCGAATCGCACCCGGCGGCTTCCTTCTATCCCACGCGCCTTGAGGACCCGAAAGCCGTCTACCTTAGCCCGGACCGATTTGCGGTCCGGGGCGATGGCATCGCGGATGATTCCGATGCGCTGCAGCAGGCGATTGATCAAGTCGCCACCAATAACCAGGCGGGCGTCCTCTTCGTCCCTTCGGGCACCTATCGCCTCGCCAAGACCGTCTATGTCTGGCCCGGTGTCCGTTTAATCGGATTTGGCGCAACCCGGCCCGTGTTCGTTCTGGCCGGGAACACACCCGGATTCCAGGAAGGCGACGGCAAATACATGCTGTTCTTCTCCGGCGGACGAGGCAGGAGCGGAACCGAGCCTCCGCGCGATGGATCCGCCGGCACGTTCTATAGCGCGCTGAGCAACATCGATATGGAGATCCGCGAAGGCAATCCCGCTGCCGTCGCCATTCGCTTTCACGTCGCCCAGCACTGCTACCTCTCGCACATGGAACTCCGCCTCGGTTCCGCCAAAGCCGGGCTGGAGGATATCGGGAACGAGGTCGAAGATCTTCATTTCCGCGGCGGGCAGTATGGCATTCTGACCCGGCGCTCCGCGCCCGGTTGGCCCATCCTGGTGATGGACTGCTCGTTCGAGGGACAGAAGATCGCCGCAATCCGCTCCGATGAGGCAGGCTTGGCCGTAATCCGTCCGCGGTTCACCAATGTGCCGACGGCCATCGCGATTGCGCCCGGCAAACCGGACCAACTCTGGGTCAGCGATGCGGTGCTGGAGAGCATCTCCGGACCCGCCTTCACGATCAGCCATGAAAACAACGCCCGCACCCAGGTGAACTTCGAAAACCTGGTGTGCCACGACGTGCCGACCCTTGCCCGACTCGAAAACAGTGGGACATCAATTCCGGGCGCGGGCAAAATCTATGTGGTGGAGCGGTTCTCGCGCGGGTTGGACCTTGGCGATCTGGGCTCGAATCGGGAAATCAAGACCACCCTGATCATGCGGCCGTTGACCACCCTGCCGCCCGCTGTCCCCTCTGACATCCCGGCTTTTCCCCCAGCCGACTCATGGGTCAATGTGAAGTCGCTCGGAGCTGCCGGCGACGGACAGCGCAACGACACTCAAGCCTTCAAGGAGGCGATCGATAAACACCGCGCGCTTTACCTCCCGCTTGGGGTGTACCGCATTACTGACACGCTGCGGCTTCGCCCGGACACCGTGCTGATTGGGCTTAATCCTGTCGCAACCGTCTTCTATTTGTCCAACAACACGCCGGGCTTTCAGGATCCGAATTCAGCAAAGCCCATCCTTGAAGCGCCCCGGCGAGGCTCGAACATCGTGAGCGGAATCGGCGTTTACGCTGCTCCCCTAAACCCCTCGGCGGTCGAAATCAAATGGATGGCGGGATCCAACTCGATGCTCAATGACGTGCGACTTCATGGCGGACACGGAACGCGCCTGCCGGGCGGCATAACCGACTCCTGGGGCAGGGACAACCGTGACCGGTGGGATACGCAGTTCCCCAGCTTGTGGGTGACCGATGGCGGCGGTGGAGTTTTCAAGGATATTTGGACACCCAGCCCCTACGCCAAAGCCGGTCTGCTGGTTTCGGACACCTCCACCCCCGGACGGCTCTACGCCATGTCCGCCGAGCATCACGTCAGCCATGAAGTCATTCTCCGCAATGTTTCCAACTGGCGCTTCTATGCCTTGCAGTTTGAAGAGGAGCGCGAAGAAGGGCCCAAAGCGTTGCCCCTCCGAATCGAGAATTGCCGCGACCTCCTGTTCGCCAACACGTTCTTTTATCGTGTGGTCAGTTCGTTTGTCCCTGGCCCTTGCGCCATCAACCTTAAAGACTCGGCCGGCATCCGCTTTCGCAACCTGCACCTCTACAGCAATTCCAAAGTGTCCTTCGACAGCGCCCTCTCCGACCCGGCGAAAGGTGTGGACATCCGCGACTCCGAATTCGCCGTCCTGGACATCTCAGGGAAACAGGCAACCGCTCGCGTGCAATCCGCGCAGGGCCTCGTCTCACCCGGCGCAACTGTCGAGAAACTGGCTGACGGTTTTCTCAACATCTCTGGCCTGGCCATTGATCCCAAAGGCGATGCCTATTTCGCCGATCCGCGCGAGTTGAAGATCTACCGCTGGTCCGTCGACAAACGCCAGGTCGAGAAAGTGCGCGAGGTTCCCCAACGCCCCGAGCAGTTGGCCTTCGACCGCGCCGGAAACCTGCTCGTCATCGCTTACGAAGGCAACGGCACGGTCCTTGCCCTCGATCCACGCAACGCGGACAGCGAGATCCGCAAACTGGAAGCTCAACCCGCCACCGCTCGTCCGGGTCTGCAACCGGTGCTTCCCGTGAGCCGATGGATGGGTCTCGGTCCGTTCCTGCAGGACTCCACGGCCCGCAAACCCCACCACTTTGTGTCTCCAGACGGCACCACTTTCATTCCGGCGGGAGAGGACTTCGCGACCGGAACCATGAGTTGGGGCATTAAACTCGCCGACCTCCTGCGAACGTTCAGCCTTGCCCCCGCGACTGCCGGCGCGCGTTTCTACGTCAGCAACGAGGCCGAACTCCAAACCTGGTCCCTCCAGGTCGATCCGACCGGCACGCTGTCGGATCCAAAACTGTTCGCCGAGGAAGGGGGAGAAGGCCTCGCAGTCGATTCCCGTGGCCGGGTGTATTTAGCCGCTGGGCATGTCCGGGTCTTCGATCCGGCGGGCAAGCCCCTCGGCACCATCGAAGTTCCCCAGCGCCCGACCTCCCTGGCTCTCGGTGGACCAGACCGCCTCACCCTCTTCATCACCGCCCGCTCCGCCTTGTACAGCGTGCGCGTCCGTTGAGGCCCGACCCAGGCCTGACCCGACTATAGCCCCCCCACTGCCTCTTGATGAGTGAGCAGGGGGCAGGCGAATAGCCCGTGAGTAGCCCTGGGAAGTGCATCTCCTGCCGGCATGGCCGTTTGCTCTTCTCACCCGCGGGTTTCTGAAATGGAGCACGCGCCATTCGGAATATTCGGAATCCTCAATATCTGGCACGGCGGCTTGGTCCGCCTGCCACTCTTGTGTTCTGGGAGCGCGAACGCTCCCGTTGGTATTGTAAATTCGAGGATCGTCGCGTGATGCAGCAGCCGGTCGATGGCGGCAGTGTGGGAGCAGGCGGATATGGCAACGCCAAACACGTGTCAGAAATGCGACCAGCCCGTGGCTGAGGACACGCGGCAGAGGTTTTGCCCGAAGTGTTCTACGCACGGATGGCGGCCAGAAGAGTATCGATCGTTTGCGAAAGCTCCGCGGTTTTGGAGAGAGGGAATAAAAGCCTATTTCGAGGGCGGGTCGGGGACCGAGAGCCTCCTGCAAATCCGGCGGCAGAGGTGGGGATCGATTTCGGCGTGCCGTGGGACGGGCTGGATTTGGTTCGTGTTGGGGTTCCTCCAAATGGAATGAGGACCGCTGTCTCTGGCGCAAAAACATCCATGAGTTTCGAGGTGCTGCAACAGCTCCCGGCGTTTCATGGCACCTCGACGACCGCCTTTTCGACATCGGTCGCGAGGCGAGACAGCGCCTCTTCGCGGCGGTATTCGAGCACGCTTTGAATCGAGTCCGCCAAATCGCGAAGAGCTTCATCCCGGGTTAGTCCTTGGCCGGCCGCCTCGGGTACTTCCGGGCAAGTCGCGATGAGGTATTTCTCGCCTTTCTCGATGAAAGCAATGAACCGGTTCATAATCCCAATTTATCCTTTTTCCGCGAGGCTTGTCCAGTTCCCGACTTAATGTTCCATCACGACCGCTCCCAAGGTGAGGTAGCCGAGGGATCGACCGTGGACACCATCGTCAGCCGATGTTTCCCTGCTGACGCAGGATTTTGTCGCGCATCTGCTGTCGAATGGCTTTGCGTGTGGCGCGAGGCCAGAGCGCGGCAAATTCCGGTCGTTCCTCCGAATCGCGCTCCGGCATTTCCTCGTGCACCAACACCGACATGCTTTTCAGCACCGCCCGCTCCGCCTTGTACAGCGTGCGCGTCCGTTGACCCATTCGTGCATCCTTGCGCCGGAACAGCAACCCCCTGGCGCCCGCAAAAATTCACGAATGCCCCCGTTTCGCACCGGGACGCAGCGGGCATTCCGGCGTTGTCGGTTGCACGGACCAGCGGCATTTTCCCGCCGTGCAACGGCTTTGTCCGGGCCTTCTGGGGCCTTCTGAGTCCATACTTGACGATCGAACTCGCGTGTGAACTAATAGTTCCTGCCAGCGGGCGACCTCGGGGCTCCCCGGGTGCCGAACTGGACGCTGACTTGGGTCTTCAGTTCTCGCCCACGGTTCAGAAAGGATTGCCCGTATGTCATATGCACCAGACCTTGTGCGGTCGCTCCCGCTGCTCGAATCCTTTGGGCATTGCGTTCCCGCTGTGCGGGCCTTTAGCGAGGCTGCAGTAATGCTGGCGGTGAGCGCCAGCCTCGGGCTCGCGCAGACCCCTGTGGTCTGGGGCCCGGCTGTGGGCATGATGGAGCCGAGAGTCACCAATGTCATCGCCATATCCGCCGGTGGGAAGCACGCGGTTGGATTGCTGGCGGACGGGACGGTTGTTGCATGGGGCGATAATAGCTTTGGGCAAACCAGTGTGCCTGGCGGACTGAACGATGCGAAAGCCATTGCGGCCGGTGATCGCTTCAGCTTGGCGCTTCGCCAGGATGGCCGCCTGGTTCAGTGGGGCGCTGGTCTGGATATTGCGACGAACTACTTTGTCTCACCGACGGATCTCGTGGCGCTTTCAGCCCGAGGTTCCCACGCCCTGGGCCTGCGAGCGGATGGGACGGTTGTGGCGTGGGGGCGCAATCTGTACGGCGAGGGCGATGTGCCAACAGGGCTGAATGGAGTAACCGCGCTCGCAGCAGGGGGAAACCACAACCTGGCACTGAAATCGAACGGGACGGTGGTGGCTTGGGGAGAAAATAGCCATGGCCAGGCGGCCGTTCCTCCGGACCTCACAGATATTGTGAAGATCGCGGCGGGAGCGAATCACAACCTGGCGGTGAAAAGCGACGGCTCCGTGGTGGCCTGGGGAGATAATAGCGCAGGACAGAGCACCGTTCCCGAAGGTTTAAACGACGTCGTTGCCGTAGCTGCTGGCTACCGGAATAGTCTGGCGCTGAAATCGGACGGCTCGCTGATGGCTTGGGGAGATCTATTCCTAAGCGCGATCCCGTGGGACGTGGCTTCGGCCGTTGCCATTGCCGGGGGGAACGAGCTTTTTGTCGCCCTGACCACCAACTTCGCACCAATCTTACCCGTTCAGGAAATGCGAATGGTGGCCGCGTTGACCGAAATGGTGGTAACCAACACCGCCCTCTACGAGGGCCAGCCAGCCAGCCCCCTCACGTATGAATTCATCGCGTCACCCGAGGGCGCAACCATTGATGCGAACGGAATCATACGTTGGACGCCAACTGAAGCACAGGCCGAGGGGCACGGTACCTACGTGATTGTGACGCAGGTTGCGAATCCGGTGGCCCGGAGGCGCGCGCGCAACGCTTTCGAGATCCGCGTGCACAAGCTAAATGCGGCGCCGATTCTCCCGCCGCAAGGGAACCTCTGGCTGCGCGATTTTTCCGAGCTGCTCGTTACGAATACCGCGGTGGATCCCAATAATCCGCCAAATCACCTCTCTTACCACCTGGTCGACCCGCCTCCTGGAGCCACCATTGACGCCGCGGGTATCATTCGCTGGACGCCCAGGCCCGGGATGGAGCCTGCTAATGTTTTTACGACGGTTGTGGTTGATGATGGTGTGCCACCGCTGAGCGCCAGCAACGGTTTTCTGGTGATCCTTCCCGCAACTAATGGCGCGCCGATTCTGCTTGCCCAGCCGCGTGACACTTCGCTCGGCATTGGCCGGGATGCAACCCTCACCGCGTCGGCTGTGGGGGCGGAGCCACTCGAGTACCAGTGGCAGTTCATGGGCACAAACTTGCCCGGCGCCACCCTTTCGAGCCTGATTCTCACGAACGCACAGGTTTTTCAGTCCGGGCCCTATTGTGTCGTGGTGAGCAATGCTTTTGGGAGCGTGACGAGCGCCACCGCGCAGGTGTCGGTGCAGGGAGTCGTGGCCTGGGGCTGGTCTTCGTATGATATTCTCAATGCGCCGCCCACGGTCACGAATGTCGTGGCGTTGTCCGCGGGCAAAGTCCACAGCTTGGCGCTTCGGGCCGACGGGACTGTGGTCGCCTGGGGCAACAATTCCTGGGGTGAATGCGATGTTCCCGATGGGTTGAGCGACGTCATCGCTGTGGCCGCCGGCAACAGCTACAGCCTGGCCCTGAAGGCCAACGGCACGGTGGTCGGCTGGGGCGCGGAAAGCGAGCTAAACATCCCTGAGGGCCTGACGGACGCCGTTGCGATAGCCGCGTTGGAGGGATCCAGTTTTGCAGTTCGCGCCAATGGTTCCGTCGTGGGTTGGGGCAGGTCGCTAATTGAACTGCCCAAGGAACTCACGAACGTGGTGGCCATTGCGGCGGGGCGCGAGCATAACCTTGCTATGAGGGCAGACGGCACACTGGTGGCCTGGGGGCGCTATAACTACGGCCCGGCGTTTGTGCCCGACAATCTGACCAATGTGGTCGCGATTGCGGCTGGCTTCTCGGAATGCCTGGCGCTCCAAGCGGACGGCACCGTGGTAGCGTGGGGCCACTACGCTTCCGGCAAAGCGGTCCGCACGGTTCCGATCACGAACGCGGTGGCCATTAGCACCTTCGGCGGGCATAGCCTGGCGCTGCGAGCCGACGGCACGGTCCTGCAATGGGGGAATCTCATCGGAGACGTGCCGCAGCCGTTGGACCTGCAGAACGTGGTTGCCATCGCTGCGGGTGGCTACCAAAGCCTCGCGCTGCTCCGTGACGGCGCTCCGCATGCGACGGTGCAGCCTTGCGACCAAATCGTGCCGGAGAAGGCGCGTTTGAGGTTCACGGCCAAAGTGGCAGGCTTGCAGGACATGTCCTTTCAGTGGCAGTTCAATGGCGAGAATATCCCAGGCGCGACCACAGACAGCTACACGATTCCAGAAG
>Ga0073934_10007714_pt1 | contig 14765 bp, 11 predicted proteins | sample LarsenN4metaG_FD_76834 | JGI IMG/M metagenome (GOLD analysis project Ga0073934, IMG submission 76834) | Hot spring sediment bacterial and archeal communities from British Columbia, Canada, to study Microbial Dark Matter (Phase II) - Larsen... ...
CGGGCCGGTTCTCCCCCGGTTCTCCCGATCTTTTCCACCCGCTGGTGGATTCGCTCCTGAGCGGCGGGGACTTCTACATGCTGCTGGCCGATTACAGCTCCTATGTCGCCACCCAGAACGATGCCGGAACACTCTATCTGGACCGGGATGAATGGCTGCGCAAATCCATACTGAATACCGCAGGAGTCGGCAAGTTCTCCAGTGACAGGACCATCCTGGAATATGCCCGCGACATCTGGGGGGTATCATCCCAGGAGGTGGGGAGCAGGCTCAGGCGTGCCCTCGAAGATCAATCCATCCTTCCACCGGGGTTGTCCACGAGATGACCGGCGCAGAGGACCTTTTCGACCACGCGGCTGCCGGCATTATCGAGCAGAATGCCCCCCTTGCCGAGCGGATGCGTCCGCGGACCCTTGACGAGTTCATCGGCCAGGAGCACCTGCTCGGCCCCGACAAGATGCTGCGGAAGCTGATCGAAAACGACCGGCTCACGTCGCTGCTCTTCTGGGGACCACCGGGGTCCGGAAAGACCACTCTTGCACGGGTGATTGCCAATGCCACCAGCGCCCACTTCATCTTTTTCTCCGCCATTCTGTCGGGGATCAAGGAAATCCGCGAAATCGTCAAGGAGGCCCAGGACGAACTGGTCTACCGTGGCCGCAGAACCATCCTGTTCGTCGACGAGATCCACCGGTTCAACAAGAGCCAGCAGGACGCCTTCCTCCCCTACGTGGAGAAGGGGACATTCACCATCATCGGTGCCACCACGGAAAACCCCTCCTTCGAAGTGATCGCCCCACTCCTCTCCCGCTGCAAGGTCCTGATTCTCAATCCCCTGGACGAGGAACAGCTGGTCCTGATACTGCGAAGCGCCCTGACCGACCGGGAACGCGGCCTGGGTGAACTGGAACTGCAGATCACCGACGAGGCGCTTGCCGCCATTGCCGAATATGCCGGCGGTGATGCCCGCATCGCCCTGAACACCCTGGAAACCTGTTCCAGGATCAACCGGGGGAGAGAAATCGATCTCGCAACGGTGCAGGAGGGGATCCAGCAGAAGCCGCTCCTCTACGACAAGGGGGGGGAAGAGCATTACAATGTCATCTCCGCCTTCATCAAGTCCATGCGCGGTTCGGACCCGGACGGCGCACTCTACTGGCTGGCGCGGATGATCGAAGCCGGCGAGGACCCCCTGTTCATCCTGCGGCGAATGGTCATCCTTGCCTCGGAGGATATCGGCAACGCCGATCCGCGGGCGTTGCAGATCGCCGTGTCGGCGCTGCAGGCGTTCCAGCTCGTCGGCATGCCCGAGGGGCGGATCATCCTGGCCCAGGCGGTCACCTACCTGGCCACGGCGCCGAAATCGAACGCTTCCTACATGGGGATCAACGCCGCCCTGGCCGAGGTCAGGAAAAGCGGCGCCCTCCCCGTGCCGCTCCATATCCGCAACGCCCCCACCAGGCTGATGAAGGAGGCGGGGTACGGCAAGGGGTACCGCTATGCCCACGACTACGAGGGGGGGTACGCCCCTCAGGAGTACCTGCCGGAGAGGCTCGCCGGTCAGAAGTATTACTCCCCCCGGGGACATGGTTACGAAAAAACCATAAAGGAACGGATGGAGTGGCTGCGGAAAAAGCAATCAGAGACGAGCATGATGGACGCCCCGGATGACAAGAAAATTGACTGAAGAGTTGTGTATTGTTCTGTTGCCTCACTGACAAACCGGGAACGTGATTTTTTCGCAAGATCAAGGCTGTCGAGGAATTGCGCGGAGGCGTAGCAGCGCTACGCCGCACAAGCAATGCCGAAGACTTACGCAGATATTGCGGAAAAGGCGCGTTCCCCCACGGAGGGAAAATGAAGAAGATCGGCATACTGACCAGCGGCGGCGACTGCTCGGGGATGAACGCCTGCATCCGCAGCGCAGTGCGCACCGCCCTGCGGCTGAATATCGAGGTGGTCGGTTTCCGCAAGGGGTACCTGGGGCTGATGAAAGGTGACTGCATCCACCTGGATTCGAAGGGAGTATCGGGCATCATGCACCGTGGCGGGACCTTCCTTCAGTCGGCCCGCTCCCCCGAGTTCCGGACCGCCGAAGGGCAGCAGAAAGCCATCGCCATACTGAGGGAGTTGCAGGTGGACGGACTGGTCATCCTCGGCGGCGACGGCTCCCTCTCCGGCGCCCTCGCCCTGCACAAGCTCGGTTTCCCGGTTGTCGGGATCCCCGCCAGTATCGACAACGACATCCCCTTCACCGACATGGCCCTGGGGGTCGACACCGCCCTGAACAACATCATCTACGCCGTCGACTGCATCAAGGACACGGCCAGTTCCCATGCCCGGGCCTTCGTCATCGAGGTCATGGGACGGAATTCCGGCTACCTGGCCAGCATAGCGGCAATCGCATCCGGGGCGGAATACGCCCTCGTGCCGGAGCGGGAGTTCGACCTGTCCGAGATCTGCCAGCAGCTGCGCCAGCGCTACGAGGAAGGGCGTGACAACACGATCATCATTCTTGCCGAAGGGGTTGCCACCGGCCAGAGCATCGCCGACAGCATCAAGGACGCCATTGGCTTCGAGACCCGGGTCACCGTGCTCGGCCACTACCAGCGGGGAGGGGCGCCGACAGTGTTCGACCGGCTGCTTGCCAGCCGGTTCGGCAAGAAGGCGGTGGAACTCCTGGTCTCGGGGAATCACGGCACCATGGCGGGACTTTCCTGCAACACCGTCCTCGCCGTGCCGCTGGAGGATGTCATGAAAGGGGAGAAACGCCCCCAGGAAGAGATGCTCCGCCTGGCGGAGGTGCTGGGGATATAAGAGCGTGCCGCTCTCGGACCGGCTTTAGAAGCTTTCACCGCCCGCTCCCTCCGGTCGCTCAAGTCACAAAGATCACAAAGAATTCGCAAAGAGAATCGCACCCCGGAAACTGATTTGGATCACACTTACACCAGCCTCATCAAACATCCCCTCCGTGGATGGGAAATTTGCTGAAGATCCAATATCCGAAAGAGAAATTTTCTTTGCGTAGTCTTGGCGTTCTTTGCGGCTTTGCGGTAAAAGACACGAACAGTTGTCTCTCATCAGTCACTACCACACACCACAACCGACGGAGAACTCAATGAAACAACACCCTGAACTGAAATACAACTTCGCCAGCGACAACTATGCCGGCATCTGCGCGGAGGCGCTGGAGGCGATGCTCCAGGCAAACAGCGGCTATGTCCCCTCCTACGGGGATGACGCCTACACGGCGAAGGCCTGCAACGCCATCCGCGAGCTCTTCGAGACCGAGTGCGAGGTCTTCTTCGTCTTCAACGGCACAGCTGCCAACTCCCTGGCCCTTGCCTCCCTCTGCCACTCCTACCACAGCATCATCTGCCACGAAAGCGCCCATATCGAGACCGACGAGTGCGGCGCGGCGGAGTTCTTCTCCAACGGCACCAAGATCCTCCTGGTGGGGGGAGAGAACGGCAAGCTCGACCTGGACCAGGTGGAGCACACGGTCAAGCGGCGGACGGACATTCACTACCCCAAACCGAAGGTCATCAGCGTCACCCAGGCGACCGAGCTGGGGACGGTCTACACCGTTGAGGAGCTGGGCAGGATAGGCGCCCTCGCCTCCCGCCTCGGGCTGAAGATCCACATGGACGGCTCCCGCTTCGCCAATGCGGTCGCGACCCTGGGGGTCCACCCGGCAGAGATCACCTGGAAAGCAGGGGTTGACGTCCTCTGTTTCGGCGGGGCGAAAAACGGCATGGCACTGGGTGAGGCGGTCATCTTCTTCAACCGGCACCTGGCGCTGGAGTTCGATTACCGCTGCAAGCAGGCGGGCCAGCTCGCCTCCAAGATGCGCTTCCTCTCCTCCCCCTGGAGCGGCATGCTGGCAGACGGCGCCTGGCTGAAACGGGCCGGCCATGCCAACAGCATGGCAGCCCTGCTGGAAGAGAGAATCGCCGCAATCAGGGGGGTGACGCTCAAATTCCCCCGGGAGGCGAATTCGGTCTTCATCGAGATGGCGCCGGAAAGTCTGGAGAAACTGAAGAAAAGGGGGTGGCACTTCTACACCTTCATCGGCGCAGGCGGGGCCCGGTTCATGTGCTCGTGGGCAACGACCCGGTCCGACGTGAAGGAACTGGCGGACGACATCGCCGCCGTGGCGGGATAAGGGACAAAAAAAAGCTCCTGACGGGGTCAGGAGCGGATGTCATTCCATTTCAATGAATATCAGATAGCATAATCACATAACATTTCATTTCATGACATTGGATAACATTGCAGATAGCATTGCATAACAGCACAAAAAGCAGGGACAGCATGACATAGCATTCAAAAAACGAATCAAATGGCGGCTTTCAGGGAATTGCAGTATTTCTCATGGGGCCAGGTCTCCAGCGCTCCGGCCCTGGCCTTGCGGACCAGTTTCATGGCCTCGTCGGTGTCCACCCCCATCTCGATCAGCAGCCTGGCGGCGATTATGCCCGTTCGCCCCACCCCTTCCTGGCAGTGAATAAGTATCTTCCCCCCCCGGGCGAGGATCGAGCGGAGCTCATCACCCACTTCACTCCAGACATCCTCGAATTCGATGCCGGGAAGCATCCGGTTCCTGATCGGCAGATGAATCCACTGCATGCCGTTTTCGACAACCGCCTCGGGTAAATGCCCGACCTGGAGGATTTCAAGCTCAACCTCTTCCATCAGTGTGACGATGACCGAAGCCCCCCATGAGGCGATGGCCCTGAGATCGGCCTCCAGCCTGGAATCGGAACGCTCGAAGAAAAAATCATCCTGACGTCCGGGACAACTCGTCATGCCGATGATCCCACCGGTCCCCGGAACAGCAACAGTGTCGATGAACAGTGCGTGTTTTCCACCGATTTCTGAAATGAGGGTCATCATTGTAACCTCCGTGTAACCCAGCCCGACCTGACTCCCTGCAATCATTTCGAATACACATGATACAGATGTTTTCTCCCGCCGCAAGAGAAAAATTCAGCAAAACACGTTATAAATCAGGCACTTACCAGCGAAGGCCGTTGACCGGATATTTTTACGGCACTGATGTTCGACAATTATTTCGGTCGTTTACGCACGCGTAAAGTTTTTTTACATCAGCGCAAAACAGTCGTGATACCGAGCAGTTACTGAAACGTAAAAAATCTTTACATATGTAAATTTGTATCAAATTATTTTTTATTAATTGACTGGAACTGGCAGGATTGACTGTCTGGCGCGGTGCAGGAGGGGAGTTTAAATCCCCTCTCCACAGGTGGGAGGGTCTGGAACAGGCGCGGAGGAAAGGCGAGAACAGCCCTGCATAAGTAACACCTGGAAGGGGCTAAGGATAACCCCTCCCGGTTTCCCCTAAAGTAAAGGGTAGGAGATGCGGTTCCCTCTCCTGGCTTAAGAGGGGGACAGGGGAAGTTACAGAAGTGCGTTGATGACCCGGGTTTACTTTCCCAGCAGCACCATGCTCAGCCAGCGGCAGGCAAGCTGCATCAGAAAAATATCGTCATCCTCTGCCTGTTGCAGTTCGGCATCGTCAAGCGGGAATATGTCCGTATACTCATCGGCCCGCAGTTTCTCAAGCAGCCGGTCCGGGTCGAATGATCCGAGCTTGAACAGCTCTGCCTTTTCTCCTGTCAGCGGCCCCGAGAGTTTCAGCTCGTCCGTCAGTTTCTGCCAGTCCGGGTAGGTCTCCTCGTACTCCGCCATGCCGGCATTTTGCCACCAGTGCCTCACGGTGGTCTCAGGGCCGTTCCCCACCCCCCGGCAACCCTTCCAGACAAAGATGTTGAACCTGCGATCCGCCTCCGCCGTCTCGTCGGTGTGGCACTCCACCGGGACCACCGGGAAGAGGCGGCAGACCCAGGGGCGATCCTGGTAGACGGAGCAGCCGCTGTCAAGTGCAAAGGGGCACCTCCCCTCCCCGTTGTCGGCGCTCCTGAGAAGGAGAACCGGAAAGTGCGGGGGTGAGTCAAAATACCGGCAATGGCGACGAATGAACTCCGTGGTTGAGAGGCCGAGCGACCTGGAGATGCGGATCACGTCGTAGGGGTAGAGCCAGATGTTCGTGCCGGTGCAGCAGTGGACGAAACAGGAAATGTGGGGACCGCAGGAGAAGCGGAAAGAGCCGTCGAAATCGAGTTCGGGGTAGATCGGCTGTTCACTGGTCATGAATTCGCCTCCTGGGCAATCTCAGCGCAGGGCGCCCTTGTAGCGCTGCTCCTGCAGGACTAAGGTCTCCAGCAGATTGTCGAAATAGTCCCGGCGGCAGTCGATGCCCCGGATGGAGCCCCCCAGTTGCAGGGCGAGAAAGCGGCAGCCGCCGAAACAGATGGGAAGGTAGGGGCATTCGAGGCACTCGTCGTTCTGCCAGCGGCTGCCGATGGCGTGGGACTCGGCGTAATCGTTCATGCCGTCCTCCAGGGTGCCGATGGAGAGCTCCGGGTACCCCATGAATACGGGGCACTTGTAGAGCGAGCCGTCCCAGTTGACGATGAGATCGTTGTCGAAGTCGACCACGCAGGCGGACATGGAGATTTTTTTGGCAGGGAAACCGCGCCGCAGCGTCTCTTCCCGCAGATATGGGCCGGCCTCCAGGAGCCATGGCTCGCTGCCGGTCACGCAGTGGCCCATGTGGTGTGGGGTGGCGCCTTCTCCGGACTTGGGCATGATGGGGCTGAAGTGGACCAGGTCGAGCATCTCGGGTTTGATACCCTCACTCAGGAGGTGGTCCAGCAGCCGGGGGAACTCCCGCCAGTTGTCCGGGCCGAAGTTCCCGGTGATCTGGACCGCCACCAGGTCGTAGATCTCCTTAAGGTTAGCGACGATGGTGTCGAAACTACCCCTGCCGGAGACAAAGGGGCGCTGTTTGTCGTGGATCTCCCTCGGGCCGTCAAGGGTCATGCGCGCCCCGCGCAGACCCAGGGGGAGGAGTTCCTCAACCACCGGGCGGGTGAGGAGGGTGCAGTTGGAAAAAAGATCGAAGGTGAAGCTTACCCCCTTTTCCCGGCAGGCGTCGGCGACCGGGGCGGCGATGCTTTTCAGGAGTGGCAGGGTGAGGAGCGGCTCGCCGCCGTAGAAATCGACGTGGATGTTCCTTCCCCGTTCGATATGGGGAAAGATCTGCTTATCCAGGAGCAGGCTTGCGGTCCTGTCGGACATCTTCTGCTTTCGGCGGAAATCGTCCTCGAAGCAGTAGGGGCAGGCGAGGTTGCAGTCCAGGTTCAGGACCGCGGTGATGTTGAACAGCCCCTTGCGTTCGGCAACGTCAGAGAGAAGTCCCCTCGTTTCCTCAAGTTCCGCGTCCGGGTCGGGGACTAGGATGCCGATGCGGGCAAGCTGTTCGCTTTGCCCGGCATCGAGGGCGCCGGAGCGGATAGAGGCGAGGAGCGAATCGGAAACCCGCACCAGGGAGCCGCGCCGGGTGGAATAGACGAGACTGTTGCCGGGACGGTCCGGACATGGGTAAATTCGTAGATATCTGGATAACTGCATAACATGCTCCCTGAAAAGAAGAAGGGGGGCAGCGCCCCCCTTCCCGTTACGACTTACTTGATTTTTGCCATGTTAGTTGTCAGACAACAGCTGTTCGCGACCTCGGTAAGATCACGCCCTTCGTCCAGCACTTCAAACTCCTTCGCATTCACGTCCATATCACACCTCCCAATGTAAAATGCATCCCGAAGGATGGCGCAGCACCGAAATTGTGGACAACCGCCCTCTGATTTGATATAAGACTGCAGCCGTAATTGACCGGCTGTTCTCATGAAAGCTTATACAACCGACCCTGTTTTCCTGCAAGAGGAAATTAACGTGCGGAACTTCTGTTATGTAATCTTTACTGTTATTGCCCTGGCATTCACACCCCTGAATGCACGGGCAGAGGAACTTTCCGGCGAACTCTTCCCCTTGGGATTATCCCCGGTCGACACCCAGACCGTCACCACCTCCCGCATCCCCCGCCCGATTTCCAAGATCGCCGAGAACGTCGCAGTCATAACCGCCGAGCAGATCGCGGTTCTGAACGCCCACACCCTGGCGGATGTGCTGAACACCGTCCCCGGCATCCAGATGAACTACACCAGGACCCCCGGCAGCACCCCCGTTTACTACCTTCAGGGGAAGTCGGAAACCCATGTGCGGCTCCTCATCGACGGAGTCCCCCAGAACGAACTGTCCAGCAACTTCAGCGACACCGGTTCGATACCGGCCCACTACATCGAGCGGATCGAGATCATCAGGGGGGCGGCCTCCGCCGCGTGGGGGCCGGCCCTTGCCGGGGTGATCAACGTAATCACCAAGTCCCCCGATACCGAGCGGAAATTCGGCGGCTCCGGTTTTACCAGCTACGGGGAACAGGGGACCAGCGACCTGCAGCTGGATGCGAGCGGCACACTGGATCGCTTCGGCTACTACCTCTCCGGCAACGCCCTCTATTCCCGAGGGCTTCGCCCCAATAACGGCGTGAACAACAAGAACCTGTTCGGCAAGTTCACCTATGACCTACCGGGCAGCGGAGTCCTGACTCTCGGTCTGGACTACCGGGACACAGACCGTGATATCGTCGCAACTCCGGACCCATTCCTTGATTACCGGGAACGCCTGACGGTCGAGCATTTCACCGGTTACCTCTCCCTTACCCAGCCCCTGGCGGAGAAACTAACCCTCGACCTCCTCTACCGGGAGAGGTTCTCTGATTTGCAAGATATCCAGAGGAATTTTGCCTCTACCGGTTTCTGGGCAATCGGCGGCAACACCCAGGCAGTGCGCGGTGCAACCGCCAAGCTGAGCTGGGGCGACTCGATGAAGAGCCTCGTCGGCGGGATCGAATACGAGCACGCCAGAATCAGTCAGCATGCCATAGTCGACTCGGACTGGGACCTGGTGCTGGACACCCCGATAGACAACTTCAAGCGGATGGACCGCTACGGCGCCTTTGCCAACGGCTCCTGGTCCATCGGAGCGTTCACACTCCTCCCCGGCATCCGCTACGACCGGGTCAGCGTCACCACCGACAACATGAGCTACACCCTGGGGGCCACCTACCAACTAACTGACAGCACAACCCTGCGGGCCTACTACGCCAATGCCTACTCCCTCCCCTACGCCCTTCTGTCCGAGGAGGTGCAGAAGGTCCATACGGTGCAGGCAGGGTTCGAGAGCTCGGCAATCCCCCATCTCTGGCTCAAGGGGACCTTTTTCCACAACATCGAAAAGACCCAGAAAATCGACTTCTCCACCCTCCCTGAAACCCTCTTAACCGCCAAGTACAAGCGGCAGGGTGGTGAGCTGGAGCTGAGGACGACCCCGCTGTACGGCTTCTCCCTCGGTGGCGGCTACACCTACACCGAACTCACCGACAGGTACACCGGCGAGGAGATCCGCAACTACCCGAAGAACCTGGCAAAGATCGCCCTCAACTACGGCAGTGGCGACCTGGGGCTGAAGGGGATACTGACCGGCAACTACGTCTGGTGGAACGGGGCCGACGGCTGGAACGGCCATTACACGCCGATCATCTGGGACATCTCCCTAACCCAGAAGATGCTCCCAGCGAGCGACACGTCGCCGGAGCTGTTCTTCTCCGGGCACAACCTGTTCAACGGCAGCCAGTATTACCTGGACGAGGTTTACAATAACACCCGCAGGTGGATCGAGGGTGGAGTGAGGTTCAGATTTTGAGATACCTCATCCTCTCCATAACGGCCCTTCTGCTCGCCGCCCTCCCCGCCGCTGCCGCGGATGTGCTCATCGTACAGAGCAACCACTCGTCGGCACTGGACCAGATGACCCGGATCGTGCAGAACGACTGCAGCTCCAACCACCGCACCCTGGTGCTGTCCGACTATGCCGACGCCGACATTGCCCGGCTGGTGCGGGAGGAAAGGCCGTCGGTGGTGGTCGCCATCGGCGACCGTGCCCTGGCCGAGGCGAGGAAAATCCGCAGGGTGCCGGTTGTCTACGGCATGACCCTGAATACGTCCGAGGAGATTCTGGCCGACAATGTCTCCGGCGTCGGCATGGCGGTTTCGCCCGACAGTTACATGAAGCTCTTTTCGGCACTGAAACTGCGCCGCATCGGGGTCATCCACGACAGGATGAAGACCGGCGCCTACATGAACCGGGCCCGGGCAGCGGCGCAGCGGATCGGGATCGAGCTCGTCATCCTGCAGGTACGCTCAGCGAAGGAGATCCCTCAGAAGCTGTCCGGCCTGAACAGGAAGACCGTCGACGCCATCTGGCTCATCCCGGACACCACTGCCATTACCCCGGAAACCGTGGACAGCTATTTCACCGTTGCCCAGGAAAACGACCTGCCGGTCATCGGCTTCTCACCCGCCTACCTTTCCAAAGGGGCGCTCGCCTCCGTGGAACTTACTCGCCAGGAGCTGGGCAAGCAGCTCTGCGACAAGATCAAAAAGAGCAGATCGGACAAGGGGAGCGGGACAACGGACCCGGCCCGGGGGAAACTGCTCTTCAATGATTCGGTTGCCAGGCGGCTCGGCATCGGCATACCCACCTCCCGGATCGCAACCGAGCTGCTGCCGGATGAATAGTCCGGCCGGCCCGAAAACCGCCCTCCAGCACCTACTGCCTTCAAATAACCGGTTTCGGGGCAACCCGGACCGGATCGATCGTCACACAAGCGGCACCAGGATTTCAGCATGATCACGCCGCTGCCCGCCATTATCAAGTCGCGAAAATCCCTCCGTTTCCGCCTGATGTTTTATTTCATCGTCCTGTCGGCAGCAATCACCATCGCGTTTACCGCCTATTACCTGATTTATCAGGAAAAAAGCTCCAATGACCATCTCGAGCACGAAGGCAACCTGATCCTCTCCACCCTCAAGATCGCCATTCGCCTCCCCCTCTATGCCGAGTTCCGTGAGGGTATCGCGCAGGTCATCGTCAGAGCACTGGACAATAAATCCGTAGTCGGGGTCAGGGTGTTCAACCACGCCAATCAGCCCCTTGCAGAGGTACACAAGCCGGAGCTGAGCATACTGTCCCCCGGAAACCTGCTCACCATCCGTGAGGAGGTCGTCGTTCTTGAGGATGTTTTTTCTCCCGAGGCGCTGCTTCTGGGAGAAGATCGGAATAAGAGCAGAATGATCGGCTCCATCGAACTCACCATGAACCGGAGCACGGTGACCCGGCAGCTGAATTCGCTCTACCGGGCAGCCATGACCATCGGCCTGGTCTTCTGGCTGTCAACCTCTCTGATCGGCTATTTTCTTCTCAAACACATAACGGAGCCGATGAACCGACTGATAGCCGGCATAAAGGAGATCCAGAACGGCAATCTCGCCCCTGACTTCAACACGACATTCGATGAAGAGACGGAGCAGGCTGCACGGGCGGTCCAGGAGCTGGCGGATTCCCTGCGGGAGCGGGAAGCGGAAAACCGGAGGTTGAACGACGACCTGATCCGCTCCATGCGCCTTGAGGTGCGGGAAGAGAAGAGACGGATCATGGCGAAGTTGATCAACACCAACCGGATGACCTCCCTGGGACTCCTCGTTTCGAGCATGGCCCACGAGATCAACAACCCGAACGGCTCGATCCGCCTGTCCAACGAATTTCTGACCAGAACCTGGCAGACCGCCCTGTCGGTCCTGGACAAGGTCAGGATGCGGGAGGGGGAGTTCGATCTTTTCGGCATGTCCTATGGCGAAGCCCGTGAAGAGGTGCTGCAGGCGTGCGACAACATAGCCCGGTGTACCGTCAGGATCGAGCACGTCATCAAGAACCTGCGCAACTACGGCCTGGGGGAACGGGTGGCACCGGAACCGGACATCGACATCAACAGCGTCGTGGAGAGCTCCCTCTCCATCATCAGTGTCCATGGCCGCAAGCTGAACGTGAAAATCGTCACGGACCTGGAACCCGGTCTCCCGCACATTACCGGCAATGCCAAACAGCTGGAGCAGGTGATCATCAATCTGGTCATGAACGCGACCCAGGCGGTTGTGGAGGGGAGAAACGAGATCCGCGTGTCGACGCACCTGGAGGGTGCCGGCGGGAACGTGATCGTGACCGTGCGGGATGAGGGGAAAGGGATTGCGGCGGAAGACATGCAGCGGCTGTTCGATCCGTTTTTCTCCACCAGGATCGACGAGGGGGGGAGCGGCCTCGGCCTGTACATCTCAAAATTCATCGTCGACGAACATTGCGGCAGGATCACCGTCGATTCGGAGCCCGGCCAGGGAGCGACGTTCACCCTTTATTTCCCCGTTACCGGTGCGCCGCAGCCGGCGAACCGACCTGCAAGCTGAAACAACGGCTGAAAAGCTAGCTCCCCCTGTCCCCCTCTTAACCTAAGAGGGGGGACGCACGGTGACTTTTTTTCTCCTTCGGTGAAGTCGTCGACTCTCTCTTTTCCCCTCCCCTTAAGCCAGGGGGAGGCCGGGAGGGGTTATGTGTCCTCACTCAACCGGCGTGTCGCCGGAGTGAATCTGAAGCTTCTTGTTGAGCGTCGGCCGGGTGATACCGAGGATTTCGGCCGCACCTACCTTGCTGCCGCAGAACTTGATCGCCTCCTCTATCACCAGCCGCTCGAACTCCTCCATGGTCGGAAACTTCTCGAACACGGCATGGACCGTGTACAGGTCGTCGTGGGCCACCCGCAGCAGTCCGGGACGGCTCTTCTTCACCCGGGGGAGCACGGGGAAGTCCTCGCAGGCCAGCATCCCGTCCCGGTTCAGCGCCACGCCGTTGCGCACCATGTTGATCAGTTCCCGTACGTTTCCGGGGTAGTCGAAGTCGGTGAGGGACTCGATCAGCTCAGCCGAAAACCTTGGTTTCGTTTTCCCCAGGTATTCCGCCTCAAGGGCGGCATAGTGCCGCGCGATCGGGAGGATGTCCTCCCGGCGCTCCCGCAGCGGCGGAATATGTATCTGGTGGGCGCAGAGGCGGTGGTACAGGTCCCGCCTGAACCTGCCGCTGTCGATCAGCTCTTTCAGGTCGCGGTTCGAGGCCGCCACGATCCGGGCATTGCTCCGCATGACCACGCTGGATCCGGGGCGATAGTACTCCCCCTCCTGCAACAGGCGCAAGAGGGCAATCTGGGCCTCCTGGCCGAGGTCCGCGACCTCGTCGAGGAAGAGCGTCCCTCCCTGGGCCTTCTTGATGAGTCCGCCACGAGTTTCATCATCTCGGGCCACCTTGCTCTGTCCGAACAGGGTTTCGCTGAAGGCGTGACCGTCAAGCCCTCCGGCATCGAAGGCGACAAACGGTCCATTCACGCCGCTGATAACATGTATCACGTTGGCGGCAAGTTCCTTGCCGACGCCGGTCTCTCCGGTGATGAGGATCGGATGGAGGGTAGCAGCAAAGGTCTCTATCAACTTGAAGATGGACTGAACCCGGCTGTTGCTGGTGATAATCCGGCTGAACTTCTCGGGCTGGGCCAACGGGGTGCCGAGGAGATAATTCTTGAGCCGATGATTTTCAATATTCAGGGCATTCAGACGCAGGGCGTTCCCAAGGACCTGCACGAGCCTGCCGCTGTCGATCGGTTTTACCAGGTAGTCGTATGCGCCGGTCTTCATGCAGCTGACCACGTTGTCGATCTCGTTCACCGCACTGGAGATAATCACCGGGGTGTCGGGGTATTTCTCGATCAGCCTCGGCAGGAGATCCCGTCCGCTGATCCCCGGCATGACCATGTCGAGAAAGATGACGGCTGCTTCCTCCTTTTCGAGGGATGCGATAGCTTCGACACTGCTGGAGAAGGCGGCTACGGACCGGTACCCGTTTACGAGCAGCAACCGGCGCAGTCCTTCGAGAAAATCCGGATCGTCGTCAATCAGCACGATCCTCTGTGAAACACTCTTGCTCACGGTACACCCCCCCCTGTTCCCTTCCCCTGCAGTCGGTCCAGCCTCTCCCTGACGGCAGCAGCCTTTGTGCCATCCAGCAGCAGGAGTGCATTCAGGTCGGCGGTTGCCCCCAGCGTGGCCGCTACGGCGATGGCGATAGCGGCTGCCCGAACGAGATAGTCTCCGGCGGCGCGGCTGTCCCCCAGCTGCACCATGGATGCGGACAGCCCCTTGAGGTCGGCGTAGATGCTCAACGGCAACGCCAGCTCCTTGTCCAGCTCCAGGGCTGCAGCGTAGGCATCGGCCGCACCGGCCGGCTGCCGGCCGGCCAGTTGGCAGTCAGCCTGGATGCGGAGCGCGTCCGCCTCCTCGTGGCGGTCGCCGGCGCTCCTGCAGAGTGCCAGTGACTCCCGGGCAAGCTCGACGCATCGCTGCCAGTCCCCCTTTTTGAGGTGGATGTCCGCACGCAGGTTGCCGATCATGGCGCGGTTTCCGTCGTCGGACGCATTCAGGGCCCTGTCCGACCAGTTCAGGGCGCCGTCCGTGTCCCCCTGCAGCAGGGAGACCTTGGCCCTCTCGAACCAGACCTCAGCAGCCAGATCGGGGACATGGTGCACCATCTCCCCTGCCCTGGAGGTCATGGCGGCGGCCTTGCCGGCCTGGCCCCCCAAACGGTACATGCGGGAGCTGTTCACCAGCACGGTAACCATACCGGCATGATCCTCCACCCGGCTGTAAACCTTGTAGGCCTCGGCAAATTCGGCCTCGGCCGCCTGCAGACGCCCCTGCTCCGTGGCTGTTATGCCGCGGCTATTGAGACGCTCGGCCTTGCGGATCAACAATGGACTCTTCTTCTGCTGCGTCCCGGCGCAGGCGGCCAGCATCAGGCAGAGTACCCCGCCCGTGAGCCGGCACAGGATTCCCGTCGTTCGCTCAGTCACG
>Ga0073934_10007715_pt1 | contig 14764 bp, 12 predicted proteins | sample LarsenN4metaG_FD_76834 | JGI IMG/M metagenome (GOLD analysis project Ga0073934, IMG submission 76834) | Hot spring sediment bacterial and archeal communities from British Columbia, Canada, to study Microbial Dark Matter (Phase II) - Larsen... ...
CGGAAGCGCCGCGCGAGCGGCAGCCCGTCCAGGCGGCTCCGTCACGCTGATGCACATGTTTCCCACGCTCGCGGCAAACAGCTGGTGGATCGTCTCCGCGACAGCTGTCGCGGCTGTAACTCCTTGAATTAGTTAGGCTTTATAAGCTGCGTCGCGGTGTCGCGACAGAAGTCCGTCCACAGAGCCCCCGGTTTTCCACACGGTCTCCACACCAGCGCCGGGAACCCCCAACCGGGCTCAATGAAATTAGAATCCCTGCTCCAATACATGGACGCGTACCTGGGGACGGCGGCGCACCCGGACTACCCGCAGGCCTGCAACGGTCTCCAGGTCGGGGGCAGGCGGGATGTTCGTCTCATCGCCGCTGCGGTGGACGCCTCCGAGGCTTCGATCCGCCGCGCGGTCGAGCTCGATGCCGACATCCTCATCGTGCACCACGGGCTCTTCTGGAATGGGAGCGCACCCCTTACGGGTCGGCTGCTCCGCAGGGTCGCCCCGCTCGTCGAGAGCGGGACCGCGCTCTACAGCTCCCACCTTCCCCTCGACGCGCACGTGGAGGTCGGCAACAACGCCCTCCTTTGCCGGGCCCTCGGCATCCAGACCGAGGGCCGCTTCGATGTCTTCGAAGGCGTGGCCATCGGTTGGCACGGGCGGCTCGAGCCTGCGGTCGATCCGAGCGGTCTCGCGCGACTGCTCGAGCGAGCGGTGGGCGGGCCCGTGCGGATCGTACCGGGCGGACCCGAACGCATCGAACGGGTGGGCGTCGTGACGGGCGCGGGCGCGAGCGCCCTCGCCGAAGCCGCCGCGCTGGAGCTCCACGCGCTCGTCACCGGCGAGTGCCAGCACCATCACTACTTCGACGCGATGGAGCTAGGCGTGCACCTGATCCTCGGCGGTCATTATGCCACCGAGACCTTCGGGGTCCGCGCGCTCGCCGACCACGTCGCCGGGCGCTTCGGGCTCCGGTCGTCGTTCGTCGATCTGCCGACGGGGCTGTGAGCGCGCGCGCTATCGCGCCATCATCGCGTCACGGGCGGCCTTGAACTCCTGGCCCGGGAGCCAGTTGGGCCATGTCCGGCTCTCGGCGATGTCGACCAGCGTCAGAAGGGCCAGGTCTCCCATCTGCGCCGCGCCGTCGTAGACGAACTCGGGCAGGATCTCATCGGACGGCTGATGGTAGCGGTTGGCGTTGTAGTCCACGCGCACCGAGTCCCCCCACCCAAGCGGCCGGCCCACGAAAGACCATCCGTGGTTGAAGTACAGCGACGGAACGCCGGCGCGAGCGAACGGGAAGTGGTCCGAGCGGAAGTAGGTCCCGGCCGACGGATTGGCGTCGGGGACGATCGTGAGGCCGAGCTCTTCGGCGCGAGCGCGCACGTACGGCCCGAGCTCGGTTCTCTCCTCGCCGAAGACGGTCACGTCGGTCGTGCGGCCCCAGACGTTGGCCTCGTCGAAGTTCATCTCCGCCACCGTGCGCGCGAGCGGGAAGAGCGGCCGCTGGACGTAGGCTTCGGCCCCGAGCAGCCCTTGCTCCTCGGCGCCCGTCGCGATGAAGAGCACCGACCGAGCGGGTGCCGTGGGCATGCCGGAAAGCGCGCGCGCCATGGCGAGAATCAGCGCGGTGCCGGAGGCGTTGTCGTAGGCGCCGTTGTAGATCGAGTCCCCGTCGATGGCCGCCCCCACCCCGAAGTGATCGTAGTGCGACGTGACGAGCACGTACTCGTCCCGTCGCTCGGAGCCTGGAAGAAGACCGACCACGTTGGCGGTATCGACACGCCGCACCGCCGCATCCACGCCCCCACGTACCGTGACGCCCGTGGCCACGGCCGTGAATCCGCGCGTGGCGGCGCGCGCCTTCAGGTCGTCGAAGTCGTGACCCCCGAGCGAGAGCAGCGACCGGGCCAGGTCCACGGTCACCCACCCGATCAACGCGGGCGGCCGGGGCTCGTTGGGGCCCAGCGGGAGCGCGAACTGCTCGCCGGCGAAGCCGTTCCGTACCACGCTCCATGGGTAGCTGGCAGGCTCGGTCTCGTGGACGATGAGCGCTCCGAGCGCGCCCTGCCTCGCCGCCTCCTCGTACTTGTAGGTCCACCGGCCGTAGTACGTCATCGCCTCGCCCCCGAACAGCGAGGCCTCGGAGGGCGGCGCCGGCGGATCGTTGACCAAGATGAGGATGTACTTGCCGGCCACGTCCACGCCCGCGAAGTCGTTCCATTGGTTCTCGGGGGCGTCGATGCCGTACCCAACGAAGACCAGCTCCGCCTCCCCCTCCGAGTGCGTGGCCTCGGCATCGCCGGGGTTGAGCACGAAGTCGTCCAGGTACCGAGGCTGCAGACGCCCACGTGGACCCCTGAGCTCGAGCGACACCCCCGCGGGGTCGGGAGCGTTCCCCACCATGGGCACGGCCTGCGTGTAGCTGCCGTTCGGCGCCTCGAGGCCGTACTCCGCGAATCGTGCGGCGATGTACTCGACCGCCATGTCCCCGCCGCGCTGGCCTGGCCCGCGCCCCAGATAGTCGTCGGATGCGAGCACGGAGATGTGCTCCGCGATGACGTCCGCGGAGACCCGTGGCCCCTCCGACTCGACTGCCCCACCATCGCACGCCGCGACCGCCGCAAGGACGGCCCCCAGCGCAGTACGCCGCATCATCTCGCCCCTCCGGTCCAAGTCTCCAGGAACGGTAGGCGCTGGCGGGGAGCCAGCCAACCCGCAGTGGGCCGGACACGTCCGTTGCCGCTCCCCGGACGCTTGGGTACCATCCTCGTGGCCTGCAACCTGGCGGCGCTCGCCGTTCCATGAGGATCCTGATGCTACGACGACTGGCGGCGGCCCTCTCGGCCTTCGCGATCGTCGCGCCGACGCTGTCCGCACAAGCGGTGCCGGCGCCCCGCGAGCACTTCGGCTTCGAGATCGGTGCGGACCGAAAGCTCGCCAACTGGGACGCGCTCACGGCCTACTTCGAGCGACTCGCGGAGACGAGCCCGCGCGTCGCGTTGGACACCCTAGGCCTGGCCACGGCGGGCAGCCCGTTCGTCATGCTCACCATCACGAGCCCGGAGAACCACGCGCGCCTCGAGGAGCTGCGCGAGATCCAGGACAAGCTCGCCGACCCTCGCCTCGTCGAAAGCGAGGCCGAGCTCGAGCGGCTGTTCGACGAGGGAAGGACCGTCGTCCTGATCACCCAGGGGATTCACGCCAGCGAGGTCGGGGCCAGCCAGATGTCCGCGAACCTCGCCTACCAGCTCGCGGCATCGAACGACGACAAGATCCTGGAGATCCTGGACAACGTCATCGTCCTGCAGATCCCCTCGCTGAACCCGGACGGCCTGCAGTGGATCGCCGACTGGTACAACGAGCACGTCGGCACGGCATACGAGGCCTCGCCCCTGCCGTGGCTCTACCACTACTACAACGGCCACGACAACAACCGCGACTGGTACGCGTTCACCCAGAAAGAAACGATTCTGACGGTCCAGGGTGCGCACAACGCGTGGCATCCGCAGATCGTCCACGACGTGCACCAGATGGGCGCGACGGAAGCACGCATTTTCTTTCCTCCCTACATCGAGCCCTGGGAGCCGAACATCGACCCGGCGATCACGGCGGCCGTGAACCAGCTGGGCACGTACATGGCCGCCGAGCTGACCTCACAGGGCAAGAAGGGCGTCGTCATCAACGGCGTGTACGATGCGTACACGCCGAGTCGCGCGTACTCGCACTACAAGGCGGGCGCGCGCATCCTGTCGGAGACCGCCTCTGCCAACGTTGCGACGCCCGTGGATATCCCGGCACGCAGGCTCGGGCCGCGACTCAACTACGACTCGAGCCGCAGGTCGTGGAACTTTCCCGACCCGTGGCCGGGCGGCCGGTGGGGTCTTCCGGACATCGTGGCCTACCAGCAGGCCGGAGCGCTCGCGCTGCTCACCAACGCCGCGAAGAACCGCCGCTTCTGGCTGGAGAACTTCCACGCCATCAACCGGCGCGCGGTGGAGAAATGGCCCTCGTGGCCCGATGCGTGGATCATTCCGGCGGACGGCGGCAGCGAGCAGGGCATCCGGTACGCTTTGCGTGCCTTGACGATGGCGGAAGTGGAGGTGCACCGCGCCGAGGAGCCGTTCACCGTGGACGGGCTCGACTTCCCGGCGGGCAGCTTCGTCATTCCCATGCGGCAGCCGTACGCGGGCTTCGCGAATACGATGCTGGAGGTGCAGCGCTATCCGGATCTGCGCCAGTATCCCGGCGGGCCCCCGGTGAGGCCGTACGACGTCACGGCCCACACCCTGGGCTACCTGCTCGACTTCGAGGCGATCGCGGTGGACGGCGTCATCGAGGCGCGCCTGTCCGAGCCGATCGAGCCGCCGGACTTCGATTTCGAGCTGCCTGCGCATCTCGTGGGACCCGACGCGCCACGCGTGGCCCTGTACAAGTCGTGGGAAGAGCCCATGCCGGAGGGCTGGCAGCGGTGGGTGTTCGATGAGCACGATATGCGGTACGACACGCTGCACGACGCCGACATCCGGGGCGGCGCGCTCGCTGGCTACGACGTGTTGATCTTCCAGTCACAAGGGCCCGAGTCGATCCTGAACGGATACGACGCCGACGAGGTGCCCGCGCCGTACTCGGGCGGCCTCGCGGGTCAGGGGTCGGACGAGGTGCGAGCGTTCGTGCGGAACGGGGGGCGGGTCGTCGCGATCGAAGGGGCAGCCGAGTATGTCGCCGACCTGTTCGGCCTCGAGATTCGCGATGCGACGTCACAGCTCCCGAACACGGAGTTCTTCGTTCCGGGCTCGCTGCTTCGGCTCGAGCTCGACCCCGACTCGCAGCTCACCGAGGGAATGGGACCGGAAGTCGCGGCCTGGTTCTGGGAGGACAGCCGTGCGTTCGCGGTGAGCGATCCGAGGGTGAGGGTGGTCGGACGCTATGGCTCGGGAGATCCGCTCCTGTCGGGTTGGGCCATCGGAGGCGATCGCCTCGAAGGGCAGCCCGCGCTCCTCGAGGCGGAGCTCGGCTCCGGCTCGGTCGTGCTCTTCGGCTTCCAACCGAACTACCGCGCGCAGTCGATGGCCACGTGGCCTCTCCTCTTCAACGCCCTCAGGAAATGACAGCAGGCTCGAAGCCTTATTGCCCGGAGTGCGGGAAGCCCGCGACCGGGAATTTCTGCCAGCACTGTGGAGCCAAGCTCGGTGGCCGGTTCTGCAATCAATGCGGAGCGAAAGCCGCGCCGGCCGCCGCGTTCTGCAATCAGTGCGGGTCGAAGATCGACGGGGGCGGCGCGAGCCGACGCGCGGCCGCCGTCGCGGTCGTGGGCGGCCACAACCTGCCGTGGTGGATCGCGGGCGTGACCATGTTCGCGCTGATCGTGGTGTTGGGCGTGCGCATGGTGCAGCCGGGACCGGCTGCCGCGCCGGCTCCTTCCGGCGTGCCCGCGGGCGCTCTGTCCGGCCCAGCGCCGGACATCAGCAACATGTCGCCGCGCGAGCGCGCGGACGCGCTCTTCAATCGCGTGATGGGATACGCCGAGCAGGGCGACTCCGCCAGCGCTCGCGCCTTCATGCCCATGGCGCTCGCCGCTCACGACCAGGCTCGCCCGCTCGACAACGACGGCCTCTACCACCTCGCGGCGCTGAACCAGACTGCCGGCAACCTGGACGCGGCGATCTCGGTCGCGGAGGAGATTCTGGCGACCGAGCCAAGCCACATCCTGGCGCTGGGCGTGGCGGGCGACGCCGCGGCCGAGCTGGGCCGGAGCGCGGAGGCCGAGCAGTACTTCACACGGCTGCTCGAAGCCTATCCGCAGGAACAGAGCCGTCCGCTGCCGGAGTACCAAGGGCATCAACCGTCGATGCAAGTGGCACGCAGCGCCGCGGAAGCGTTCCTCGCGGCTCGGTGAGCGCTCCGCGCCGACATGCGCGTCTTCCTGACGGGCGGCACGGGCCTCCTGGGCTCGCATCTCGCGCAGGAGCTGCGGGCGCACGGCCACGAGGTGGTCGCGCTCCACCGCAAGAACGCCGACACCGTCGCGCTCGAGGAAGTCGAGTGCGAGCTGGTGGAAGGCGACATCCGTGACGAGGCGAGCGTCCTCGCGCCTCTGATGTCGGGCTGCTCGCATCTCGTGCATGGGGCTGCGCTAGTGTATGCCGGCGCCTCGTGGCCGAAGATCCGGTCGGTGAACGTCGACGGGACGCGCAACGTCCTCACGGCCGCCCGCCTCGCGCGGATCGGTCACGCTGTGCACGTGTCGTCCGTCGCCGTCTACGGGAGCGCGCCCGGACCGGTGGACGAGAGCACGCCCACCGACTCCAACCTCCCCCCGGGCGACCTCTACGCGAGGTCGAAGCGCGAGGCCGAGGAGGTCGTACGCGGCATCGAAGAGAAACGAGGCTTCCCCGTGACGATCGTGCGGCCGTCCGCCGTCTACGGCGAGCGCGACCGGCTCATGGCGCCGGCCATCCGCGACCTCCTTCGCCTCCCGCTCGTGCCTCTCTTCGGCGCCGCGACGAACCCGCTTCCGGTGGTCTACGCCGGCAACGTCGCCGTCGCCATTCGTCTGATGCTCGAGTCGAGCTGCGGGGGGGCGACCTACAACGTCGGGCTCGACCATCCGCTGAATCAGCGCGAGCTGATGGAGTGGCTCGCCGCCGGCCTCGGCATCTCGCCGAGGTTCGTCACGCTTCCTGGGCCCGTCGTCAGACGGACCGGCGAGGCGCTCGCGCGGCTCGGGCTCCGTGCGCCAGGAGCCAAGCATCTTCCGATCAACCGCCTCACCCAGCTCGCGCTCGGAGATAATCCCTACCCATCGCAGCGTATCCGCTCCGACCTGGGATGGAATCCACCCTACGATCACCGCAGCGCGCTCGAGCGGACGGGCCGCTGGCTCGCGCATCGCGGTCGGAGATTCCCAGCACGATGAGCGATCCACGATCTGCCCAGCCCCGGCCCAACCTCCGCGACGGCACCGCAACGGAGGACGAGCGGCTTCTCGAGAGCGTCGAGGACATAAGGACCATCGGGAAGGACGCGTGGCGTGTGTTCCGGATCATGGGGGAGTTCGTCGAGGGCTTCGAGGACATGTCGCAGATCGGCCCGGCGGTCTCCGTGTTCGGCTCGGCACGCACCAGCCCCGACGACCCCATGTATCGGAAGTGCGTCGAGACGAGCAGACTGCTCGGGGAGGCGGGCTACGCGATCATCACGGGGGGCGGTCCCGGGATGATGGAAGCGGCGAATCTGGGGGCGCGCCTCGCCGGCGCGAGATCGGTCGGCTGCAACATCGAGCTGCCCTTCGAGCAGCGTCCCAATGAGTTCCTCGATGTCTCGATCGACTTCCGGTACTTCTTCGTGCGGAAGACGATGTTCGTGAAGTACGCCGAGGCGTTCGTCATCTTCCCGGGCGGCTTCGGCACCCTCGACGAGCTGTTCGAGGCGCTCACGCTGATTCAGACCCGGAAGGTCCACAATTTTCCGGTGGTCCTGTTCGGGTCCCAGTATTGGGCGGGGTTGCTGGCGTGGCTGGAGGGAACGATGGCGGCCGAGGGAAAGATCCTCACTCGGGACATCGCCCTCATGCACGTCACCGACGACCCCGTGGATGCCTGCGCGCACATCGTCCAGCGGCGGTACGAGCGCCGGGCGGCTCCGCGGCCATGAAATCGGGCCCGGGGTTGTGAGGGCTGCTCGGCTCGGCTTTTTTTCATTTCCCCTTCCCGCTGACCGAGCGGGCGGGGGCTGACGCGCCGAACGAGGTAAGGGGTTCTTGGACATAGACTTGCGTCCCCCGCGAGGGTATGCCCCCGCCGGTAAGGACTCCGGCTCGGTGACGCCCAAGGGGAGCTCCCGGATCCGGGCGCACGAAGGCGTCGCCACGCTCGAGCTGCGGGACAGGAAGCCCGAGTGGCTGAAAGTCCGCTCGCCGGGCGGCCCGAATTACCTCCGGCTGAAGCGGCTGATGCGGTCCGGCTCCCTCCACACGGTCTGCGAGGAGGCGGGGTGCCCCAACATCGGCGAGTGCTGGGAGGCCGGCACCGCCACGTTCATGATCCTCGGCGACGTCTGCACGCGGGCGTGCAAGTACTGCGGCGTCGCGCACGGGCTGCCCACGCACCTCGATCTCGACGAGCCGCGGCGAGTGGCCGAAGCGGTCGCCGAGCTGGCGCTGGAGCACGTCGTCATCACCAGCGTGAACCGCGACGAGCTGCCGGACGGCGGCGCGTCGATCTACGCCGAGACGATCGAGCGCGTCCGGGATCTCTCGCCGAGCTGCTCGGTGGAGGTGCTGATCCCCGATTTCAAGGGCAGCGAGGAGTCACTCGCCACGGTCGTGCGGGCACGACCCGCGATCCTCGGGCACAACCTCGAGACCGTCGCGCGCCTCCATCCCGAGGTGCGGCCGGGCGGACGCTATTGGCGCTCCATCTCGTACCTGGGAGCCGTGAAGCGTCTCGACCCGGGCATGCTGACCAAGACGGGCATCATCCTCGGGATGGGTGAGGAGGCCGCGGAGATCCGCCAGGCCATGGCCGACCTGAGGGAGGCGGCTGTGGACATTCTCACGCTCGGGCAGTACCTGAGGCCTTCCGCGATGCACATTCCGGTCGCTCGGTGGGTCACACCCGACGAGTTCGCGACGTGGAAGCGGGTCGGAGAAGAGGAGCTGGGATTCAAGCACGTGGAGGCGGGTCCGTTGGTGAGGTCCAGCTATCATGCGAAGGAACAGGCGCGAGAGGTGGAGGCGGGTGGACCGGGGCGCGTCCAGGAGATCCTGGAAGCGGACCTGAGCGCACCTGGCGAGGTTCCCCTTCCGGGGCTCGTACAGATCGAGCTCCGCCGCGCGTTCGATGAACAAAAGGGAGCGTGACGTTGTCGGAGACGAAGACCAGAAAGGGCGCCGTGAAGTCGGACGTCCTCAAACCCTACGGGGTCACACCCGAGCTGGCGCTCGAGCTGATGCAGGAGATGCTCCTGTACCGCCGCTTCGAGGAGAAGGCCGAAGAGGCCTACGCCATCGGCAAGATCGGCGGCTTCTGCCATCTGCACATCGGCCAGGAAGGCGGTGCGGCGGGGAGCATCAAGGCGCTCCGCGAGGACGACTACGTCATCAGCGCGTACCGCGAGCACACGCAGGCCATCGCCAAGGGAGTCAGCCCCAACGCCGTCATGGCCGAGCTGTATGGGCGCGTGGGCGGAGCGTCGGGCGGGAAGGGCGGCTCGATGCACATCTTCGGAGCCCACGTCCGCTTCATGGGCGGGCACGGCATCGTGGGGGGTCAGGTACCGCTCGCGACCGGGTTCGGCTGGAAGATCAAGTACCGCGAGGAGGACAGCGTCGTCCTCTGCTTCATGGGGGACGCGGCCGTCAATCAGGGTGCGTTCCACGAGTCGCTCAACATGGCGGCGGTCTGGAAGCTGCCCGTGATCTACGTGGTCGAGCACAACCTGTACGGCATGGGCACCGCGTTCACGCGCGTGTCCACCACCGAGATGCAGGACAAGTCGAAGGCGCACGGCGTTCCCGGCACCACCGTGGACGGTCAGGATGTGCTCGCGACGTACGCGCTCTTCCGCAAGCTGGCGCAGGAGGTTCGTGACGGAGCGGGTCCGAAGTTCGTCACCCTCGAGACGTACAGGTTCCGCGGGCACTCGATGTCGGACCCCGTCTCCGGAACGTACCGGTCCACGGAGGAGGTCGAGCAGCGCAAGAAGGAGGACGACCCGATCGCCATCCTCCGCGACAAGCTGTTCGCGGGAGGACTGCTCGACCGGTCGGAGCTCGAGGCAATGGATGCCGAAGCGCGGAGGATCGCGAACGAAGCCGCCGAGTTCGCGGACAACTCGCCGGTCCCGGGGCCGGAGACGCTCTACCGGAACGTGTGGGCGGTCGAGAACCCGAACGGCCGTCTCTTCTTCGACGGCCGGAGGCGCGACTGATGGCCGTCCTCACGTATCGCGAAGCGCTCAATCACGCACTCCGCGAGGAGATGCGCCGCGACCCCGACGTCTTCCTCATGGGCGAGGAGGTCGGCGAGTACGACGGCGCCTACAAGGTGTCGAAGGGCCTGCTCGACGAGTTCGGACCGAAGCGCGTGGTGGATTCTCCGATCAGCGAGCTCGGCTTCGCCGGCCTCGGCGTCGGAGCCGCGATGGTCGGTCTCAGGCCCGTGATCGAGTTCATGACGTTCAACTTCGCCCACCTCGCGCTCGACCAGGTTCTGAGCAACGCGGCCAAGCTGCACTACATGTCGGACGGCCAGTTCGACATTCCGATCGTGTTCCGCGGTCCGACTGGCGCGGCGCTCCAGCTCGCCGCGCAGCACTCGCAGGCGTGCGAGACGTACTACAGCCACGCGCCGGGGTGCAAGGTGGTGACGCCCGGAACGCCGGCCGACGCCAAGGGACTTCTCAAAGCTTCGATCCGCGACGACGATCCGGTCATCTTCATGGAGGGCGAGCTCCTCTACAACGTCAAAGGGGAGGTCCCGGACGACGAGGACTTCGTCATTCCTCTCGGCGTGGCAGACCTCAAGCGCGAGGGCTCGGACGTCTCGATCATCACGCACGGCAAGATGATCCACGTGGCGCTGCAGGCGGCAGCCAAGCTCGAGAAGGACGGCGTGCAGGCCGAAGTGCTCGATCTGCGCACGATCCGTCCGCTCGACATGGACGCGATCCTCACGACCGTCGCGAAGACGAACCGCGTGGTCTACCTCGAGGAAGGGTGGCCCTACGCCGGGACGGGCGCCCAGGTCGTGTCGATGATCCAGGAAGAGGCGTTCGACGAGCTCGATGCGCCCATCCTGCGGGTGACGCAGGCGGACATTCCCATGCCGTATGCCAAGAACCTCGAGATCCTCGCCAAGCCGTCGGCGGAGCGGGTCGTCGACGCGTGCAACAAGGTTCTCTACAGATGACGAGGACGGCCTGAAGTGGCGACCAAGGTGCACATGGAGGCGCTCTCCCCGACGATGGAGGAGGGTCAGCTCGTCAAATGGCTGAGGTCCGAGGGCGACCAGGTCGCGAGCGGCGACGTGCTCGCCGAGATCGAGACGGACAAGGCGACCATGGAGCTCGTGGCTCGCGGTGACGGAATCCTCAGGAAGATCTTCGTCGGTCCGGGCGGCACCGCTCCGGTCGGAGCGGTCATCGGAGTGATCGCGGCCAAGGACGAAGACATCTCGGGCATCACGTCGTCGGCAGGGGGCTCGGAGAGCGGGGGCGGCACCGCTTCCGCCGCTGTTGCGACCAAGCCCGAGCCGAAGCAGGAGCCGAGACGTGCCGAGGCCCCGCCCGCGTCGGGCCCTCCGCGCGCAGCGGCGGCGAAGCCAGCTCCTGCGCTGCCCCCGCCTGCGTCGGACACGGCCGAGAACGGCGGACGGGTGAAGGCCTCTCCCCTCGCGCGCCGGCTCGCCGCCGACATGGGCGTCGACATCGCGCGCGTGCAGGGATCGGGACCCGGCGGCCGAGTGGTGAAGCGCGACGTCGAAGCCGCGAAAGCGGCCGGCGTCCAGGCTCCGTCGGTCTCGGCGTGGGTGCCCGACGAGGCGGAGTACCAGGACGTCCCGACTTCGCAGATGCGGAAGACGATCGCCAAGCGGCTGACGACGTCGATCGGGCCGGTGCCGACGTTCTACCTCACGGTGGACATCGACATGACGCGGGTGATCGAGGCGCGCGCGCGCATCAACTCGATCCTCGAGGCGGACGGTCTCAAGGTCTCCATCAACGACCTCGTCCTGAAGGCGGTAGCGGCGGCGCTGCGCCGTCATCCGGAGACCAACGCCCAGTGGCAGGAAGGCTTCATCCGCCGCTTCAACTCCGTGCATCTCGGCGTGGCCGTCGCGATCGACGAAGGGCTCATCACTCCCGTCGTGCGTAACGCGCACGCGAAAGGCGTGGCGCAGATCTCGGCCGAAGTGCGTGAGCTCGCGGGCAGGGCGCGCGAGCGGAAGCTCGTGCCCGAGGAGTACACGGGCGCCACCTTCTCCGTCTCGAACCTCGGCATGCTGGGGATCCACGAGTTCACCGCGATCATCAACCCGCCCGAGGCCGGCATCCTCGCGATCGGCGCGATGGAGGAGACGCCTGTCGTCGTCGACGGGGCCGTGGTGGTGAGGCCGCGCATGCGCGTGACCATGAGCTGCGACCACCGCGTGATCGACGGCGCGACCGGAGCCCGCTTCCTGCAGACGCTCCGGGCCATGCTCGAGGAGCCGGCGGCGATCTCGTTGTAGAACGGGTCCGCGGGCTCGCACTCGCGGATCGAGCCAGGAGGCGCGATGGCACGAGTCTCGATCGCCGTTCCGGCGCTCGCCGCGCTGGCCACGGTCGTCTCCGGCTGTGGCCGCGCTGATTCTCCCCCGGCACCCGACCCGGAGTCCGTCGCGGCGATCGAGCGCTTCTTCGACGACTTCACCGCCGAGTGGGTCCGCGGGGATCCCGACCTGGCCATCGCCAGCCGGTACTTCCAGGGGGAGGAGCAGGCGGCGCTCGACCGGCAGCTGACGCCGCGCACGCGCGAGTGGCAGCTCGAGCGCATCGCGCTCGCCCGGCGCGGCCTCCAGGAGCTCGCGCGGTTCGATGTCGAGCGTCTCCCGGACACGCAGCGCGTTTCCGCGGACGTCTTGAGGCTGCAGCTCCAGACGATCGTCGAGCGAGAGCCATACCTCGACTACGAGTTCCCGCTGGAGCAGATGAACGGGGCGAACGTCGCGCTCCCGAATGCTCTCGCCGTCACGCACCCCGTGACGAGCGAGGCCGACGCGGAAAGCTACGTGGCGCGCCTCGAGCAGATGGACGAGCGGATGCGCGAGGCGGTGGCCGAGGCCGAGCGCAGGGCGGAGCTGGGGATGCTCCCTCCGCGCTTCATCGTCGAGATCACGCTCGCCCAGATGGAGCAGTTCGTGGCGCAGCGCGCCGTGGACAACCCGGTCGTGTCCGCTCTGAAGACGAAGATGGCCGAGGTGCCGTCCATCGAGGCGGGCACGGCATCGGCGCTGGTCGAGCGCGCGGCCGCCATCGTCGCGGAGCAGGTGTATCCCGCATGGCGCGAGGCCATCGCGGTCCTCCGCGGCCAGCTTCCCTCGACGACGAACGACGCGGGAATCTCCCGCTTGGCAGGGGGAGACGAGGCCTACGCGCAGGCGCTGCGGCGCCACACCACCACGGAGCTCACCGCGGAGGAGATCCACCAGATCGGGCAGCGGGAGGTCGCGAGGATCGAGGCCGCGATGGACTCTCTCTTCCGCCGAGTGGGGTTGGCGGAGGGAAGCATCGGTCAGCGCGTGGTGCAGCTGCGGTCACGCCTCTCCTACCCGGTCTCGGACGAAGGGCGCCGGCGCATCATGGCCGACATCGAAGAGATCCTCGCCGACGCGCGCGTGCGCTCGGCGCAGCTCTTCGGACGGATGCCGCGGACGGAGGTGATCGCGCGTCCCTATCCGGAGTTTCGCTGGGCCAGTGCGGCCGCAACGTACACGGCGCCGCCGCTCGACGGGTCGCGGCCGGCGGTCTTCCAGATGCCGCTCCGGCCGGACCAGCTCACGCGGTTCGCCCTGAGATCGCTCGTCTACCACGAGACCGTGCCCGGTCACCACCTGCAGATCGCGCTCGCCAACGAGGACACCAGTCTGCCGCGCTTCCGCCAGATGCGGGCGTTCGGAACCATCTCGGCCATCACGGAAGGGTGGGCGCTCTACGCCGAGCATCTCGCGGCGGAGAACGGGTGGTACGAAGGGGACGTGGAGGGCCTCATCGGCCAGCTGGAGAGCCAACTCTTCAGGGCGCGACGCCTGGTCGTGGATACCGGGCTGCACGCGATGGGATGGACCCGACAGCAAGCGCTGGACTACGGCATCGACGAGCCGAGCGAGGTGGACCGCTACGTGATCTGGCCCGGTCAGGCCTGCTCCTACATGGTCGGCCAGCTTCGCATCATCGAGCTGCGCGAGCGGGCGCGCGCGGCCCTCGGGTCGCGATTCTCCCCGGCGGCGTATCACGACCTGGTACTCGGGCTGGGCTCCGTTCCGCTGGGCGTGCTCGAGAGCGAGGTCCAGCGCTGGATCGAGCGGGCCGGGTAGCCCGCGCCACGGCTGCCGCTACCGGCTCCAGGGCGGCACGACCCTGTTCGAGCGCGCGTAGGCGATGAGCTGACCGAGGTGCTCGTGCATGTCGGCCATCGCGGTGGAGATGTTCGCCTCCACGGGCATCTGCCGTCCGAAGTACGTCGACGGCTCATGGCGCTTCGCCTCGTCCATGCCACGCACGACGCCGATGAGGTGATCGAACGCAGAGTCCAGCTCACGAAGCAGCTGAGCCTTGCTGAAACCGGAGACTCGCTGGGTCTCGGGTCCGAAGCCGCTGGCTGCTCCCGCCGGCGGTGGGTAGCCCCAGAACGTGGGGAAGACGTGCGCTTCGACGACGATGAGCGCGAGCACCTCCTTCACGGAGCGCACGCCTTCCATGGGGCGCCACTCGTACTGTGCCTCGGAGAACTCCTGGCCGAGCCCGATGAACTTCTCCTTCATTGTCTCGATGTCGGCGACCTGGACATCTTTCATGGACAGCACCTGTGCGGCCGAGCCGACGGGGAACCCTGCGGACACGATGAGCGCCGCGGCGATGCGAACCGGAGTTCTGAGCATATGCGATCCAGGCTGAGGGATGATGCCACCAAAATATCCGCGGACCGCTCGCTCGTCGCCACCGGGCTCGGCGGCGACCTAGCTTCCGCGGCCCCATCCATCCCCGAAGAACGGTGACGTCGGACTCCTTC
>Ga0073934_10007716_pt1 | contig 14764 bp, 10 predicted proteins | sample LarsenN4metaG_FD_76834 | JGI IMG/M metagenome (GOLD analysis project Ga0073934, IMG submission 76834) | Hot spring sediment bacterial and archeal communities from British Columbia, Canada, to study Microbial Dark Matter (Phase II) - Larsen... ...
GAGGTGACCTGGCGCTACTCCACGTTCTTCGGGCCGCTCGCGCTCTATCGGGCACGCCGGCCCGCGTAAACTGCGGGAGATCAGCGGGAGCTTTCCGGGAAGATCCACCGCGGCGTTTTCGGATCACCCCTTCATTACAAGGTTTCGGCCCCCGGGTTGAGCGCAGTATGGGAGGAATGAGCTGTCACCCTCGCTAATTTGAGTGACCATCCACAACAGGCAACTACATGACCTCTTTGCGGGAGGCAGGGTAATGCGACGGTCCGTGTGGCTGGCGGTGTGCGTGCTGCTATTCCTGACCTCGCTGAGCGCAACACCCCGAATCTCCTCCGCGCCAGCGTTTGCGCACCTTAATCCGGGCGGTCCAGCGAACCTCAGCGAGGTTGTGCCGGTGCAGGTCGTCTTCGTGGGCTATGAGCCCGCGCAGGTGAATCAGGCGGCCTTCCTCGCCGCCCTGCCCACTCAGTACAAACCCGTCGTCCGGTCACGGTTGTGGTACGGCGTGACCGAGCTCGTCGGGATCCACTACACGTTCAGCTACAGCGTCACCTACACGAACGCCGCATTCGAGAACGCGTTCTTCACCGCACTGGGCAACATGGCCCAGCCGGAGTTCCTGGTCGACGGCCGGACGCGGACATTGTTCCAGGACCTCTACAACGCGCAGACGGGGAACGTGCTCAACGTCACCGACAACTACTTCATCCCGGCGGCCGACGTGGAGAAGTGGCTCATCGACCATGCACCCGGCGGCGTCAACACGAGGCGAAACACGGTCTTCTTCATCAACTGGTGGGGTCGCGGGGACTTCCGCTTCCACACCTACGTCAAGTTCGGCGAACCGGACCCGGACACCGGGTACGACTTTGGGGTGAACCGCCAGAGCCGCAAGATCATCGCCTGGGGTGGCACGACCCCCGACGACGAAGAGACCGGACTCGGCGCGCGGGGAGTTCGCCGGATCTGGTTCCACGACCTCTCCGCGGGCCCGGAGTCCTGGACCGACAACTGGAATGTGGACAATGCCGACGTGGATGGGGACGGAGTGGCCGACTACCGCCTGCCGCCGATCTGGGAGTACCTGACGCCCGGCGGCTACCGCCCCGCGGCCGCCCTGACCGGCGACCTGGCCAAGGTGGCCCGCTACGTCGCCATCAACCTGTTCTTCACGCCCTCGCCGCTCTATCCGCCGTACATCACCCCGAACCGGCTGCCGGTGGGGATCAACCTCGACCTGAACACCTATGAGGGCTGGCGTGGCGTGAACGCCTCGGAGCAGTACCAGGATCCGGCGCTTCTCGTGGCCGAGGTCGGCGAGGTGCACCGCATTCCCTACAACTTCGATCTGGAGGACGTCCTGTTCGCGCAGGACGCCCAGAACTGCTACACGCTCTGGCTCAACGAGAACCGGTGCTACCCGGCCCGGCCGGACCCGCCGTACCCGGGGTTCGCGAACCTCTTCCTGTACAATGCCCTGAACATCGCCAGCACGTGGGACGGCGGTGCCGAGTATGAGGCCATGTTCTACAACTACGCGACGGCCGAGAACCGCGCCGCGGGCTTCCTGGGGTTCGCCGACGACAACTGGGTGGACGGTACCCAGAGCTTCACTTTCAATTTCATCTCGCCCGGGGTCCTCGCCGCCGGCTACGGGCTGACCACCACCCAGATCCACGAGTACGGGCACCACTTCGGCATGAGCCACCCCCACGACGGTTACGATTACCAGACCGCCACGGATTACGGTCCGGAGGGTCCCTACTACTTCACCTGGTCGGGGGACGAGGTCAACTCGATGATGAGTTACGTCGACCTCAACTGGGACTACAGTCAGTTCGACCGGGACAACGCCAACCGTTTCCAGGCCGCCGCGTATTACAAGATCGCCAACGCCATCGCGGCGCAGATCCTGGCCAGTCCGAATGCCGCGGCGGCGGCCGCCAACCTGGCGAACGCCGACACCGAGCTTGGTCTGGCGAAGGCGGCCATGGCCGCGCACGACTACGTGGGCGCATTCGATCACGCGCGGCTGGCCTACATCCATGTGCGGACGGGCGCCCAAAACGCTGGCGTCTCGGTGGTGGCCAGCAGCGCCGGCTGGTCGGTGCTGCCCCCGGTGCACGGCGGGAAAAACGCCCGCAAGAAGACCTACAGCTACCAGGACAAGTACGGACCCGGGACGCACCGCTCGCGGCGCTAGGCGGGCGCGCCGCGGCGGACCCGTCGCATTTCCCCCGCTCCTTTCCGCCCCCCGTATTGAGGGGGTCCTTGCCTGCGACCTTGTATTGAGCGGCGGAGCGCCGATGCTATAATTGGGTGTCCTGCGAAACTCCTGCCCTGGCCGCCGGTCCGCGCGGGCGGCGTTGCCCGGGCCGCCCGGCGGACGGCCGGGACGTCCAGAGGAGGAGACGGATGCCCCAGTACGAGATGGTCCTTATTGTCCGGCCCGAACTGGAGCCGGACGCCGTTCAGGCGGTGGTCGACCGCATCGGCCAGCGCGTGACCGAACAAGGCGGCACCATGGACTTCGTGGAGGTCTGGGGGAAGCGCCGCCTGGCCACCGCCCTCGGCAAGTTCCGTGAGGGGATCTACGTCCTGACCCGCTTTACCATGAACAGCATGCAGGTCCCCGAGTTCAAGCGGCTGACCCGCATCATGGATGAGGTGATGCGGCTACTGATCGTCGAGGCCGAGGGACCCCTCCCGGCGCCGAAGGCCGCCGCCGAGCGGCCCGCCGAACTGGCGAAAGAGGTCCCGGAGCCCGTGCGGGAGCCGGCCGCCGAGGGGGCCGGTGCGGAGGGAGCATAGGAGGGTGTCGTGCTGAACCGCGTGATTCTGATTGGTCGCCTGACCCGCGACCCTGAACTGCGGTACGTGCCCAGTGGGCAGCCCGTGGCGTCGTTTACCCTGGCGGTGGACCGGCCGTTCACCAACCAGGCCGGCGAGCGGGAGACCGACTTCATCGACATCGTGGCCTGGCGGAAGCTCGCCGACCAGGTGTCGCAGCACTTGAGCAAGGGCCGGCTGGTTGCCGTGGAAGGGCGCCTGCAGATCCGGTCGTACGAGACTCAGGACGGCCAGAAGCGCAAGGTCGCCGAGATCGTCGCCGACGCCGTCCGGTTCCTCGACCGTAAGGGCGCGCCGGCCGCCGCGGGCACGGCAACGCCCGAAGCGCAGCCAGCGGACTTCGAGCCCGAAGAAGAGGACGTGCCCTTCTAGAGAAGTCAGGCCGTCTGGAGGTACGCATGGCTGAACGGGAGAGACCCGAACGGAAACAGTGGCGCCGGCGTCCGAAGCGCCGGGTGTGCGCGTTCTGTGCCGAAAAGGCCACCTTCATCGACTACAAGGACTCGGGGAAACTGCGCCGGTACGTGACGGAGCGCGGGAAAATCCTGCCGCGACGAATCTCGGGCACCTGCGCGCGGCACCAGCGGTCGCTGGCCGTGGCCATTAAGCGGGCCCGCGAGCTGGCCCTGCTGCCGTACACCAGCGAGTAGGGACACGCGGCCGCCGCCGCTCCCGCAACGATGACGCGCCGCCTTTCCACCCAGGGGCTGACCGAGGGCGCGATTCAGGCCGCGCTCGTTGCGGTCTTTGCGCTGGCGACCCGCTATGTCCCCGTCATCGGCCTGGCGACGGCCTTCCTGGTTCCCCTCCCCCTGATCGTCCTCACCGTGCGCCGGGGCCTGCCGCCGGCGGTGCTGGCCGCCGCGGTGGCCGGGATCATCGCGGGGACACTCTCGGGGAGTCTGCTGCTCGGCGTGGGCATTCTGGTGACCGTGGCCCCCCTGGCCCTCACCGTCGGGCTGGGCGCGCGCCGCGGCTGGACTGCGGCGAGGATTCTCGGCGCGGCCTTCCTGGTGACCGCCGTGTCGATGGTCATCAACCTGGGCCTGATCCTGGCCTTCTCCGGCGTCAGCCCGCTCGACGAGATGAATACCCTGGTCGAATCCATGCGGCAGGGCCAGGAGGCCAGCCTGGCGTTGTACCGGCGTCTGGGAATCAACCCGCCGGGAGCCGAAGAGGCCAACCGGCAGATGGCGCAGTTGTTCGCGCTGATGCCGAAGCTCCTTCCCACGTTGCTCCTGCTGGGCGCGCTGGTCTCGGCGTGGCTGAACTTCCAGGTCGCGCGGCCGATCATGGGGCGTCTGGGCCATCCGCTCCCCGCCCTGCCGCCCGCCCGAACTTGGCGGATTCCCGGCTTTGTGCTCTGGCTCCTGCCCCTGGCCTTCGTGCTGGTGGCGCTCGGGGAGCGGCAGGTCGTAACCCTCTCCGATCGGTTGCGCAGCACGCTTCCCCGCCCGCCGGTGGTCCTGCCGCCGGAGCTCGGCCTCAACGTGATGTTCCTGGTGCAGACGACGTTTGCCGTGCAGGGGGTCCTGGTGACGTGGGTGCTGCTCGGCCGGTACACGGTGCCGGCGATACGGATCCTCCTCCTGGCGTTCTTTCTCTTCAATCCCTTCTTCTCGATGCTCATCCTGATCCTGGGGCTGGCCGATTCGGCGTTTCCCCTGCGGGAGCGCTTTGGGCCGCGTCCTGTCCTGCCGGAGGCCCCGGCGTGAGGGTGATTTTGCTGCGCGACGTGCCTTCGCTGGGACGCGCCGGCGCATTGGTTGAGGTCAAGGAAGGGTACGCTCGCAACTATCTCCTCCCCCGCGGGCTGGCCCGCGAGGCCACCGACGGAGCGCTCCGGGCCCGCGAGACGTTGGCGCGGGCTGCCCGGGACCGGAACGACCGACGGCAGCGCGAAGCCGAGGAACTGACCCATGCGCTGGCAGGGGTGACCCTGGAAGTGCAGGCGCGCGCCGGGGCGGGAGGCCGGCTGTTCGGGGCGGTTACCGCAGGGGACATCGCCGAGGCGCTGCAGCGGCGCGGGTTCGAGGTCAACAAGAAGCAGGTCGACCTGGCGCATCCCATCCGCTTGGAGGGGTTCCACCGCGTCGGGGTCCGCCTGGCCACCGGCCGGGTGGTTCAGGTCGAGGTGAACGTCGTCGGGGTGAAGTAGGCCCCCCGCCCCGTTTTGCACAGCCGTGCCCGCGTCGATCCCCAGGTTATCCACCACTAAATAGCCCCGTCTTGGGCCGAAACGCGCCACTTTTCCACAAGGGAACGCACAGGAGGGGCACCAATTCGTCTGGGGCACTGATGCCCGATCGCGGGGCAGCCCCCCGCCACTTGCAATAAGCGAACATTTGTTCGATATTATCAGTAGCACCGACCTGGAGGGCACCAATGCGGGTAGTGCCGCTGGAACGGGTCCCCCCGCAGAGCGTTGAGGCCGAGCAGGGGGTCCTGGGATCCATGTTGCTGGACCGGGACGCTATTGCCCGGGTCGTGGAGATGCTGCGCGGCGATGACTTCTACCGCGAGGCGCACCGGCGCATCTTCGACACGATGGTGGAGCTCTTCGAGCGCGGCGAACCGGTCGACCTGATCACCGTGACGGATCGGTTGAAGGCGCGCGGGCAACTGGACGACGTCGGCGGCGCCGCCTACGTCACCGCGTTGCTGGATGCCGTCCCCACCGCGGCGAACGTGGAGTATTACGCCCGGCTGGTCCTCCAGAAATCGTTGCTCCGGCAGATGATCGCCGCGGGCACCGAGATCGTCGGCATGGGTTACCGCGAGGAGCAGGAGGTGGAAGTCCTCCTCGACCACGCAGAGAAACTGGTCTTCGGCATCGCCAGCCGGCGCATGCTGCAGGACTTCCTGCCGATTCGCGATGTCCTGCAGGAGTCGTTCGACCGGATCGACCGCCGCTACCAGGACAAGGGCACGGTCACCGGCGTCCCGACCGGATTTGTGGATCTCGATCGCATGACCGCGGGGCTGCAGCCCGCGGATCTCATCATCGTGGCCGCCCGGCCGGCCATGGGCAAGTGTCTGAAGTACGATGCCGAAATCGTCGACGCACGGACGGGCGCCATCCACACGATCCAGGAGGTCGTGGGGGCGCGCCAGGCCTCCCTGCTGACCCTCGACGAATCCATGCGGCTTGCTCCCACCGCGCCCAGCCAGTTTGTGGACGACGGCATCAAACCGGTGTGCCGCGTCCGGCTGGCCAGCGGGCGCGAGGTGGAAACCACGCTCTCCCACCCCTTTTTGACCCCGCACGGTTGGCGCGCCCTCCACGACCTGACCCCCGGCATGCTGGTGGCGGTGCCGCGGCGACTGCCCATCTTCGGCTCACTCGACCTGCCCGCGCACGAGGTGCGGCTGCTGGCCTACCTGGTGAGCGGCCGTCTGCCCGTCTCCGCAGCGCTGGCCGCCGACTTCGCCGATGCGGTGGCGGTGGCAGAGGCCATTCGCTCGGCGCGCCCCGCAGATGCCCGCCAGGTCGGCGCCGGCGTCTCCGGCGGATCACCGGCCGCGGAGGTCGTCGACGTGCTGCGCGCCCGCTTCGCCGGGCTGGACGGTCCCGGTGTGGCGCGCTACATCCCGCCGGAGGTCCCGACCCTGCGGCGCGACAAACTGGCGCTCTTCCTGAACCGCCTGCTCGCTGCGACGGGCACCGTGGGCGGAGAGGGGGAGACGCGCGCGCTCGAGACGGAGCTGCCCTCCGGTCGGATCGCCCGGCAGGTGCAGCACCTGCTCCTGCGCTTCGCGGTCCCCGCCGCGGTGGAGGGCCGGTCCCTGCGCATCGGTCCGGCGGCGATGGTCCACCTCATCCGCGAGGTCGGCGTGTTCGGCCAGGAGCGGCTGCGGCGCTGGGCGCGCAACCAGCAGCGTTCGCTGCTGGACGACGTGGACGTGATGTGGGATGCGATCGTCGCCATCGACGAGATCGGCGCGTTCCAGGTCTACGACCTGACGGTGCCGCGGACACACAACTTCGTCGCCAATGACGTCTGCGTGCACAACACCACCTTCTGCCTCAACATCGCGCAACAGGCGGCGCTGCAGCAGAAGGCGCCCGTGGCCATCTTCAGTCTGGAGACCAGCAACGAGCAGGTGGTGCAGCGGATGCTGGCCAGCGAGGCGGAGGTGGACGGCTCGCGGCTGCGCACCGGGTTCCTCTCCGACGCCGACTGGCCCAAGCTCGCTCACGCCATGGCGCGGCTCTCCGAGGCCCCCATCTACATCGACGACAGCGCGGCGATCAACGTGATCGAGATGCGGGCCAAGGCGCGCAAGCTCAAGGCCGAGCAGGGGCTGGGCCTGGTCATCATCGACTACCTGCAGATGATGCAGTCCTACCGGCGCACCGAGAACCGCACGCAGGAGATCTCCGAGATCGCCCGCGCGACGAAGTCCCTGGCCAAAGAGCTCAACGTCCCGGTGATCGCCATCTCCCAGTTGTCCCGGGCGGTGGAGGCGCTGGGCAACCGCCGGCCGCAGTTGTCACATCTGAGGGAGTGTGTGACAGGCGACACCATGGTCTGGGATGCGGACAGTGGGCGGCGCCACACGGTCGCGGGGCTGGTAGGGCAAGCGGTCTGGCCGAGCCTGCTATCACTGGATGCGCGGGGCCGGCTCGTCGCGGTGCGCCCGTCGGCGGTCTGGGGAAAAGGCGAAAACGAAGTCTTTGAGGTTCGCACAAGCACGGGGCGGCGACTAAGGGCCACCGCCAATCACCCTCTGCTGACGCCAGAGGGGTGGACGAGGGTGTCGGCGCTGCGTCCAGGATCGCTGATCGCCGCCGCCCGCCGCCTCCCCGTGTTCCGCCCCGGGACACCCACGCTGGGTCAGGAGCGGCTTCGGCTGCTCGGGTACTTGATCGGCGATGGGAGTTATCAGCGGCATCGGGGGATTTCGTTCATCAGCAGTGACGTAACGACGTTAGAGGACTGCATCACTATCGCCGAGCGTGAGTTCGGTGTCGTAGCTCGCCGAGGACAGGCTAATGGCACACCGGAGGTAGATCTGGTGGCCGTGTATCCCAGCCAGAATGGGGCGAGGCGTGCCTATGGGCGGCCTCATGGCAACCCCCTTCGGGAATGGCTGCGGGGGCTCGACGTTGAGGGCCAGTCTTCATACGACAAGCGCATTCCGGCAGCGGTCTTCTACGACGCGAACTTGGAAGCGCTGAGGACGCTGCTGAGGGCGCTCTACTCCACGGACGGCTGCCTGACACGACGCAACTATCGGAACGGCACGTTTTTGTGGTCACTGCACTACGATACGGTGAGTCTGGGCCTAGCTGAGGATGTGCGAGATCTCCTTCTGCGGTTCGGCATCGTTGCGCAGATCAGCACAGGGTACATGAGTAAGAAGGCGACCGTGCCGCTGTACCGGGTCTGTATCGAGGACGCCGCGCACCTGGACGCCTTCTGTCGCCTGATTGGAATCGAGGGCCAGAAGAGTGCGTTGGTAGACCAGTGCCGCGACGAACTTGCCCAACGCCGGAGGAAGCCGCAGGTTGATCGGCTGCCTTATGACATTACGGTCCGGCTTTGGCGGGCGAAGCGGGCCGCCCGTCTCAGTTGGAGGGAACTTGGATTCAGGCTGCAGACCGGGAAGACGCTGGACCGGCCGACGGCGACCGCACTGGCGGAGCGGCTGCGGGCCTCCGATGTGGCGGAACTGGCCTCAAGCGATATCCTGTGGGACCGCGTTACAGGAATCTCCCCCTGCGGGCGCGAGGCCGTGTACGATCTCGTGATGCCAGGGACGCACAACTTCCTGGCGAACGGTCTCGTCGTTCACAACAGTGGAGAATTGGAGCAAGTCGCCGACCTCGTGCTCTTCATCTACCGCGAGGAGTACTACAACGAGAACACCGAGAAGAAGAACATCGCCGAGATCATCGTCGCCAAGCACCGGAACGGCCCCACCGGAACCATCGAACTCTACTTCAACCGGGAGCACAGCCGGTTCTCCGGGCTGGAACGCCGGCGCGGTCCCGGCCGGTAGCGCCCCCGGTCCCGGCAGGCGAAGCCGCCGCTGGTGGGGAATTCCCTCTCTGCCGCCCCGACCGACCACGAGCCCGCCGGTCCCGCCGACCCGCTTCTCGGGTGCAGGTGGATGCGCGGCAATCCCGACAGGAGGCTATGACCACAGATGCCAGAGACCCCTGAAACCGTCGACCGACTGAAGAGCCACCTGACGGCGATCGTGGACCTGCGCGCCGCGGCGTCAGTCCTCAGCTGGGACCAGCAGACGCAGATGCCGCCGGGTGGCGGGCGGGCCCGCGCCGAGCAACTCGCCACGTTGAGCCGCATCATCCACGAAATGTTCACGTCGTCCCGCACCCGGGAATTGCTCGAGGCCGCGGAGGCGGTCCGCGATCAACTGGACCCGGCCTCCGACGAGGCGGCGCTGGTGCGGATGACGCGGCGCGACTTCGACAAAGCGACCAAACTCCCCACCGACTTCGTGGCCGAGCGCCGGCGCGCGTCCAGCCTCAGCGTGGAGGTCTGGCGCAAAGCCCGGCCGGCCAACGACTTCGCGATGTTCCGCCCGCCCCTGGAGCAGATGGTAGACTTCGCCCGGCGTACCGCGGACTACCTGGGCTACACCGACCACCCCTACGACGCCCTGCTCGATCAATACGAGCCGCAGATGACGTCGCGCGAGGTCATCGACCTCTTCCGCCGCCTGCGCGAGGGAACGGTGCCGCTGGTGCGGGCGATCGCTGAGCGGGGCCCTGTGGTCGACGCGTCATTCCTCTCCCGCGAATACGACGAAGCCAAGCAGGAGGCGTTCGGTGTGGCGGTCGTGCGGGCGTACGGGTACGATTTCAGCCGCGGCCGGCTCGACCGGGCGCCCCATCCCTTCGCGACGGGGTTTAGCCGGGACGACGTGCGCATCACGACCCGCTACGACCGGCGCTACCTCCCGGCGGCCATCTTCGCCATCTTCCACGAGTCCGGCCACGCCATGTACGCGCAGGGTGTGTCTCCATCGCTGGAGCGGACCGCGCTGGCGGGAGGCGCCGGTCTGGGCGTGCACGAGTCCCAGTCGCGGATGTGGGAAAACCTGGTCGGGCGCAGCCGCCCGTTCTGGCGGTTTTATTTCCCGAAGCTGCGCGAGGTCTTCCCGGAGCAACTCGCCGGCGTGGATGCGGAGATGTTCTACAAGGCGGTCAACCGCGTCGAGCCCAGCCTGATCCGCGTGGAGGCGGACGAGGTCACGTACAATCTGCACATCATCCTGCGGTTCGAGCTCGAGCGGGCGCTGCTGGAAGGCGCGCTCCGCGTGGCCGACCTGCCGGAAGCCTGGAACGCCAAGATGCAGGAGTACCTGGGGGTCACGCCGCCCAACGATGCGGACGGGGTGATGCAGGATATCCACTGGTCTTCCGGCTCGATCGGCTACTTCCCGACGTATACCCTGGGGAACGTGATGGCCGCGCAGCTCTTCGCCGCGGCCCGGGCGGCGCACCCGGCGCTGCCGGAGGAGATCGGCCGCGGAGAATTCGGGACGCTGCTGGCCTGGCTGCGTGAGCACGTCCACCGCCACGGCCGGAAGTTCTTCCCGCAGGAGGTCCTGGAACGCGCCACCGGTGCCCGCCTCACGCCCGAGCCCTACCTGCACTACCTCCGGGAGAAGTTCGGCGAGATCTACGGGGTGAACATTCCGGAGCGGACCGGCGCACCGAGTGCCGCCGGGCCCTGACGCGATCGAGACCAGGAGAGGTGCGGTGACGTGTCGTCGTGCGCCTGCTGCCGTTCGCACTCCAACGGGAGAGACCGGGCGGGTGGACACGGGCCCCGGAACCACTGTGCTCAAGGCCGCCTCCCGTGCCCCCTACATTTCAACCACGCTGGACAACTGCCTGAGCGGCGGGCGATTCGAATACACCTGCAACGGTTCGGGAGACACCGTCGTCGACGTCCTTCGTGTTGAACCTGACGGGGTCGGCGCCCTTGCGCTGGCCTAACCCCAATATCGAATTGATCGAATTGTCGGGCGGCCGGGTGATGGGGATCCCCCGGGAGGGATCGAGCGAGGTGGGCGTCGCCTCCTAAGCCAGTCGAGGCAGGGTTGCCGGGCTAAATCCAACCGCTTTCTTCCAATCTTCTCCAAAGACTGAATGCACAGGGCCAGCAACCGGGCCCGGGGCAGCCCCTACTCGCTAGGAGCGGCGGGGGGAGTTGACGGCGAACATATGTTCGGTATACGCTCCCACTATGGGGGCAGCTGGAGGAGTTCCTGCATCACTTCGACTGGATGCCGCCTCGTGCGATCGCACTGATGAATTCCGGTCTCCCAGACTTTTTCAGACTACCGGATCAAGGATCACCCCTCAGGTTGAGTGGGTGGAGATCCAGGTCAAGTCCGTCCTCAACCGGGTTCAGGGAATGCCGTTCAAGTGGTCGGCTAATCCCTATCGGGGATGCGCTCATTCGTGCTTGTACTGTATCTCTGGTGATACACCGGTGCTTATGGCCGATGGGACAACAAGGCCGATGGAGGATCTGGTCGTCGGCGATGAGATCTACGGGACGATCCGCGAAGGGCGCTCCCGTCGATATGTGAAGACCCATGTTCTCGCGCATTGGAGTGTGCGGAGGCCGTCCTACAGTATCTTGTTGGAGGATGGCACGGAGGTCATTGCCAGCGGAGATCACCGATTTCTCACCGACCGCGGCTGGAAGTTCGTCACAGGAACCGAGTACGGGCGAACCCGCAGGCCTCATCTCACCACGAACACCAGGGTGATGGGTGTAGGTTGTTTTGCCTCCGCAGCGGCGACCACTGACGACTACAAACGCGGGTACTTGTGCGGCCTCAGCCGCGGTGACGCCCATCTGGCCTCTTCCCACTACGAGCGAGTCCGTCGTACCGACGGAGACCTCCACCAGTTTCGCCTTGCCCTAACCGACACGGAGGCCTTGGACCGTGCACGGGAATATCTGCACGGCTTCTCCATTCCAACACTAGAATTCATATTCCAGGACGCTGGGGCAGCAACAAGACGCATGCAGGCGATTCGTCCCTCGTCGCGCGGGCGCGTGGACGATATCCGCAAGTTGGTCGAGTGGCCCCACATGCCCTCGCAGCAGTGGTGCGCCGGCTTCCTGGCAGGCATCCTCGATGCGGAGGGTGGTTACAGCCGCGGCATCTTGCGCATTACTACCACAGATCCAGTGATTGTCGATTGGATCATACGATCTCTGAACCTCTTCGGCTTTACGTCCGTTGTGGAACGCCGTCAGATCAATGGTCGCAAGCGGCCGCTGAATGTCGTGCGGCTTCCGGGGGGGCTACCTACACATCTCCGTTTCTTTCACACCGTTGACCCCGCGGTTTCGCGGAAGCGCGACATAGAAGGTCAGGCGATAAAGTCCCGGGCGCGTCTGCGGGTGAAATTCATCGCACCCATCGGAAGACGCGAACTTTTCGATATCGCCACGGGCACCGGAGACTTCATTGCCAACGGTGTGGTCAGTCACAACTGCTACGCCCGGCTCACCCACTGGTACCTCGACCAGGACGGCGGCAAGGACTGGTCCTCCCGGATCTTCGTCAAGGTGAATGCCCCGGAGGTCCTGCGCCGCGAACTGGCCCGGCCGACGTGGAAGCGCGAGCAGGTGCACATCGGGACGGCTACCGATCCGTACCAGCCGGCGGAGGGCGCGTACCGGATTACGCGGCAGATTCTGGAAGCGCTGCGCGAGTCCGAGACGCCTGTGGCCCTGGTGACGAAGTCCACGATGATCATCCGGGACCGCGACGTGCTCCGGCAGCTGGCGGAGGGTCCGGGCGCGCTGGTCATGTTCAGCTTCACGACCGTTGATCCGGAGCTGGCCCGGGAGCTTGAGCCCGACGTGCCGCCGCCACAGCGGCGGATGGAGGCCATGCGCGCGCTCGCCGAGGCCGGGCATCCCCACGGGTGTGTTCCTTGCCCCGGTTCTGCCGGGGATTACGGACCGGGAGGAGCAGTTGGCCGCGGTCGTGAGCGCGGCCAGGGAGTACGGAGCCTCCGCCCTCTTCACGAACACCCTTTACCTGGGGGCGGTGACCCGGGAGGTCTTCTTCGAGTACCTGGAGCACAAGCGCCCCGAACTCGTTCCCGAGTACGAGCGCCTCTATCGGGGGAAGTATGCGCCGCGAGCAACGCAGCGGCGAGTTCAGCAGGTCGTAGCCGCGCTGAAGGCCCGGATGGGATTCGCCGGACCGCCGCGGCGCCGGGAGGCTCCGGGCGATCGGACACTGCGGGCCGAGTTCGCCCGCCCAATGCAACTGCGCCTGCTCTGATCGCGACCGGGCCTGATCCGATCGCGACCCGACGAGTTTGGGTGTGAGCGTCGGGACGCATTGACAGGCGCCCGACGCCGTCACTAGGCTAGGGCGAGATGGAAAGCAGCGTCCGCACCCGCGGCGTAGACGCGCAGTTTCAGTCGGGCCTGGAAGGGGTGGTGGCGTCCGTCTCGGCGATCTGCTTCGTGGACGGACAAGGCGGCCGCCTCCTCTACCGGGGCTACGATATCCACGACCTGGCGGCCCACAGCACGTTCGAAGAGGTCGTCTACCTCCTTTGGCACGGCGAACTGCCCACCGCGCCGCAACTGCAGACCCTCCGGCGTGACCTCGGGGCCGCCCGCGCCCTGCCTGCCGAGATCCAGCGCTTCCTGGCCGGCCTGCCGCGTCAGGCCGATCCGATGGACGTGCTGCGGACCGCGGTCTCGGCGCTCGCCCTGTACGACCCGGACCGGGATGAGCAGACGGCCGTGGCCAACCTGCGCAAGGCCACGCGGCTGGTGTCGCAGCTCCCGACCATCGTGGCCAGTTACCATCGCCAGCGGGGAGGGAAGAAGCCCGTCGCGCCGCGGCCGGAGGCCGGGCAGGCAGCGGACTTTCTGGCGATGCTCTTCCGGCGCGAGCCTGATCCGGACCACGTCCATGCGCTGGACGTCGCCCTGATCCTGCAGGCTGATCATGAACTCAACGCCAGCACCTTTGCCGGCCGGGTGACCGCCGCGACGCTCTCCGACATCTACTCGGCGACGACTGCGGCGATCGGCACGCTCAAGGGCCCGTTGCACGGCGGCGCCAACGAAGCCGTGATGAAGCTGCTGTTGGAAATCGAGTCGCCTGAGCGCGTGGAAGCCGTGATCCGGCAGAAGCTGGCCGCCAAGGAGAAGATCCCCGGGTTCGGCCACCGCGTCTACAAGACCGAGGACCCGCGGGCGCGGCACCTGCGGGGACTGGCCCAGAGTCTGGGCGGGAAGGCCGGCGACCTCCGCTGGTTTGAGATGACGCGGCGGATCGAAGAGATTGTGGTCGGGGAGAAACGCCTCTACCCGAACGTCGACCTCTATTCCGCGTCCGTCTACGCGGCCATGGGGATTCCCCTGGACCTGTTCACCCCGATCTTTGCGGTGAGCCGCGTTAGCGGCTGGACGGCGCACATCCTGGAACAGTACGCCGACAACCGGCTGATCCGCCCCCGCGCCGAGTACATCGGCCCGGCGGCACGCGATTACATCCCGCTGGGGAAACGGTAAGCCGAGCTCAGGCCCCCGACGAACTTAGGCCCTCACCGCCCGGACGAAGGCCAGGAGTTCCGCGCTGAAGGTCGCGCCGGCCTCCAGGTTGGAGAGATGGCCGGCCCGGGGGATGACCACGAGCTTGGCGCCACGGATCCCTCCGGCGATCACGCGGGCGCTGTCCGGCGTGGTCAGGCCGTCCTCCTCACCCACCAGCACCAGGGTCGGGACGGCGATGGCCGGGAGCAGCGGCCGGCTGTCCGGGCGGTCGCCCATGGCGCGCAGTCCGGCGGCCACCGCGCCGGGCGCCGGCTCACCGATGATCCGCTGCACGCCGGCCACGACGTCCGGCCGCTCCGCCTTGCTTGTGGGACCGAGCAGCCCCTGGA
>Ga0073934_10007717_pt1 | contig 14763 bp, 13 predicted proteins | sample LarsenN4metaG_FD_76834 | JGI IMG/M metagenome (GOLD analysis project Ga0073934, IMG submission 76834) | Hot spring sediment bacterial and archeal communities from British Columbia, Canada, to study Microbial Dark Matter (Phase II) - Larsen... ...
CCGCGGCATCGATGCGGAGCATCGCTTCACGGATGGTCGCAGTGGGCGTAATCAGGAAGCCAGTCGGATCGCGCATGGCCGCACCTCGGGAACATGAATTCGCGCCGGAACGCCGGAGACAATGACATTCGCCGGTACGTCGCGGACGACGACCGCGCCGGCGCCCACCACCGAATGGGCCCCAATCCGCACGCCGGGCTTGATCACCGCCCCGGCGCCGACGAACGCCCCGGCCTCCACCGTCACGCCGCCGGCGAGCACGCAGCCGGTGGCCAGATGCACGTGGTCGCCGATCTCGCAGTCGTGCTCGACCACCGCCGCGGTGTTGACCAGCACGTTGTCCCCCAGCGTGGCCGCCGGGTTGATCACCGCCCTCGCCAGCACCGTGACGCCGCGGCCGAGAACCGCATGCGGCGAGATCGCCGCGGCGGGGTGAACGACGTTGACCACCTCGAAGCCCAGGTCGTGCAGCTCCCGCCAGAGTCGGACCCGCGCCGTCGTGCTGCGCGCCGTCCCCACGCCGATGAAGGCGTGGCACAGGCCGCTGGCGCGAATCGCCGGCAACAGTTCGTCGCCGCCCAGCACCGGCACGCCGAGGACCTGCTGTCCGTGCCGCGCCGTGGCCGCATCGACCAGCGCGTGGACCGCCCGGCCGCAGAGCTGCAGCGCGTCGATCAGCACTTTCGCGTGACCGCCCGCGCCGACGCCGATCACGGCGCCGCCGCCGGCGATCCTCCGGCCGTCAGTCATCAATTCGCATCCGTGCGCGGTCATGAACCATCCTGGTCAATGTCGGGCGAGCGGCGTCCGGCCGGTCACCATTGGCATTCGCGGATCAGCATGAAGGCTTCGGCGTATTCCACCGCCATCGTCGCGCCGCGGTATCGCGCCAGCGCCCGGATGGCCGAATCCCCCCGCGGCTGCCACGGGGTTTGTTGTTCCGTATCGAAGATCGCCATCGCCGCCAGCTTTTTGTCGATGTACGGCGTGATGTCGTGATATACGTTGGGAATGAACAGCCGGTTGACCAGTTGCGGCGCGGCGTCGGTCGAGGAGAGCGTCTCGAAACTCAACAGCCGCCTGACCCCCAGCTTCTGCATGTTGAACGGTTTGACCGCCGACGTCAGGGCCGAGAACGTCACCCGGTGGTCGGTGTGCACGTCGCCGTCGTGAATCGTGTAGATCACCTCCGGCTGGACTTTCGCCACGTGTTCGGCAAGCTGGCCGATCAGTTCCCCCTGCGGCACCTGGTCGAGCTGCGTCGTCGGCTGGCCGAGTTTGGTGACCTGTTTCATGCCGTACAGGTCGGCCGCGCGGCTGACTTCTTCCGCCTTGCGGTCGATAACCGCCTGCGGCCAGCGGGGGGGGTGCGCCTGCGTGACGATGAGCCAGTGCAGCTCGTCGCCGCGATCCCGATGCCGCAGGATCGTGCCGGCGCAGCCCAGCGCCTCATCATCGGGATGCACGGAAATCACCAGGACACGCACGGAAGACCTCGCCACAGTTGCTTGAAGAGCCGCGACCGAAGGGAGCGGAGCGTTAGGCTGCTGACACTGGCACGTCGGGAGGGCGACTGCGTTCATCCCTAACCCGAAAGGGTTTCACACCACAGCCCAGGGTTAGCGGCTTCGCCGCGCCACCCTGGGTGAGTTCCAACGTCCAAGGGCAGGAACCCTGTAGGGGTTCGACACGAACGAGTATCAGCGTGGTTGCCGGGCGTCCGCCGGGTTGTGCAACCCCTGCGGGGTAGAGGGACATGAATCGGCTGCGCACCCAGGGTGCGCTCGCTCCGCTCGCGACCCTGGGCTGTGCTGTGCGACCCCTTCGGGGTGAAGACTGGAGCACCATCCGACGACTTCCGGGAAAAATGGGGACGACCGAATTGAGGACGCCTGGGCTACGGGCCAATTCCCGCGCCGTGTCTTTCACCACCTACGCCGCGTTCTTCTTTACAACTTGCGACTCCATCTCCAACACCAGAAGCCACCCGTCTCCCGTGCGGACGGCGACGCTGCCGTCCGGCTGGAGACGCATCGTCCCCGCGGGGTGATCGACCAGATCGTTTGGCACCGGCGTCGTCGGCAGCCGGGACTTCCAGACGACGCTCCGCTGCCCGTTCTGCAGCGTGTGCGCTCCGACATACGGCCGGGCCAGGCCGCGGATCAGGTTGTGGATCGTCTGCGAACTGGCGGTCCAGTCGATCAACCCATCCGCCTCGGTCCGTTTCCGCCAGTAGGTGGCGCGGCTGTGGTCCTGCGGCGTCCGCGGGGCAGTCCCGGCCTGCAACTGCGGCAGGAACTCGGCGATGGCCACCTGGGCCAGATCGCGAATCTTGACGTACAGGCTGCCGGCGTCGTCATCCGGGGCGATGGCCACCGGGCGTTGCCAGAGGATGTCGCCGCTGTCGACCCCTTCGTCGAGATACAGGAACGTGAGCCCGGTTTCGGTGAGTCCCTCCACCAGGGCCCAGATGATGGGATGCCGGCCGCGGTTGCGGGGCAACAACGCCGGATGTGTGCCAAGACAGCCCAGCGGCGCGACAGAGAGCAGCTCAGGCGACAGCAGTTGGGAGAACCCGAACACGCACACCACGTCGGGCCGCTGGGCGCGAATCCACTCGACATTCTCTGGCGACGAAATCTGCCTTACCCGCAGGAGGGGCATGTTGTGCCGCGCGGCGATCGGGCCGAGATCGACGTAATCGGAGTTGAGGTGCGACTTCTCCGGCGCGACGGTGACGACCGCCACGACCTCGGCCTGCAGACGGAGCAGCGTCTCCAGGCAATGCCGGCTGAAATCGACCGCCCCCACAAACACAATCCGCATCGTCGCCGTTCTCCGTTACGCCGCTCGCAGGCGGGGCAAATCGTGAAACCGTTTGAGGATCACGCCGTCGTCGAGCCTCGCCGACGCCAGCACGTCCACAATCCGTTCCGCCGCGTGGCCGTCGCCGTACGGGTTGACCAGTCCGGACAGCGACGCCCGGAACTCCGGCGACGCGGCCCGCTGGATCGCGTGCAGAATCTCGTCCCGATGGCATTCGCAGTCGAGGACGTTCTCCGCATGCACCCGCCCGCGCTGCCGATTGCCGATGTTCACCACCGGCAACTCGAACGACGCCGCCTCGATGATCCCCGACGACGAGTTCCCCACCATCGCCGCGGCGTGACGCATCGCGCTGAAGTACCCCTGCGTCCCCAGGTTCACCGCCACCTGCGCCTGCGGATGGGCCGCCACAAACTGCTCGATCCGCTGAATGATGATCCGTCCCGACGTGTCGGCATTGGGAAACGTGAAGATCACCGGCTGGCCCGTGGCTTCGATCGCGGCCAGCACGTCGTCAATCTGTCGCGCGGCCTGTTCGTACTCCAATGTCACCGGATGAAAGGTCACCAGCAGCGGCGGCTCGCTGATGACCAGGCCATGCCGCTTGCGAAGTTCTTCTGTCGACAGCAGCGTCACGCTCCGCAGGTTGTCGAGCGACGGCGCTCCGGACACGAACACCCGCGCGGGAGATTCCCCCATCTGGATGATGCGGTCGGCATATGTTCGGGTGGAGGCGAAGTGGTAGTGGCTGAGCTTGGTGATGGAATGCCGGATCGGCTCGTCGATCAGCCCCTCCGTCGACTCGCCGCCGTGCAGATGGGCCACCGGAATCTTGAACGGCATGGCGGCCTGCACCGCGGCGAGCATTTCGAACCGGTCCCCCAGGGCCAGCAGCAGTTCCGGGCGCTGCCGGCTGAACGCCTGCGCAAACCCAATCAGCGCGAGTCCCATCGCCTGGGCAATGGCGTTGGGCGTGTCGGCGGCGGTGAGGCATTCGATCCGGTCGCGGATGGTGTACCCGTCCTGCTCGATCTGCCGCACCGTCAACCCGTACTCCGGCGTGAGGTGCATGCCGGTGACCATCAGCTCCAGGCGCAACGCGGGATGGGCGGCGATTCGCTGCAGAATCGGCCGGTAAATGCCGTAATCGGACCGGGCGCCGGTGATGACCGTGACGGTTCTCATGCGACCTTCTTCAGCGTGATCAGTTCGCCGGCGGGAATGTCCTCGCGGGCGGTCAGGCCGACAATTTGTCCCATCATGGCGGGAGACAACCCGGTCCCCGGCCGGCGGGCCATCAGGTCGTCGCGGGTGATCGTGTGGCCGGCGAGGATCGGCCGCGCGGCGACAATGCTGCGGCGGACCACGGAGGCCGTGTTGGCCTCCGACGCCGCGGCGGCTTTGCGGCCCGAGCCGAGTGCGGCTTCCACCTTGCGGATGCCCTCGACCAGTTGCCGAATCTCGTCCGGCTCCGACGAGGCGAGATGATCGGGCCCCGGCAAGGTCCGATCGAGCGTGAAATGCTTCTCGACGACGCACGCCCCCAGCGCCACCGAGGCCAGCGACACCTCGATCCCCAGCGTGTGATCGGAATAGCCCACCGGATGACCAAACGCCGCGGCCATGGTGTGCATCGCCTTGAGGTTCACGTCCCTGGGATCGGCCGGGTAGTTGCTCACGCACTGCAGCAGCACGAACTGCGAGTTCCCCGCGGCCTGCAGGGCGTCGACGGCGGTCTCGACTTCGCCCAGGGCGCTCATGCCGGTGGAGAGAATCATCGGCCGCTGCTTCGCCGCCAGATGCCGCAGAAACGGCAGGTTGGTGACCTCGCCCGACGGGATCTTGATGACCGGCATGCCCAGTTCGTCGAGGAAGTCGGCGCTGTCCTCATCGAACGGCGTGGACATGAACAGGATGCCGCGCTGTTGACACCGCTCAATGATCCGGTGGTGGTCGTCGGCGGACAGCTCCAGCCGCTTGAGCATCGCCAGTTGCGATTCCGTCTTGCCCAGGTTGCGGGCCTGGTAATCGGCCTGCTTTGCGGCGGCGGTGGTCAGCTTCTCGGCCTTGAAGGTCTGAAACTTGACGGCGTCGGCCCCGGACTCCGCGGCGACGTCGACGAGCTGGAGCGCCAGGTCCAGCGAACCGTTGTGGTTCACGCCGGCCTCGGCGATGACAAAGCAGGGATGCCCCGGCCCCACCAGCCGGTCGCCGATTGCGATGGGGTTCACCATGTGGTCCAGCCTCCGTCCACCATCAGGTTCTGTCCGGTGACGTAACGGGACAGGTCGCTGGCCAGGAACGCGACCGCCCCCTTCAGGTCTTCCTCGTGCCCCATCCGCTTCAGCGGCGTCAGGGCGGTGTAGCGCTGCTGGAACTGTTCCGCCTGGCCGCGCTCGATGCCGCCCGGCGAAATGCAGTTCACGCGGACCTGCGGGGCCAGCGTGGTCGCCAGCCACCGCGTGAGCTGGATCAGCCCCCCCTTGCTGGCCGCATACGCCGCGGGATTGCCCAGGGGCGTCCCCTCGTACAGGGAATAATTGGGCCCGACCACGCCGTAGATCGACGCCACGTTGATCACGCTGCCGTGGCCGGAGTCGCGCAAGGCCTGCTCGCACAACTGCGTGAGCGCGAACGGCGCGGTGAGATTGACTTCGAGCGCCTGCCGCCAGGTGGCGACGCTTTGCCGGTCGAACGACGTCGCCCAGCCGGACAATCCCGACGTCCCGACGTACGCCGCGCAGTGCACCAGAATGTCCAGCCGGCCGGCCCAGTCGGCGGTCTGTTTCCAGGCCGCATGGAGGCTGTCTTCGCGGGCGAGATCGACGGGGCAGCCGAGCGTCCGCGAGCCGTAGCGGTCGGTCACGCTGCGGGCGAAGTCGCCGGTCCGCTCGGGATGGATGTCCCATACCGCAACGGCGGCCCCGAGCTCCGCCAGCGCCTCGCACAACGCGCGGCCGATGTGCCCCGCCCCCCCGGTGACCAGGGCGACGCGGCCGTCCAGTCGCATCAGTTCCGCCAGCGAACGCATTGTCGGTTGTCCGGTGAGCCGCGACCGTCGGGGAACGGATGCCCGCAATCCCCGACGTTCGCGGCTCGTTGAATCAAATCCATTTCATAACCACGAAATACACAAACGGCGCGAAAGTGGTTTCCCATCGAATTGCGACTGATCGCTCGTTGCAAACCGGCTGCTTACCCCGAAGGGGTTGGACATCTCAGCCCGGGGTCAGCGGCGAAGCCGCGCCACCCTGGGATTTGGGCCGGATTCGCGAGCAGAACCCTGAAAGGGTTCTACACCGCTCTGGCCGTCTGTTGTTGTACAACCCCTTCGGGGTAGGTTGTGACGTACGACACGCCACCCAGGGTGCGCTTGCTGCGCTCGCGACCCTGGGCTGTGGTGTGCAACCCCTGCGGGGTAAAAGCCTGCTCCCATCGAATACTGTCCGTGTCTCCAATCTGTCACTCGTGCCGTTCGTGTGTTTCGTGGTTAGGCCTTCCGAATCACGCGGCCCGTTTTGCCGTCGGTCGGCGGGGCCACAAACATTCGGCGAGGTAAAAATCGTGTTCCGTGTCGATGTCCAGCGACCGCTCCACCGGGACGGTCACCGTTTTGACCCGGCCGGCGAGCATCCGCGGCGCGGTCAGGATGAACTCGGCCCGCAGCGCGTAGGCCACGGTGGTGATGTCGTACACCGGCGGGGCGTCCTGCCGGCGGAAGACGCTGCCATCGGGCGTGGTGCAGACCAGCTTCGCCCAGCCGCTGGCATCCGTGGTCACCATGTTGAAGTACGGATTGCGATGCGGCTCCGTGACCGTGAGGACCACGTCCGGCTGGTCGGGGTCGCCGACCAGCGCGTCGATGCAGCGTTCCACGTCGGCCGGAATCCGCAGCGGCGCCGTCGCCGGGACGCTGACGAACACGTCCACCGGCCCGCGCTGCGAGAAGCGGTTGTAATGCTCGATGGCGTGCCGCCAGGCCAGCCATTCCGGGGCCGAATCCGTCGCCAGTTCCGCCGGCCGCAGAAACGGCACCGACGCCCCGGCCTGCATGGCGACGTCCGCGATCTCGGGATCGTCGGTCGAGACGATCACCTCGTTGATCTGCCGGCAGGCGAATGCCGTGTCGATCGCATGGGCGATCAGCGGCTTGCCTCCCAGCAGTCGCACGTTCTTTCGCGGCAGCCCCTTGGACCCGCCGCGGGCAAACACGAAGCCGACAATGTTCATGCGGCGACCCTCCCCCGGGAATCGTGTGCGACGATGCAGCACCGCCCCGCCTCCGACGACTGCCGGACCGCGTCGATCACCCGCAGCGTGTCCATCGCCCCGGCGAGCGTGTCCAGCGCGTCGTGCCGCGCGGCGATGCCGTTCAGGAAGTGCGACAGCTCGTCGAGATACATCTGGTTGCGATCCATCCCCGCGCTGTTGGCGAGGACCTCCCACGACCTGGTCGCCGCGAGATACCGCCGCAGCGACTGCGATTGCAGGTCCCATTCCAGCGTGCCGTCCGTGCCGATCAGCTTGCACGACCGCTGGGCCACGCGCTGCAGCAGATCGAGATGAATCGTGCCGACCGGGCCCCGCTCAAATTCGACGATCAGATCGACGCAGTCTTCCACATCGAGACCCCAGTCCGCCTGCTGCGACAGATGCGCCTGCACGCCGGCGATGGGGCCGAGCAGCCACTGGGCGTAATCGATCTCGTGACTGAGCTCCAAGAGCGCGCCGCCGCCGAGCTCCGGCCGGGCGGTGACGGACTCGCGGAAGTCGATCTGCGGCCGCCAGTCGGGGAGATGCTGGCCGATCTCGAACCGGGCCGACAAGACCCGGCCGATGGTGCCGGCGGAGACTTCCTCTTTCAAGCGTCTCACCAGCGGATGAAACCGCAGCGTGTAGCCGACCATCAGCACGCGGCCGGTCTGCCGGACCAGCTCGGCGAGCTCCGCCACGCCGTCGAGCGTGTGCGACAACGGTTTTTCCACGAGGACGTCCACTCCGGCCCGCAGGAGCTGCGCGCTCATCGGAACGTGCAGCGGCGCGGGGGTGGCGACGATGGCGGCATCGAGGCCGCAGCCGATCGCCGCCTCCAGCGACGTGACGACACGGCTGGCGGCGTCGAGGCCCTCAACGTGTTGGCCGCGGCTGCTGAGCGCAACGATCTCCGCGTCCGGCAGGACCCGGCGAACATTCGCCAGATGCCTGCGGCCGATGCTGCCCAGACCTGCGACCAGTACCTTCATGATCCCCCGCTACGCGCAGCTTCCGCCGGTCCGCCGTCCAAACCGGCAGAAAATGGCGGGGGAGTATCTTTCCGGGGGGCCGGGCGGTCAAGACGGAAATCGAGGAGGGCAATCCACGCGTCACCGGCGCGTTGATTGCCTTCCCGCCGCGGGGTACGTTGGCCGCACACGATCCTTCTTCCGGGAGGCATCCTCATGCGGTCGCTGGTGCTGTGGGTTTCGACGGCGGTGTTGTTGGCGGCGGCGCTCGTGTTGGGGGCGGCCCTGCAATCCCCGCCGACGCCGCAGGTGGAGCTCGTCGTCCTGAGCGACGCCAACTGGGAAAACACCGTGCCGGAAGGAAAAGAAGTCGATGCGATCCTCGGTGATTACGTGCTCCGCAACGCCCACCTGACCGCGGTCATCGCCCAGCCGCTCGCCAGCCGCAACGCCAACATGACCACGAAAGACGTCGGCGGCTGCCTGATCGACCTGACGGTCAACGACCCGCAAAGCGACCAGCTCAACGTGTTCTTCCCCGGCCGACGACTGGGGGCGTACCGCAGCGTGGACTTCGCCGTGACGCCGAAGGGGGGCCAGGAATACGTCGTCCCGCAGTTGCCGGCGAATGGAGCGAAAGGAGACGCGGCCACCGTCATCGTCCAGGCGGAGGGGGCAGACAAGCGGCCGGCGATCATGACCGAGTACCGCCTGGGCGCGGACGACGAAGCGCTGACCGTGACGACGACGTACCACAACGTCGGCCAGGAGCCGCTGGACGTCACGCTGGAGGACGACTTCCGCGCCGACGGCGGCAAGGAGGACATGGTCCGCAGCCCCAACGGCGCCGCCGACCACTTCTGGCTGCACGATCAGTATTGGGGTCAAGCATACGGTGTGGACGCCGAAGGCCGCACGCTGCAACTTAACAGCGACACGCGAACGACACAGATCAAGTACGTCGACGCCGCGGGGGAATCGAAGGTCACGCTGGAACCGGGCAAGTCCGTCACGCTGAAGCGCCGCGTCTATCCCGGCCGGAATGCCTGGGACGTGCACGCGGTGGCGGCGAAGGCCCAGGGGAAGACCGTCGCTCCCGTGAAACTCACCCTTCGCGATCCCCGCAATCTGCCGATCGGAAACGTCCGGCTCCATCTCCAACTCGGGGACCAGTCGCTGGGGGTCGCCACGACGGATGCCAATGGCCAGCTGACGAGCCAGTTGCGGCCGGGGGTTTACACGTACACACCGTCGTTTCTGGGAGTGAATCTGCCAAACAGGAGAATCATCGTTCAGGAGGGCGGGCTTGAAGGGGACATGCAGTATCAGGAACTGAACTTCGGCCGCGTGGTCGCCACCGTCACCGACGGCCAGGATCAGCCGCTGCCGTGCAAGCTCGAATTCCAGCCCCTCGGCGAGACGCCACTGCCGAACTTCGGCCCGGAAACCGCGGAGTTCGCGGTGCGGAATCTGTGTTACGCGCCGCTGGGGAAAGTCGAGCAGGCATTGCCCCCGGGGAATTACAACGTCGTCATCAGCCACGGACCGGAGTACGACGTGGTTGAGCAGCAAATCACGATTGTCGGCCCCTTCACCGACACGCCGCTGATCGCCAAGCTCCAACGGTCGGTGAACACGAAGGGTTGGGTCAGCAGCGATTTTCACAGCCACTCCAGCCCGTCGGGGGACAACACCGGCAGCCAGCTCGGCCGGGTGCTGAACCTGGTCTGCGAGCACCTCGAATTCGCCCCCTGCACCGAGCACAACCGCATCAGCACCTATCAGCCGCACATCGACCGGCTGGGAATTGGCAAGTACATCTCCTCGGTGTCCGGGATGGAACTGACCGGCTCGCCGCTGCCGCTGAATCACCAGAACACGTTTCCGCTGAACATGAAGCCCCGCACGCAGGACGGCGGCGGACCGGTGACGGCCGATTCGCTCGAAGAGCAGATCGAACGGCTCGCGTTGTGGGACGACCGCAGCGAGAAACTGCTGCAGGTCAACCACCCGGACATGGGCTGGATGTTCTACGACCGCGACGGCGACGGAAAGCCGGACGCCGGGCATGAGCGGGCGTTCCCGTTCATGGACGTCGTCGAGATTCATCCCATCGATCATGCGCTGGACCTCAAGCCGTTCGTCACGTATCCCAACGGCCGGGGCTTTCACAACACGGTGTTCAACTGGCTGCAACTGCTGAATCAGGGCTTCCGCATCTACGGCGTGGTCAACACCGACGCGCATTACAACTTCCACGGCTCCGGCTGGCTGCGGAACTGGATTCAATCGCCGACCGACGAGCCGAGTGAAATTCAGTATATGGACATGGTGCACGCCGCCGAACAGGGCCGGCTGGTGATGTCCAACGGGCCGTTCCTCGAAGTCTGGGCGTCGGAAGCCGGCCAGCAGGATCGCGTGACGGCGGGACAGGATCTGGTGGCGAAGTCCAAGCGGGTGACGCTGTCAATCCGCGTGGAATGTCCCAACTGGCTGGACGTGGACCGGGTGACGGTGCTGGTCAACGGCCGGCTGCACGAGCAGCACCATTACACCCGCGCGACGCACGGCGACCGCTTCCGCCGCGGGGCCATCAAGTTCGAGCAGACGCTCGACCTGACGCTGACCGGCGACGCGCACGTGATCGTCGTCACCGGCGACCCGGCCGGCAGCCTGGCCCGCGTCTACGGCGAACAGGGGAAGACGATGAAGCCGGCGGCGATCTCGAACCCGATCTTCATCGACACCGACGGCAACGGCTTTCAGCCCAACAAGGACACCCTGGACGCCCCGCTGCCGGTGAAGTTTGTGGAGAAGAAGTAGAGTTGGCACCGCCGGTTGGTCATTCACAGGGCGTTGCCGCGTGATCTTTACCCCGCAGGGGTTTGACACCACAGACCGTTCCCAGGGTGGCGCGGGTGCGCCGCTGACCCTGGGCTGTGATGTGCAACCCCTGCGGGGTAAAAAGGGAATCCGATCGCCTGACGTCACACGACACGCCCGCCTCTCCAAGGACCCTCCCCATGCCCGATGACCCCCGCTCCCAGGTCGCGTATCTGATGTTCGACATCGAGGCCATCGCCGATGGGGATCTTGTCTCGAAGATCCGCTATCCGGGGCAGGGATTGTCCGGACCGGAGGCGACGGCCCGGTATCGCGCGGAACTGCTCGCGGAGAACGGCAAGGACATTCTGCCGACGACGTTCATGCTGCCGATCTCCGTGGCGATCGCGAAGCTCGACGCCGAGTACCGGCTGCTGGACCTCGTCACGCTGGACGCCCCGAAGTACCGGCCGCACGTCATCACGCGGCTGTTCTGGCAGGGGTGGAACCATTACGGCCGGCCGACGCTGGTGAGCTTCAACGGCCGAGGCTACGACCTGCCGGTGCTGGAACTGGCGGCGTTCCGCTACGGCTATGCGGTGCCGGCCTGGTTCAACGTTTCGGCCCGCAGTTTCGAGCAGGCCCGCAACCGCTACAACACCGACGCCCACCTGGACCTGTACGACCTGCTGTCCAACTTCGGCGCGGGACGGATGACCGGCGGGCTCAACCTGCTGGCAAACCTGATCGGCAAGCCCGGCAAGACCAGCGTCGACGGCTCGCAGGTGCAGGACATGGTGGACCGGGGCGAGATCGAGGCGGTCAACGACTACTGCCGCTGCGACGTGCTGGACACGTATTTCGTGTTCCTGCGGACCCGGGTGCTGCTGGGGAAGCTGGCGCTGGAGGCCGAGCAGCAACTGGTCCAGTCGACGAAAGCCTGGCTGGAAACGCAGTCGGCAACCATCCCCGCGTATGCGGACTACCTGTCCCACTGGGGGGACTGGCAGCCGCCGGGCGATGGTTGAGCGGTGCATGCCGCAAACGGAGAAGCCGGGGGAGAATGGCCCCCGGCTTCCGGCTTTTGACGTTCGACCCGGAACCTATTTCGTCCGGGGCACGGCGACCACGCGCGGCTGCGGGTCCAGAATCCACGCGAAGTCTTCCCCGCCCGCGCCGTTGGGCAGCTTCAGCAATTCGGCGACGAGCACCGGCTGGCCAGTGGTCTGGTCCACCTGCGTCTTGGCGCCGAAGTTCTGGATGATCTGCAGGGCCCGCGGATCATCCGGCGAGTGGAAGCCCCCCACGGTCACAATCGACTGGTAGTGATCGTGGTAGACGTACGCCTCGAAGCCCCGGTTGCGGAGCGCGGCGGCCAGTTGTTCGGCGTCTTCGCCGGCCCGGTTCAGCGAGTAGCTGGCGTTGTCCTTGAGGCTGCGGTCGAACTTGGCTTCGTTGTTGCGGAACATGCTGCCCCCGATCGGCGTCGCCTTTTTCCCCGTGAAGGTGGCGACCTGCACGGTGAACGGGTGCTTGCATTCCGACAGCGGGTAGTTGCTGTTCTGATAGAGCTGCGCAATCAGGGGGTCGGGTTTCTTGCGGGCCACCTCGTCGGGAGTCAGCAGCGGATTGATCGTCAGAAAGGCGCCCGCCAGCGGCCCCTTGCGGCCCGGCGTTTCGCGGTAGATCGCCCCGGACTTCTCCCCCTCCATGAACTTGGGCCGGAACTTCTTGACCCACTGCAGCGTGGCCTGCGCCTTGGCGGCCTCCCCCTTCAGCAGCACGTCCTGGCTGTCGTCGATGGCCTTGTAGTTCCCGGCGAGCACGCAGACCATGTCCCGCTGCGCCGCGTAGATCCGTTCGTCATCCCGGCCGAGACGGTCCACCGTCTCAATCTTCTCCACCTTGCCTCCCTGGGCGTAGGTGTAGGCCGGAATCCCCTTTTCGCGCAGCTCGTAAACCAGCTCCAGCGCCGCCTCCTCGGCGGTCAGACCGTCGTTGCGGCGGTCCTCCGGGACGTTCCGGAAGCTGGCCACCATGATCATCCACGGACCGTGCTGCTTGGTCAGCGTGTAGGTCTTCCCGCGGACGGCCTCAATGGCGGACGCCGATTCCGGCACGCCCAACGCTCCCACGGCCAGCGCGCAACACACAGCGACAGACATCGTTCGCACCGCAGACTCCCTTCCGGAGGCGAACAGGCGGACCCCCGCACATGCGGGCGCATTCCCCCGCCGTGCGGCCGCAGACCGGGAACTCTTGAGGAATTCCCGGCCCGGGCGCGCGGAAAGTAGCAACTCGGCGAAAACGTGTCCAGAGGGGTCGCCTGGCCATCGTCTGCGGTCATCGGTCAGGGGGGAAAGCCATCAGATCACGATGCCCCCCGCCGCCGGCGGCCAGACCACGGACCGCCCCCTACTTCAGCTCGCCGCAGTCCTCGATCACCACCTTGGCGGTGGGGCGGCCGCTGTCGGTGCCGACGGCTTCGATCGCCTGCACCACGTCCATCCCCTCGACCACCGACCCGAACACGACGTGCTTGCCGTCCAGCCACGCCGTCTTCACCGTGCACAGGAAGAACTGCGACCCGTTGGTGTTGGGACCGGCGTTCGCCATGCTCAAGACGCCCGGACCGGTGTGCTTGAGGGTGAAGTTCTCGTCGGCGAACTTGGCCCCGTAGATCGACTTCCCCCCGGTCCCGTTGTGGTTCGTGAAGTCCCCCCCCTGGCACATGAACTGCGGAATCACGCGGTGGAAGCTCGAACCCTTGTAGCCGAACCCCTTCTCGCCCGTGCACAACGCGCGGAAGTTCTCCGCCGTCTTGGGCACCACGTCCGAACGCAGCTCCATCACAATCCGCCCCGCCTTCTTGCCTCCAATGGAGATGTCAAAGAAGACTCGCGGCAGTTTCTTCTCGTCGGCAGCCATCGCGGTACTCCCCAGGGCAAGCGCCGCCACCGACGTTGCCAGTGCTTGTCGTCGCGTCAACATCAATCACGATCCTCCGTGGAAACCCAACCAGACCGGTGGACGTCCTCCGCCCACGACGGCGCGCGGCCCGCAGCGCCAGACCCGCATTATTCCCAACGCCGGCCAGGAGCGAAAGTCAGCCCGTTGTGAGTTTTCGATGGGTTCGGATTCGGGTCGCGTCACTGCCGCACCAACCAACGGTGATGGAAAGCAGACATTTGTAAAGGCCGGCGTCGGCTCATTTGTACTGGAGCAGGCTGCGAAACTGCTCAGGATCGTAGTTGATCACCTTGCCGTCCCGCGTCTGAAGCCAAATCTGCCCCGGCTGTACGCAGCAGAATTCCAGAAAGACATCGCCAGATTGCGCTCCTGACGGAAACCGCTTCGCGTCGTCAGCACCGGGCATGACGAGATTCTCATGAACCGTGGGTGTTCCCAACAGGCCGATCAGTTTAGCGGTCGTGTCCCCATTCCGAATGTGGCGCAACTTGGCGTAAACAGCACCGTCGGGATAGCCCGAGAGTCGCCACAAGTCCCATTGAAGCGAGATCCACTCCGACATCCCCGGGCGCAGCAGAAGCAGGCCAGCCAGAATCGTGAACAGCAGCAATCCCCCGGCGCATTGCAGCACTCGCTTCTTGTGAAGCCAGGGGGTTTGTTGGAGTTTTGTCATTGCAATAGACTCACCTGCATCTCTACAGCGGCAGCATCCTGACGCGCGCCCGTGCGACATCGACCACGACCAGCGCGCCGGTTGCCAGCGCGGCATCGTATTGACGCAACGCAGCGAAGACCAGCGGCCCGATGACCTCGGGCAGCACGCAGGGCAATTGCATCTTCTGACCGTGGCGTAATTGTTGCTTCGTGAGGGGATTCGTCAAGCGGGCGGCGTGGGCGGCCCGCGGAACGGTCTCTCGCACGG
>Ga0073934_10007718_pt1 | contig 14762 bp, 15 predicted proteins | sample LarsenN4metaG_FD_76834 | JGI IMG/M metagenome (GOLD analysis project Ga0073934, IMG submission 76834) | Hot spring sediment bacterial and archeal communities from British Columbia, Canada, to study Microbial Dark Matter (Phase II) - Larsen... ...
CGACGCCGAACCCGGTCCGGTGCTCGCCGCGATCGATCGTCACTTCGCCCCGGCCGACATGCTGGTGAGCCGCGGCATGATCGACCTGCCGCAAGTCTTCGTTTCAGACATGGATTCGACCATGATCGGGCAGGAATGCATCGACGAGCTGGCCGATTATGCCGGGATCAAGCCGCAGATCGCCGCGATCACCGAGCGTGCGATGCTGGGCGAGCTCGATTTCGTCGCGGCGCTGCGCGAGCGGGTGGCGCTGCTCGAAGGGCTCGAGGAAAGCGCGATAAGCGATTGTCTGGCCGAACGGATCACCCCCACGCCCGGCGCGCGCACGCTGGTGGCGACGCTGGCCGCGCTGGGCACGCGCACGGTGCTGGTAACGGGGGGCTTTCACCACTTTGCCGACCCCGTCGGCGCGATGCTTGGCTTCGACCGCGTGGTCGGTAACCGGCTCGGCGTGTTTGGCGGGCGGCTCACGGGCGGGCTGGTCGGGACGATCACCGACAGCACCGTTAAGGCCGCAGTCCTGCGCGAGGAGGCAGGGCTGGCCAATGTCAGCCTCGCCACCGGGGATGGCGCCAACGACATCCCGATGATCGAGGCAGCGACCTATGGCTTTGCCTATCGCGCCAAGCCCAAGGCGCGCGCGGCGGCCAATGGCCGGGTCGATCGCGGCGATCTGACCGCGGTGCTGAGCCTGCTCGGCATTGCGCGCAGGGATTGGCGCGAGGGATGACGCGGCTTCGGCGCGTCGGTTGAACGTCTCGTCGCAGAAAGGGTTTTGAAACAGGACGCGAATCGCTTATTTACATTGGTGTAAGCATTTGATGGCATTCCCCCAACGCCATTCAGGACGATCCGCCATGACCGCAAGCGCCCGTGACTACAGCCAGATGTTCGCCGCCGACGGGACGGTGATGCGCCACCCCGATCGGCCCGAGCCGCATTACCGCCCGCTCCGGGCGTGGAAGAATTTCCGCCTGCTGATCAAGGACAAGGAAGACACCAGCCTCGTCTTCAAGATCTTCGAATCGCTGCCGTCGAAGGAATTCCTTCCCCGCGCCGCGAGCCTGGCGCTGAGCGAGCGGGGCGAGCACCTGCGCCGCACCGAGCCGCGCCTGCCCGAGATCCTCGACGATCACGCCGCCCTGCGGCTTACGCCCAAAGGCTCGCTGGCCCATGCCTATTGCGATTTCATGGAAAGCGAAGGCCTGACCGCCGCGGGTCTTGTGGCCGAGGCCGAGCGGCTCGGGCGCGCGAAGTATCCCGATCTGGTGCAATGGTTCATGGAACGCTCGCGCGATACGCATGATCTGTTCCACGTGCTCACCGGCTATGGCCGCGACGCGCTGGGCGAACAATGCGTGCTGCTGTTCACCCACGGCCAGGCGCCGAGCCACGGTCACCTGCTGATCGGCTATGCCGGGGCGGCCAACATTGCCAAGATGGTGCGGGGCAGCAAGGCGCCGGTGTTCGGCGCGGTGCGGCAGGCGCATCGCACCGGCAAGGGCGCGCCGCGGCTGATCGAACAGCCGATCCGCGAGCTGCTGGCCCAGCCGCTCGAGGCGGTGCGCGCCCAGCTGCGTATCCCCCAGCCGACGAAATATCGCGAATGCCACGCCATCTGGCGCAGCGAAGGGATCGATCCCTACAACCTGCTCGCGAGCGATAACACCCCGCAGGAACTGGCGGCCGCCTGAACGCGGTGCGTCAGAGCCAGCTTGCGATCTGTGCGAGCGGCTTTTTCCTGAGCGCGTGTGCCGGCACCGTGGCGTCGGGCGCCGGATGGCCGGCGACGATGATCATCACCGGCTTTTCCCATTCGGGCCTTCCGCAAATCTCGCGCAGGAAGCCCATCGGCGAGGGCGTATGCGTGAGCGTGGCCAGCCCCGCCTCGTGCAAGGTCGCCAGCAGCATCCCGCAGGCGATCCCGACGCTTTCATTGACGTAGTAGTTCTGGGTTTGCCCGTCCTCGGCGATCCCGCCCTTCCTCTGGGCGAAGACGACGATGAGCCAGGGCGCGATCTCGAGGAAGGGCTTGTCCGCATCGGTGCCGAGCTCGCGCAGCGCTGCGAGCCATTCCGCGCCTGCCTTGGGATCATCGCCGTCGGTGCCATAGAAGCGCCGCTCCTCGGCCTCGGCGGCCGCGCGGATCGCGCGCTTCCTGTCGGGCGAGCCGATCACCGCAAAGTGCCAGGGTTGGTGGTTGGCGCCCGAGGGCGCGCTTCCGGCCGCGGCGATGGCGGCTTGGATCACCGCGCGCGGCACGGGCGCAGGCGAGAAGTCGCGGCAGGTGCGGCGCTGTTTGAGCCTTCCCGCCAGCGCCTGCGCGCGGGCGAGAGCCTCGGCATCGGTCAGGCGTTCAAGCACATAGGGAAGGGTCGCGTGTTCGGGCATGGCCGCGCCTTTGATGGAGATCAACGAAGGAATGGACTTTTAACTGACACTGATGTAAGTGGCATTGCGTGAACCTAATTCGCGACTCGCGCAGAGGATGTTACACGATGGCGCTGCTCGATCTCCCGCTGGTTGCTCCCGAACGCAAGGTTTCGGGGCTGCGCCCGTTCAAGGTGCTGCACCACTTCGGCAAGCTGGTCGAGGACAAGGAGGACACCGAGCAGGTGTTCCACATCATCGAGGCGACCAAGGGCAAGCGCAGCCACCGTCAGGCCTGGAGCTTCATCCAGTCGCCCGAGGGCCAGCGCTTCCTGCGCGATGAGACCGATATTCCCGCGATGCTCGACGATCACGCGCGCTGGGCCGACTGCGGGCCGAACACGGTCGCCGCGCATTACATCGCCTTCATGAAGCGCGAGGGGCTTTCGGCGGCGGGACTGGTGGCGGAGAGCCACAAGTGGGCACCGCCCGAACGCCTGCCGCGCGATCAGACCCAGTGGTATTTCGATCGCCTGCGCGACACGCATGATCTGTTCCACGTGCTCACCGGCTATGGGCGGGACGCGCTGGGCGAGGCGAGCCTGCTCGGATTCACTTACGAGCAGAACCACAATCGCGGGATCCTGTTCATCGCCTATGCCGGCGCGCGCCAGATCAAGAAGGTGAGCGGCACCAAGGCACCGCTGTTCGCCGCGATCAAGGAAGGCCGCAGGCTGGGGCGCGCCGCGGCCAAGCTGGCCCATCAGGACATCGAAGCCCTGATGCGCGAGGATATCGATGCGGCGCGGGCGCGGCTCAATATCGGCCAGCCAAACATCTATCGCCAGTGCCTCGCGATCCTACAGGGCGAGGGCATCACGCGCGAACAGCTGACGCTCGGTGGGACAGGGGCGCAGGCGGCCTGAGGCCGCGCCTCAGCCTTCCATCCACTGCTCAAAAAAGCGCTCGTTCGCGGCGCGCAAGTCGGCGAGCGGGATGCCCAGCACGCTGTCCCCGCCCACGGTGCCGATGCGCTGGAAGCCGATCTGCGCGGTCTCGGCGTCGCGGGTGCCCTTGGCGAGCGCTACGTTCAGCGCCTCGGGATCGGGGACGGTGACGAGATAGCGGCCCTGGTCCTCGCCGAACCACCACTGCGCCGGAGTGTAATCGGGATTGCCGCGGGCATCGGTCTCGGCCCCGATCCCGCCCGCCAGCGCCATCTCCGCCAGCGCGACCGCCAGGCCGCCGTCGCTGAGGTCATGCACTGCATTGACGAGGCCATCGGCGATCAATTCGTGGATGATCTCGCCCGCGGTGCGCTCGACGACAAGGTCGGTCGGCGGGGTGCGTCCGGCTTCCATGCCCTTGACCACGCGCAGCCACAGCGAGCGCCCCAAGTGCGAGCGCGTGGGATCGGGCTTGGCCCAGTGTTCCGGCCCGACGAGGTAGATCGCATCGCCCGCCTGCTTGAAGTGCATCGTCATCATGCGGGAGAGGTCGGTGATGATGCCGACGCCGCCGATTGCCGGGGTGGGCAGGATCGCCGAGCCGCCACCGGTCGCCTTCGATTCGTTGTAGAGGCTGACATTGCCGCTCACGATCGGGAAATCGAGCGCGCGGCAGGCCTCGGCCATGCCTTCCAAGGCGTGGACGATCTGCGCCATGATCTCGGGCCGCTGCGGGTTGGCGAAGTTCAAGCAATTGGTCACCGCCAGCGGCCGCGCGCCAACCGCGCACAGGTTGCGATAGGCCTCGGCGATGGCCTGCTTGCCGCCCTCATAGGGGTCGGCAAAGACATAGCGCGGGGTGCAGTCGGTGGTGATGGCGAGCGCCTTGGAGGTTCCATGGACGCGCACCACGCCCGCATCCCCGCCGGTCTGGAGCGTATCGCCGCCGACCTGCGAATCATATTGCTCGGCAATCCAGCGGCGCGAGGCGAGGTCGGGCGAGGCCATCAGGGCGAGGAGATCGCCAGCCACATCGTCGGTGGACGGCACTTCGCCAAGCGGCGTGATGCCGGCCCAAGCCCTATATTCCTCCTTGGACAGATAGGGCCGATCATAAAGCGGGGCCTCGTCGGCGAGCGGGGCGAGGGGGATGTCGCACACCACCTCGCCATTGAATTCGAGCACCATGTGCCCGGTATCGGTGACTTCGCCGATCACCGCGAAATCGAGCTCCCATTTCCTGAAGATCGCCTCGGCCATCGCTTCCTTGCCGGGCTTCAGCACCATGAGCATCCGCTCCTGGCTCTCGCTGAGCATCATCTCGTAAGGGGTCATGCCCTCTTCGCGGCAGGGCACCTTGTTCATGTCGAGCCGGATGCCCGCGCCGCCCTTGCTCGCCATCTCGACGCTCGAGGAGGTCAGCCCCGCCGCGCCCATGTCCTGGATCGCGACGATGGCGTCGGTCGCCATCAGTTCGAGGCAGGCCTCGATCAGCAGCTTCTCGGTGAAGGGATCGCCGACCTGCACGGTGGGGCGCTTGGCCTCGGCATCTTCGCCGAAGTCGGCCGAGGCCATGGTCGCGCCGTGGATCCCGTCGCGCCCGGTCTTGGAGCCGACATAGACGATCGGATTGCCGACGCCAGTGGCGGCGGAGTAGAAGATCTTGTCCTGATCCGCGACGCCCACGGTCATCGCGTTCACAAGGATGTTGCCATCATAGGCCGGGTGGAAATTGGTCTCACCGCAGACGGTCGGCACGCCGACGCAATTGCCGTAGCCGCCGATCCCGGCGACCACGCCCTGCACCAGATGCTTCATCTTGGGATGCTCGGGCCGGCCAAAGCGCAGCGCATTGGCATTGGCGATGGGGCGCGCGCCCATGGTGAAGACATCGCGCAGGATCCCGCCAACGCCCGTCGCCGCGCCCTGATAGGGCTCGATGTAGGAGGGGTGGTTGTGGCTCTCCATCTTGAAGATCGCCGCCTGCCCGTCGCCGATGTCGATCACGCCCGCGTTCTCGCCGGGGCCGCAGATCACCCACGGGGCCTCGGTCGGCAGCTTCTTCAGGTGAATGCGCGAGGATTTGTAGCTGCAATGCTCCGACCACATCACCGAGAAGATGCCGAGCTCCACCAGATTGGGCTCGCGCCCCAGCGCATGAAGGACGCGCTCGTATTCCTCGGCGGAAAGACCGTGTTGCTCGACGATTTCGGGGGTGATGGCGGACATGTGGGGCAACTCCTTGCGCCGCCCCCTAGATCACGGATCGCCGAAGGCCAAGCCGCCGCGTTTCTGGAACCAGCGATTCTCCCCGACCCAGACGGCGAGGGCGGTGAGGATCGCGAAGGCGAGCATCGCCTGAAGATAGAGGAACGGCCCGGCGCTCTGGGGGTGCGGGCCGAACCAGTTGATCGCCTGGAGCAGCAGCATCACCGCCAGCAGCACCAGCGGCGGACCGATCGGGCCGCGGGTGCGGCGCACGTAGAAGGCGAAAGCCCCCACCGTCAGCAGCAGTTCGAGCGGCATCGCCACCGCCGGATAGTTCCACAGCCCGAGGCCGAGCTTGGGCGGCGCGCCGTTGATCGTCAGGTCGGGCACATGCACCACCCAGTCGAGCAGCCAATGCGACATCACCACCAGCCCGGCCAGCATTCCCGCGAACAGATTGCGCTGGCCAATCGTCACCACCAGCAGACACGCCAAGGCCCAAATCCCTGTCCCGATCAGGCTGTGGGTGTAGGGCATATGGTATAGATCGAACGGCACCATCACGCTTGCCGACGGATCGATCCGCATCTTCTCGACCCCGATCAGCGCGAGGGCAAAAAACCCCCAGTCGACCAGCTGCGCGGCGACGAACAGGGTGCCGAGCCGCGGGCTGCGCGGGCTGACTGCTGCGGCGATGAAGGCCGGGGCGAAGTGTCCGATGAACATGGCGGGCCGCCTTCAGGCCGGAGCGAAGCGCAAGGCGGCCCAGGTCGCCACCGCGCTCGCCGTGCCGGTCGCGAAGGCGCCCCACAGGATGTCGAGCACGCTGACGTGGGTGGCCCACACCTTTAAGACGGCCTGACTGGTGAGATCGAAGGTGGCATAGCACAGCGCCCCGAGCAGGATTCCGTTGAGCAGTGCCGCCTGGACAGTGCCGGCCTCGATCCCGGGGCGGATCGCGAACCAGGTCATCCCGGCGAGATAGATGAGGTAGAACACCCCGGCCGCGGCGATGTTGAAATCCTTGGCCATGATCTCGCCGATCACCGGGCGGTAGAGATTGCCCGCCGCCCAGCGCAGCCACAGCGCGTCGAGCAGCCCGAAAGCGAGCGCGGCGACGGCGTAGGCGATGATCCATTTCGTCATGTGTGGTTCTGTCCCGCTTTGTCCCGCCCCGATGCGCGGCAGCCTTGACCGGACACGGCGGGCGCGTCAATGCTCCCCGGCATGGACGAGGGCAACATCGCCGCAGCGCCGGCGCCGGATATTTCGCACATGAGCTTCGAGCAGGCGCTCGCGGCGCTCGAGCAGATCGTGCAGCAGCTGGAACGCGGGGACGTGCCGCTCGACCAGTCGATCAGCCTCTACGAGCGCGGCGAGGCGCTGCGCGCGGCCTGCCAGCAACGGCTCGATGCGGCCCAGGCCCGGATCGAGCGGATCGTTGCCGACGCCGATGGCCGCGCCGCGGGCACGCGCCCGCTCGATGCGGACGGCTGAGCCGATGCTGACGGGGGTCGAAACCGATATTCTCGGTCAGGGGCTCGGCCGCGTGCAGGCCGAGATCGATTCGTTGTTCGATGCGCTGCTGCCGGTGCCCGACGACACCAGCGCGCGCCTGGTCGAAGCGATGCGCTATGCCGCGATCGGCGGGGGCAAGCGGGTGCGCCCGCTGCTGGTGGTGAGCACCGCGGCCCTGTTCGGCGTGGCGCGCGATGCCGCGCTGCGTGCCGGGGCAGCGATCGAGGCGATCCACGTCTATTCGCTGATCCACGATGATCTGCCCTGCATGGACGACGACGATCTGCGCCACGGCAAGCCGACGCTGCACAAGGTCTATGACGAGGCGACCGCGGTGCTCGCCGGGGACGCGCTCCATGCGCTCGCCTTCGAGATTCTGGCCGATGCCGAAACCAGCGCCGATCCCTTCGTCCGCTCGGAACTGATCGCGACGCTGGGGCAGGCTTCCGGCATGCACGGCATGGCCGGCGGGCAGATGATGGACATGGTCGCCGACGAGGAAGGCGTAACCTATGATCTGCGCACCATCACCCGGCTCCAGCAACTGAAGACCGGCGCACTGCTTGCCGCCAGTGTCGAGATGGGCGCGATCCTCGGCCGGGTTGCGCCGCAGGGCCGGGCCCATCTGCGCGCCTATGCCCGCGACATCGGCCTTGCCTTCCAGATCGCCGACGATCTGCTCGATGTCGAAGGCGATGCCGAGAAGGCCGGCAAGGCGCTGCGCAAGGACGAGACCCAGGGCAAGCAGACCTTCGTCACCCTGATGGGGGTTGACAAGGCGCGCGAACAGGCGCGCGCGCTGGTCGATCAGGCGATCGGCCACCTCTCCTCCTATGGCCCCGAGGCCGACATCCTCCGCGCGCTTGCCCGGTTCATCGTCGAGCGCGATCGCTAATCGCTTTGGCACAAGGACATCACCCATGACGAGGCGCGTCGGGATCTACCCCGGGACTTTCGACCCGATCACCCTCGGCCATGCCGACATCATCCGGCGCGGCTCCAAGCTGGTCGACTGGCTGATCATCGGGGTCACCACCAATCCCTCGAAAGATCCGATGTTCACCACCGAGGAGCGTTTCCGCATGGTCGAGCGCGAGGTGGCGAGCCTCGGGCTCGGCAATGTCGAGGTGGTCGGCTTCAACGCGCTGCTGGTGAAATTCGCGCAGAAGCAGGGCGCCAGCGTCATCATCCGCGGCCTGCGCGCGGTGGCCGATTTCGAATACGAATATCAGATGGCGGGGATGAACCAGCAGCTCGACGAGGAGATCGAGACGGTATTCCTGATGGCCGATGTCTCGCTCCAGCCGATCGCCTCGAAACTGGTCAAGGAAATCGCGCTTTACGGCGGCGATATCGCCAGGTTCGTCAGCCCGCCGGTGCGCGAGGAGGTCGAAGCCCGGGTGCGTGCGCTCGGGACCAAGGGCGATTACTAGGCCCGGGGCTGTCCACAGGACCTGCTTCATTCATTGAAGTGTCAGCCCACGATGGCTACAGGCGGCGTCTAATCCGGAAGAAATGATGATCAAACCCACGCTCACTTCTGCCCTCGGCGCGCTTTTCCTGCTCACGGCGGCGCATCCCGCGCTGGCCCAGCAGCAGCGCGACGACACCCCGCCGGTGGCCTTCGGCGACAATGTCGACAAGGACGACGATGAGGACGAGGACGCGGTCGCCGCGCCGCGCACCTATGCGCCGATCAACTACGATGTGACCGCGGACCCCGAGAACATCTGGGTGCTTGATCTGTCGAACGGTCAGCGGGTCAAGATCCGGCTGATGCCCGACTGGGCGCCCGGCCATGTGGAGCGGATCAAGGAGCTGACCCGCCGCGGGTTCTACAACGGGGTGATCTTCCACCGCGTGATCGACGGCTTCATGGCGCAGGGCGGCGATCCCACCGGCACCGGGCAGGGCGGCAGCGAGCTGCCCGATCTCAAGGCCGAATTCAATCCGATGCCCCACGTGCGCGGCACCGTGTCGATGGCCCGCGCGACCGAGGAAGACAGCGCCAACAGCCAGTTCTTCATCGTCTTCTACCCGCGCTTCAGCCTCGACAAGCGCTACACCAATTTCGGGCGGGTGATCGAAAACATGGAAGCGGTCGACGCGATCAGCCGCGGCGAGCCGCCCGCGCGACCGACCTTGATCCTGCAGGCCTCGCTCGCCAGCGACAACCTGCCGCCCCCGCCGCCGCCCGCGCCGGCGAACGATGCGCCGATCACCGCCGACATGCTGAGCGCACCGGTCGGCTAAAGCGCTTTCCTGCAGGGCCGCAGCGCCTTATGCGCGCGGGCCATGAAGGTAGACCTGTTCGATTTCGCGCTTCCGCCCGAGCGGATCGCGCTGCGCCCTGTCCGCCCGCGCGATGCGGCGCGGATGCTGTTGGTGCGGGGGCAGGACGCCCCCTTCGAGGATCGCGGCGTGCGCGATCTGCCGCAGTTGCTGAACCGCGGCGACGTGCTGGTGTTCAACGATACCCGCGTCATCCCCGCCCAGCTCGAAGGCCGCCGCGCCGAGGGGGAAGCGAAGATCGGTGCGACGCTGCACAAGCGGCTCGATCTCAGGCGCTGGCAGGCCTTCATCCGCAACGCCAAGCGGGTGAAGGAGGGCGATCAGATCATTTTCGGCGGCGGCGTCACCGCCATCGCCGAAGCGCGCCACGCGGACGGATCGATCACCTTGTTCTTCGAGGGCGAGGAGCCGGTGGAGGTGCTGCTCGACCGGGCCGGCACCATGCCGCTGCCTCCCTACATCGCCAGCAAGCGCGGGGTCGATGAGCAGGACCGCGAGGACTACCAGACCATGTTCGCGCGCGAGGAGGGAGCGGTCGCCGCGCCCACCGCCTCGCTACATTTCACCCAGAGGCTGGTGGACGCCATTGACGCTGCCGGGATCGGGCGGGCGATGCTGACGCTGCACGTGGGGGCGGGGACCTTCCTCCCCGTCAAGGCCGAGGATACCGACGACCACCGGATGCACGCCGAATTCGGCCGGATCCCGCAGGCCACCGCCGATCAGCTCAACGCCGCGCGCGCGGCCGGGGGCCGGATCATCGCCGTCGGCACCACCTCGCTGCGCCTGCTCGAAAGCGCGGTGGACGAAGGCGGGGTCATCCGGCCCTTTGCCGGGGACACCGACATCTTCATCACCCCGGGCTACCGTCTCAAGGCGGTCGATGGGCTGATGACCAATTTCCACCTGCCCAAGTCGACGCTGATGATGCTGGTGAGCGCGCTGATGGGGCGCGAACGGATGATGGCGGCCTATGCTCATGCCATCGAACACGAATACCGCTTCTATTCCTATGGTGACTCCTCGCTGCTCCTCCCCTAATCGGTAGCAATGGTTGAACCTATTCTGTCGATCCGCGACCTCACCAAGACCTATCGGGGCGGCACCCGCGCGCTCGATTCGGTCGATCTCGATATTCGTCCGGGCGAGATCTTCGCGCTGCTCGGGCCCAATGGCGCGGGCAAGACGACATTGATCGGCGCGGTCTGCGGGCTGGTGCGGCCCACGGCGGGCACGATCATCGCCTTCGGACAGGATCTCAGCCGAGACTGGCGCAAGGCGCGCGCCCGGATCGGCCTCGTCCCCCAGGAACTCGCCACCGACATGTTCGAAAGCGTGTGGAGCGCGGTCGCCTATTCGCAAGGGCTGTTCGGCAAGCCCCATGATGGCAAGCGGCTCGAGGAGATCCTCAGGAGCCTTTCGCTGTGGGACAAGAAGGATGCGCAGATCCGCGCGCTTTCGGGCGGGATGAAGCGCCGGGTGCTGATCGCCAAGGCGCTGGCGCACGAGCCCGACCTGTTGTTCCTCGACGAGCCCACCGCGGGTGTCGATGTCGAGCTGCGCAAGGGAATGTGGGATCAGATCGCCGCGCTCAGGGAAGGCGGCACCACCATCATCCTCACCACCCACTACATCGAGGAGGCCGAAGAAATGGCCGACCGGGTCGGCATCATCCGCTCCGGCCGGATCCTGATGGTCGACGACAAGCGGGCGATGATGGAGCGGCTCGGCACCACCGAGGCGGTAATCGATCTCGCCGCGCCGCTGGCGGTGCTGCCCGGTGCGATCGCGGCTTTCCCGGTCGAACTGGACAAGGGGGGCACGCGCCTGACCTATCGCGGCGGCAATGGGCAGGGCGGGGGCCGCGCGGAGGTAGCGCAGCTGGCCCAGGCGCTGTCCCGCGAGGGGATTTCCTATACCAGCCTCGACATCCACGACAGCTCGCTCGAGGACATCTTCGTCGGCCTGCTCGGCGAGCCGCAGCAGGAGGTGCCCGCGTGATGCACTTCAACCTGCGCAGCGCCTATGCGATCTACCGCCGCGAGATGGCCCGCGCCTTCCGCACCGCCTTCCAGTCGATCCTCTCGCCGGTGCTGACGACCTCGCTCTATTTCGTGGTGTTCGGCAGCGTCATCGGGGCGCGGATGGAACCCATCGGCGGGGTGCCCTACGGCGCCTTCATCATCCCCGGCCTGTTGATGCTGACCCTGCTCGGCGAGACCACCAGCAATGCCAGCTTCGGCATCTACATGCCACGCTTCACCGGCACGATTTACGAACTGCTCTCGGCCCCGGTCGGCGTCGCTGAGACGCTCGCCGGCTTCGTCGGGGCGGCGGCCACCAAGGGCCTGATCCTCGCCGCGATCATCCTCGGCACAGCGCGGCTGTTTGTCGATTACGAGATCGCCTACCCCTTGCTCGCGGCGGTCTACATTATGCTGGTGGCGGCGAGTTTCGCGCTGTTCGGCTTCATCCTCGGGATCTGGGCCGACAGCTTCGAGAAGCTGGGGATCATCCCGATGCTGATCCTCACCCCGCTGACCTTCCTCGGCGGCACCTTCTATTCGATCCGCGACCTCCCCGGCCCGTGGGACGCGATTGCGCTCGCCAATCCCATCGCTTTCCTGGTGAGCGGGCTGCGCTGGACCTTCTACGGCTCCTCCGACGTCCCGATCGCGGTCTCGCTCGGCCTGACGCTCGGCTTTCTGGCGCTGTGCGTGATCATCATCGCGGTAATCTTCCGCACCGGATGGCGCCTGCGGGAGTGACGCGGGCGTTCAGACGAATGACATTGGTCGGATCGAATACACCGATCGGCGGACATTAACGGCAACCTGTCTGTTCGTTCATTGCGCAGAAAGTCACGGATTCCTAGGTGTTTGTCACCGGTCGCACCCCTTGCGACCTGTCAAGCAAAGGAAAAAATCATGAGAAAAATCGCCTTCACCACGCTCGCTGCGCTGGGCGCGATCACTCTCCCGGCGGCTGCCCACGCCCAGTCCGCCAGCGAAGGCCCCGAAGTCACCATCGGTGCCTCGGTCGGTCTCCATGACCTCGCCGTCGATGTCGACGATGCCGATCTGGAAGATTTCGACATCGACGATAGCGGCGAGATCTTCGGCGGTTTTGCCGCGGTCGACTTCCCGCTCGGCGAAACGCTGTTTGCCGGCGTCGAAGGCAATGCGCATTTCGGCAGCGGTCCGATCGACGCGGAATACGGCCTCTCGGCCCGTCTGGGCCTGCGCACCGAAGGCGGCACCAAGGTCTATGCCCGCGGCGGCTACCAGTGGGTCGACATCGATGCCGGCGAAGCGCTCGGCATTCCCGATTTCGACGAGGACGATTTCGACTTCGACACCACCGAGGGTGATTACCTCGTCGGTCTCGGCGTCGAATTCCCGGTGAGCTCGGTGGTGCTGCGCGCCAACGTCGACACCATCGCCTTCGATACCCTGCGCGGGACCGTGGGCGTCGGTCTGAAGTTCTGATCGGCCGACCCGGCACGTAATGCGACGGGCCGTCCGCCATCCGGTGGGCGGCCCATTTGCCGCTTTGGGGGTGACAGCGGGAGCGCGTCTCGCTAGCGCGCGGGGCCGATGACCGCCCCCCGTTTCTCCTTCACCCTCCACGCCACCGACGGCAAGGCGCGCACCGGCATGATCGCCATGCAGCGCGGCGAAATCCGCACGCCCGCCTTCATGCCGGTCGGCACCGCGGCGACGGTCAAGGCGATGAAGCCCGAGGCGGTGCGTCAGACGGGCGCCGACATCATCCTTGGCAATACCTATCACCTGATGCTGCGGCCCGGGGCGGAGCGGGTGGCGCGGCTCGGGGGATTGCACAAGTTCATGAACTGGCCGCGACCGATCCTCACCGACAGCGGCGGGTACCAAGTGATGAGCCTTTCCGAGCTGAGGAAGCTCACCGAAGAGGGGGTCGAGTTCAAGAGCCATCTCGACGGCTCGCGGCACATGCTTACCCCCGAACGCAGCATGGAGATCCAGCGCCTGCTCGGCTCCGATATCGTCATGGCCTTCGACGAATGCCCCCGCGCCGACCGCCCGCGCGACGAAATCGCCGCCTCGATGGAGTTGTCGATGCGCTGGGCGAAGCGCAGCAGACTGGGCTTCGACAGCGGAGAGGAACACGCGGCCCGCGCGGCGTTGTTCGGCATCCAGCAGGGCGCGCTGCACGAGGACCTGCGCCGGGAGAGCGCCGAGGCGCTCACCGAGATCGGCTTCGATGGCTATGCCGTGGGCGGTCTGGCGGTGGGCGAGGGGCAGGAGGCGATGTTCGGCGTGCTCGACTATGCCCCGGACATGCTCCCCGCCGATCGCCCGCGTTACCTGATGGGCGTGGGCAAGCCCGACGATCTCGTGGGCGCGGTCGAGCGCGGGATCGACATGTTCGATTGCGTGCTGCCGACCCGCTCGGGCCGCAACGGTCAGGCCTTCACCTGGGACGGGCCGCTCAACCTGCGCAATGCCCGCTTTGCCGAGGACACGGGCCCGCTCGACGAGCGGTGCGCCTGCCCGGTCTGCACCACCTATAGCCGCGCTTATATCCACCATCTCGTCAAGTCGGGGGAGATGCTCGGCGCCATGCTGGTGACCGAACACAATCTCAGCTTCTACCAAGCGCTGATGCAGGCGATGCGCGCGGCCATCGGCGAAGGACGATTCGCCAGCTTCGCCAGCGACTTCCGCCGCGATTATCTGCACGCGGGGACCTGAACCGCACCGCTTGATCGCCAGGCTCGGTCCCGTCGCAGAAACAGGGGGCTTCACATGATGTCACGCCAATCCGCACCCGCACGCCGGGCGCGCATGGCCTTTGCGCCGCTCGTGGCCGGGCTGCTGCTGGCCAGCCCGGCGCTGGCGCAGGACAGTATCGAGGAGGCGGCCCGCCGGTCCGGTGCCCGCGCCTCGGTGCTCGACATCAGCCTCTCGCCCTCGGGCACCAAGATCGCGTTCATCGCTGCCGGCCCCGAACACACCGAGATCATCAACGTGATCGATCTCGAAGGCGAAGCCAAGATCGTGCCGGTGCTCCAGAACAACGAGAAGATCGGCGATTTCCAGTCCTGCGAATGGGCCACCGATACCCGCCTCGTGTGTCAGGTCGGCGGCATGGGCAAGGGGGCGGGGGCCCTGCTTTTGCCCTTCGACCGGCTGTTCGCGATCAATGCCGACGGCAGCGATGCCAAGATGCTCAGCCAGCGCGATTCGATGCGGGCGCTGGGCTTCAACCAGAACGGCGGGGATATCATCGCTTTCGACGTCAGCGACAGCCAGGGCGAAGTGCTGATGACCCGCAACTACGTTCCCGAAAGCGATCTCGGCACCCGCCTGGCCAATTCCAAGTCGGGCCTCGGGGTCGATCTCGTCGACGTGACCACGGGACGCTCCCGCACGCGTGAGGCTCCCG
>Ga0073934_10007719_pt1 | contig 14759 bp, 13 predicted proteins | sample LarsenN4metaG_FD_76834 | JGI IMG/M metagenome (GOLD analysis project Ga0073934, IMG submission 76834) | Hot spring sediment bacterial and archeal communities from British Columbia, Canada, to study Microbial Dark Matter (Phase II) - Larsen... ...
AGCCCGGCGGCGGCGAAGAAGCCGACGAGGGGCTCGAAGGCCGTCTCGTCGAGGTGCGCCCCGCCGTCGCGGAGGGGGGTCACCGAGGCGGCGAGCGCGCCGCGCAGGGGTGCCATCAGCTTGCCGGCCCGCTCCCGCGCAGACGCTCGACGGTACCCGCGATGCGGCGCGCCCGTGTCTCGGGCCGCGTCGCCTCCTCGATCCACTCCACGTAGGCGCGCCGGTGCGAGGGTGGGAGCGCGGCGAAGGCTGCTCGGGCCGCCGCGTCGGCCTCGAGCGCGCGCCGCAGGTCACCCGGGACACCGGACGCCTGCGCGCTCCTCCCCGGGCGCCCCGACCCGGGGGCGAACTGCCTCGCGGCCATGGCCGAAACCATATGGTGTCCCGTCGATGGCAGGGTTGCGAACGGAGCGGGACGGCCACGTCCTCCGCGTGACGCTGGCGCGCCCCGAGCGGCGGAACGCCTTCGACGCCGCCCTCATCGCCGACCTGCACGCGGCCTTCGCGGACGTCGCCGACGCCCGCGCAGTCGTCCTCTCCGGCGAGGGGCCGAGCTTCTGCGCCGGCGCGGACGTCGAGTGGCAGCGCGCCTCCATCGACCTCACCTACGAGGAGAACGTCGAGGACGCGCTCCGCCTCTACCGGATGCTGGAGGCGATCGACGCCTGCCCGGCGCCCGTCGTCTGCTCGGTCCACGGGCACGCGCTCGGGGGCGGCTCCGGGCTCGTCGCGTGCACCGACGTCGCCATCGCCCAGCCCGATGCCGTCTTCGGCTTCACCGAGGTGCGCCTCGGCATCGTGCCCGCGGTCATCTCACCCTTCGTCCTGCGTCGGATCGGGGAGCAGGCGCGCCGCTACTTCCTCACCGGCGAGCGCTTCGATGCTGCGACTGCGCTCCGCATCGGCTTGATCTCGGAGGTGGCCGAGGACGCGGACGCGGCCTGCGAGGCGATCGTCGAGGCGATCCTCGCCGCCGGGCCCGAGGCCGTGCGCGAGGCAAAGCGGCTCGTGCGCGAGCGCCCGGCGGGTGTCGAGACGGCCCGGATCGCGGCCGCCCGCCGGACGAGCGCCGAAGGGCAGGAGGGGCTGCGTGCGTTCCTCGAGCGTCGCTCGCCCGCCTGGGCCGCCCACCGCGAGCGCGGGTAGCCGCCTCTTGCAGAGGGGGCGCCGGCGCAGCCCTCGCCCCTAAGCTCCGCGGCATGGCGATCGGCCGGCTGCTCGTGGCGAACCGCGGCGAGATCGCGGTCCGCGTCTTCCGTACCTGCCGCCGGCTCGGGATCGGCACGGTTGCGGTCGTCGCGCCCGACGACCGCGGCTCCCTGCACGCACGCTCCGCCGACGCGGTGGTCGAAATCGCGAGCTACCTCCACCCCGAGGAGCACATCCGCGCCGCGCGCTCCGCCGGCGCCGATGCGATCCACCCGGGCTACGGGTTCCTGGCCGAGAGCGCCGACTTCGCGGAGGCGGTCGAGGCCGCCGGCCTGACCTGGGTCGGCCCGCCCCCCGAAGCCCTGCGGCTCGGCGGGGACAAGCTGGCGGCCAAGCGCGTCGCGCGGGAGGCGGGCGTGCCCGTCCTCCCCGACGGGACGCCGGAGGAGATCGGCTTCCCGCTCCTCGTCAAGGCGGCCGCGGGCGGCGGCGGACGCGGGATGCGCGTCGTGCGCTCGGCCGCGGAGCTGGAGGCAGCCCTGGCAGCGGCCGGTCGCGAGGCCGCGGGCGCGTTCGGGGACGGGACGCTCTACTGCGAGCGCTACCTGGAGCGGCCCCGCCACGTCGAGGTCCAGCTCCTCGCCGATGCGCACGGGACGGTGCTCGCGCTCGGCGAGCGCGACTGCTCGGTGCAGCGCCGGCACCAGAAGGTGCTCGAGGAGTCGCCTGCCCTGGGGCTCGGCTCCGGCCTGCGCGCGGCGCTGCTCGAGGCCGCGGTGGCCTTCGGGCGGGCGATCGGCTATCGCAGCGCGGGCACGGTGGAGTTCGTGGTCGAGGGCGAGGACTTCTTCTTCCTCGAGCTGAACGGCCGCATCCAGGTCGAGCACCCGGTCACGGAGGCCGTCACCGGGCTCGACCTCGTCGCCGAGCAGCTCCGCGTCGCCGCGGGAGAGGCTCTTGTGACAACTTGTCACAAGCTCGAGGGACATGCGGTGGAGGCGCGCCTGTACGCCGAGGATCCCCGCACCTTCCTCCCTCAGGCCGGCAGGATCACGCGACTCGAGCTCCCAAGTGACACTTTGTCACTTGGCCGCGGGGGCGGCATCCGCGTCGACGCCGGCGTGGAGGAGGGAGACGAGGTCGGTCTGGCCTACGACCCGCTGCTCGCCAAGCTCGTCGCCCACGGGCGCGACCGCGCGGAGGCGCTCGACCTCCTGGACAGGGCGCTCGCCGAGACCGAGGTCGCCGGTGTGACCACGAACCTCCCCTTCCTGCGCTGGCTCGTCGCGCATCCGGTCGTCCGCGCCGGGGAGGCGACGACCGCGTTCCTGACCGAGCATCCGCCCCTCTCCCCTGCTCCCCTGCGCCGGCCAGCCCACCCGTGGCGGCGCCCCTGGCGCCTCAACCTGCCCTCCCCGCCACCCGCGCCACCCCCGGCGGCGGACGGCGCCCGCCACCTCACTGCCCCGGGCGAGGGCGCGAGCGGGGTCACGGCGCCGATGCCCGGCACGGTCATCCGGGTCGAGGTCGAGCCGGGCACGTCCGTCGCCGCTCGCCAGCCGCTCGTGGTGCTCGAGGCGATGAAGATGGAGATCCCGGTGCACTCGCCCTTCGACGGGACCGTGACCGCGGTCCACGTCGCCGCCGGCGACCGAGTCGCAGGCGGGACCGTGCTGGTCGAGCTCGAGGGCTGAGCTACGCGGCCGCCTCGGGCGCAGCCTCTGCGAGCGCTCGAGCCGCGGCTGCCCGGTAGCGCCGGGCGACGAGCCCTGCAGCGACGGCAGCGCCCGCGAGGCCCCAGAGGAGCGAGCCCGTATCGCCGACCTGCGGCTTGACCGTCATGTCGTACACGATCAGCCACAGCAGCACGAGATCAAGCCGCGAGAGGAAGACGAGCCGGAGCGTCCGCGCTCCCGCCTCCGGGGCCCCCGCCGCCTGCAGCTTCCCCACCCGCCCGGACTCCGGGCCGAGGAAGAGGAGGCCGACGAGGAAGGTGGTCGCGTAGAGCGCGAGCCCGATCACGATCCAGTCGTCGCCGAAGCCGAAGAAGTCCGACTCGAGCACGAGCAGGACGCCGGTCGCGAACGCGAGCAGCGACGCGGGAGTGAAGACGCGGTTCGCGATCCACTCGACGTCCCGGCCCAGCGTCGCCATCCGCGCCGGGTCGCCGGACGCCGAGGCGCGGATGGCGAAGAACTGGATCATCAGCGCGCCCCCGATCCAGGTCACGGCCATGGACACGTGGGCGAAGAGCAGGAAGGCGTACCACGACATCGGGCGGGATCTCCTTTCGGCTGCGGGTGGACGCGGCTCGGGCTCCCTTACCCCCGCACGCGCTCGAGCAGCCAGCCGACGGTCACGTTCACGAGCCAGACGGCGATGGTCGCGCCCACGTACGTCCAGAAGCCGTCGATCGTGAAGTCGGTCGCGATCCACTCGGCGAGCGCGAGCATGAGGACGTTGAGCGCGAAGTAGGAGAGCCCGAAGGTGACGATCACGAGCGGGAGCGTGAGGATGGCGAGGATCGGCTTGAGGACGGCGTTGCCCACCGTCACCACGAGCGCGCCGACGAGCAGCGGCCCCCAGCGCCCGATCTCGACGCCGCCGAACAGCCAGTCGACGACGATCAGAGCGAGGACGTTGATGCCCCAGCGGACGAGGACGCGGGCGACGGGGAGCACGGAGGCGCGAGCCTACCGTTCGCGTCGGCTGGACCGTCGCGGAGCCGACGCGCCCGCCGGCGACGGGCTCGCCGGCCCGCTCGAGCTCAGAAGAGCTTCTGGAGCTTCATCGCCGCGCCCATGTCGCCCTTGATCTTGAGCTTCCCGGTCATGTACGCGGTGGTCGCGTTCTGCTCTCCCGCCACGATCTTCTCGAAGGTCTCCGCGCTCGCGATCAACGTGCAGTCGGCCTCACCGGCGCCCTCGCTCACCTCGATCGCGCCGTCGGCGATCGCGACCGTCCACGTTCCGGCGCCTTCGATCTCGAAGACGTAGGTGCTCGTCATGCCCGCGATCCGGTCGGCGCTCACCCGCTCCGGCAGGCCCTCGAAGAACTCCTGCACGCTGCCCATCGTCTCGAACACTCCTCCTCGCGTCGGGGACGGCAGGAGCCTAGCGCGCGGCTACGATCCGCGCGGCGCGTGGACTTCGACCTCACCCCCGAGCAGGAGCTCGTCCGCGACACGGTGCGCTCCTTCGCGCGCGAGCGCGTCGCGCCCGTCGCCGCCGAGCTCGACCGCGAGGCGCGCTTCCCGTACGACCTGGTCGCAGAGCTCGGCGAGCTGGGCCTGATGGGGATCCCGGTCCCGGCGCGCTACGGGGGCGCGGGCGGCGACACCGTCTCCTACGCGCTCGCGATCGAGGAGCTGGCGCGGGTGGACTCCTCGGTCGCGATCACCGTGGCCGCGCACACCTCCCTCGGGACGATGCCGATCCTCCTCTTCGGAAGCGAGGAGCAGAAGGAGCGCTGGCTGCCCGACCTCGCCTCCGGCCGCAGGCTCGCCGCCTTCGGGCTGACCGAGCCCGGCGCCGGCTCGGACGCCGGGGCGACCCGGACGCGCGCCGAGCTGCGGGAGGGCTCCTGGGTCATCAACGGGACGAAGAGCTTCATCACCAACGCCGGCACCGAGCTGACCTGGGGCGTCACCATCACCGCTCTCACCGGGCCCGGCGAGATCTCCAACATCGTCGTCGAGAACGGGACGCCTGGCTACGGCATCTCTCCGCCGCTCAAGAAGCTCGGCTGGCGAGCCTCCGACACGCGCGAGCTGGCCTTCCAGGACTGCGCCGTGCCGGAGGGCAACCTGCTCGGCGAGCGCGGCGCGGGGCTGCGCCAGTTCCTGGAGGTGCTCGACGGCGGGCGCATCTCGGTCGCGGCGATGGGAGTCGGCCTGGCGCAGGGCGCCTACGAGCTCGCCCTCGCCTACGCGCGCGAGCGGGAGCAGTTCGGGCGGCCGATCGCGAGCTTCCAGGCCGTCCAGTTCAAGCTCGCGGACATGGCGACCGAGATCGAGGCCGGACGGGGGATGGTCTATCGGGCCGCCTGGCTGAAGGATCAGGGCCGCCCCTTCGGACGCGAGGCGGCGATGGCGAAGCTCTTCACGGGTGAGCTCTCGCATCGGGTCGTGAACGCCGCCCTGCTCCTGCACGGGGGCCTCGGATACATGGAGGAGGCGCCGATCTCGCGCTTCTACCGCGACCAGAAGATCCTCGAGATCGGTGAGGGCACGAATGAGGTGCAGCGGATGGTCATCGCTCGCCATCTCGGCCTCTAGCGCGCTCGCGGCGCTCGTGCTCGCTGTCCCGGCGGCGGCGCACGTGACCGCCTCGCCCGCCTTCCTGCCCGCCGGCGGAGAGGCGACCCTGACCCTGAGCGTGCCGAACGAGCGCGACGAGCCCATGACCGAGCTCGCAGTGACGGCGCCGCCGGGCGCTCGCCTCGTCCGCGCCCACCCGGCCGGCCCCTGGACGGCAGCGGTCGAGGGCGAGACCGCGACGTGGAGCGGCGGCAGCGTCGAGCCGGGCGCGACTGGATCCTTCCTCCTCACGCTGGCCGCCCCGGTTCGGCCGGGCCCCGCCGAGCTGGCCGCCGAGCAGCGCTACCCGGGCGGCGAGACCGTCCGCTGGCCGGTCGCGCTGACCGTCACCCCGGGAGCCCCTCCGCGCGAGCACGTCTGGCGGGGCGTCCTCGTCGCCCTGCTCGGCCTCGCCGCCACCGTCGGCGTCGTCGCCTTCGCCTGGCGGCGGCGCTCGCTTCAAGAGAGATAGCGGCGCGCCCTGCTACGGTCGGGCTCCGTGATCTTCCGGCAGTTCGTCGACGACGACCTCGGGTGCGCCTCCTACCTCGTCGGGGACGAGCGCAGCGGGCAGGCCGTCGTCGTCGATCCGGCCTTCGCGATCGAGCCCTACCTGGAGGAGGCCGAGCGCCAGCGCGTCCGGCTCGTCCGCGTGCTGGAGACGCACACGCACGCCGACCACCTCGCCGGACACGGGCGCCTCGCGCTCGAGCACGGGCTGCCGGTCTCGATCCACACCGCTGCGCAGGCCGAGTACCCGCACGACCCGCTGGAGGACGGGGACGAGATCGTGCTCGGAGACGTCGTCCTGCGCGCGATCCATACGCCCGGCCACCGCCCGGAGCACACGTGCCTCGCGGTGCTCGACCGCGCACGCGCGGACGAGCCCTGGCTCGTGCTGACCGGTGACTCGCTCTTCGTCGGCGACGCCGCCCGGCCCGACCTCGCCGTCGAGGCGCGCGAGGGCGCCGAGGGTCTCTTCCGCTCGCTCCACCGGCTCCTCGAGCTCGGCGACGGCGTCGAGGTCTACCCGGGCCACGTCGCCGGCTCGCTCTGCGGCAAGGCGATGAGCTCCAAGGCCTCGACCACGATCGGCTTCGAGCGCCGCTTCAACCCGGCGCTCGCCTTCTCCGAGGTCGCCTCCTTCGTCGCCCACTCGGCCGCGATCGCCGTCCCCCGCCCACCCAACATGCACCGTATCGTCGAGCTCAACCGCGGCCCCTTCGTCGGCGCCCAGCCCGAGCCGCCGCTCCTGGCCGCGCTGCCGGAGGGCGTGCAAGTGCTCGACGTGCGGCCCGTCGAGGCCTTTGCGGCCGGCCACCTCCCGCGCGCGCTCAACGTCCCCGTCTCCGGCACGCGCTTCGCGACCAAGGCCGCCTTCGTCCTGCAGCCCGACACCCCCGTGGTCGTGGCCGCCTCCGGCGAGGAGGAGGCCGCCCGCGCGCTCCGGGGCCTGCGCTCGGTGGCGGTCCTCGATCTCGCCGGGGTCGTGCTCGACGGCGGCCCCGAGACGCTCGAGCTCGTTCAGCTCGCCGAGCTCGACGCGCTGCTCGCGGCTGGAGCCGAGCTGATCGACGTGCGCGAGAAGGACGAGCGCGACACGGGCTACATCCCCGGCAGCCGCAACATCCCCTACCGTCTGCTCGCGCTCGGGGAGACGGACCTCCCGCGCGACCGCCCGCTGGTGACGATCTGCGAGACCGGCCCGCGGGCCGCGATCGCAGCGAGCATCCTCGCCGCCCACGGCTTCGACGCGCGCGCTGTCGCGCAGGGCGGCATCGACGACTGGATCGCCGCCGGCAAGCCGACCGTCGAGTTCCGCCGCTGCGGGAGCTGACCTTGCTCTCCTCCCTCAGGCCGGCGGGCCGAGGCGCTCGACGGCGTAGCCTGCCTCGTGCAGGGCGGCCAGGAGCTCCTCGCAGTGGGCCTCGTCGCGCGTGGAGACGACGACCTCGACCTCGGTCTGGAGCGCGCTCCTCGTCGTCCCCTCGCGGCGGTGGTCGACGGAGACGACGTTCCCGCGCCCCCGAGCGACGACGTCGAGCACGTTGCGCAGCTCGCCCGGACGGTCGGGGATGAGCATGCGCATGGCGAGGAAGCGGCCCGCGCGGGTGAGCCCGTGGCGGATGACCGAGATCAGCGTCGTCGCGTCGATGTTCCCACCCGAGAGGACGACCGCCGCCGGCCCCGATCCCCCTGCCCGGCCCTGGAGGAGCGCGGCCAGGCCGACGGCGCCGGCCCCCTCGACGAGCAGCTTCGTCCGCTCCAGACAGAGCACGAGCGCCTCCGAGATCTCCTCGTCGGAGACCTCGACCACGTCGTCGAGCGTCCGCTCGAGGATCGACGAGGCCAGCTCGCCGCGCTCCTTGACCGAGATCCCGTCCGCGATCGTGAGCCCGCGCTGGCAGAGGACGCCGACGATGCGAATCTCCGGGCGCCGCTCCCGCAGGACGGTGGCGATCCCCGCCGCCAGGCCCCCGCCCCCGACCGGGATCAGCACGGTCTCCGCGTCCGGCGCCTGCTCGGCCAGCTCGAGCCCGATCGTCCCCTGGCCGGCAATCACCCGCGGATCCTCGAACGCGTGCACGAAGGTCGCGCCCGTGCGCGCGACGTGCTCCCGCGCCGCGGCCACCGCCTCCTCGAAACCCTCCCCGACCAGCTGCGTCGCCCCCCCGTACGAGCGCGTGGCCTCGACCTTGGCCATGGGGGCGTCCTGGGGCATGAAGATGGTGGCCCGGATGCCGGCCTCGCGGGCGGCCCAGGCCACCGCTTGGCCGTGGTTGCCCGCGCTCGCCGCGACGACACCGGCCTCGCGCTCGGCGGGGCCGAGGGTGGCGATCGTGTTGTACGCCCCGCGGATCTTGAAGGAGCCCGTGCGCTGCAGGTTCTCCGCCTTGAGCAACACCGGCCGGCCGCTGAGGCGGGTGAAGGTCTCGGTCGGGTAGAGCGGGGTCTCGCGCGCGATCCCGCGCAGCCGCTCTCGCGCCGCCTCGATCTCCGGGATCGTCGGTGCGCCGCTCACCCGTCCGCCCCGCCTGCGCTTCCGTTGCTTCGCACGTGGAACACGGACTCCATGATCTCGCGGACGGCGGTCAGCGGGTCGAGCTCCCGCCGCTCGACCGCCTCGAGCAGCCGCCGCAGCTCCGGATCGTCCGCGACCGCCTCCTCCAGACGCGCCTTGGCGCGGCTGGAGGCGACCGCGAACACCTCGCCGGCGAGGTTGCGCCGCCGCCGCTCCGCCAGCTCTCCCGTGCGCTCGAGCTCGGCGCGGTGCTCCTCGAGCGCCGCCCACAGCTCGGGCACCCCCTCTCCGTGCAGCGCGTCCGTGAGGACGATCGGCGGCCGCCGGCCGTCGGCGAGGCCCACGATCGAGCGCACCTCGGCGAGCATCGTCTTCGCGCCCGGATGGTCGGACTTGTTGATCGCGATCACGTCCGGGATCTCCATGATCCCCGCCTTCAGCGCCTGCACGGAGTCGCCCGAGCCGGGCATGAGCACGAGCAGGACCGTGTCGGCGATCCCCGCCACCTCGACCTCGCTCTGCCCGGTGCCGACGGTCTCGACGAACACGACCTCCTTTCCGGCCGCATCGAGCAGGAGCACCGCCTGCAGCGTGGTCTCGGCCAGGCCGCCCAGGTGCCCCCGGGTACCCATCGAGCGGATGAAGACGCCCGGGTCGGTGAAGTGCTCCGCGAGCCGGATGCGGTCGCCGAGCAGGGCGCCCCGCGAGAAGGGGCTGGACGGATCGACGGACACCACCCCGACGGTCGAGCTCTGCCCGCGCAGGTGGGCGACGAGGGCGGCGACGAGCGTGGACTTCCCCACGCCGGGCGGGCCGGTGACCCCGACCACTGCCGCCCGGCCTGTCTCCGCGTAGAGCTCCCGCACCAGCGGGTACGCGAGCGGGTCGCCGTTCTCGACGAGCGAGATCGCGCGCGCGAGCGCGCGGCGGTCGCCCGCGCGCACGCCGCGCGTCAGCTCCTCGAGCGTCCAGGCCCGCCTCGCCACGAGAGGCCACTCTAGTCGCCGGCGCCGCCGCCACCGCCCGGCTGGCGCCGGCGCCGCCTACCCGCGGCGGGCCTCCAGCTCGCGCCGGGCCTCGATCTCCTCGAGCAGGGTCGCGATCCGCTCGAGGCCCGCCTTCGCCGTCCCGTCGCGCGCGGGCGCCGCCGGCTCGAACGCGAGCCCGGGCGCAGGCGCGGCGCGCTCCGCCGCTTCCCCTCGCTCGAGCGCGCGCACCGCCTCCTCGGCACGCGCCTCGATCGCCGCCCGCTCCTCGTCGCTCGTGACGGGCAGCCAGCGCGTGAGCGCGAGGGCGACGAGCGCGCCCAGGAGGTAGGTGCCACCGGCGCCGATCCAGACCCAGCGGGCGCCGTAGACGTCGGTGAGCGCGCCCGCCGCGGCCATGGCCAGCCCGAGCACGGCGTAGTTCGTGCTCATGATCGTCGCCAGCGCGCGCCCGCGGAAGCGGTCGGGGGCGCCCCGCTGGACGAGGAGCTGGTTGCAGATGATCGCGGCGCCGTTGCCGGCCGCGCCCGCGACCACGAAGGGTACGACCGCCCAGATCGTGTCCATCAGCGCGGCGCCGCCCCAGCCGAGCCCCATCAGCGCGAGCGAGCCCGCGTAGTGGCGGCGGAGCCCGACCCGGCCGAGCGAGGGCGCGGCCAGGTAGCTGCCGAGGGCGAGCCCCACCCCGCTCGCGGCCACGATCGCGCCGAAGCCGAGGTCGCCCGCGCCGAGGGTGTCCTTGGCGAACACGACCTCCGCCACGTTGACCGCCGCGCTCCCGACGAGGACGACGTTCCAGACGACGAGCACCGTGCGCAGCGGAGCGGCGGTGAGGACGAGGCGAATGCCGTCGGCGACGTCCCGCCAGTGCCCGCGGGTGAGCGACTCCTCGGAGCGCAGGTCTCGCTCGGGGATACGCGCGATCAGCGCCGCCGAGACGAGGAAGGTGACCGCGTTGACGGCGTAGGGGACGTCCGGGCTCCACGCCGTCAGCATCAGCCCGCCGACCACGGGGCCGATCATCCAGGCGATCGTCTCGATCGTCTGCAGCAGGGAGTTGGCGTTGGTCAGCTCCTCCTCGGGGACGAGGTTCGGGAGCCCCGCGAAGACCGCAGGCCGGAAGAAGCCGGTCGCCACCCCGGTCACCCCGGCCACGGCGACGATCGCGGCCGGGCCGTCGACGAAGGGCAGCACGCCGAAGGCGCCGAAGCGGACGAGGTCGGAGGCGATCATCAGCCGCCGCCGGGAGAGACGGTCGACGAGCGGCCCGAGCAGGAGGCCGATGGCGACGATGGGCAGGAAGTCCGCGATCAGGAGCGCCGCCACCCAGAGCCCCGACCGGGTCTGGTCGTAGACGTGGACGGTCAGCGCGATCGCGGCCAGGTACGTGCCGAAGGCGGAGCCCGCGGTGGCCAGGAACAGGAGCCCGAACGCCCGCGAGCGCCTGAGGAGACCGAGACGGCTGTGTCGCTCCACGGCTCGCGCTGACGCTAGCACCTGGCCCGGAAACTCTCTACGGTCCGTTTCGGGCCTGTCCCTGCCGGCCATGGCGGCGAGGTTCGCCGCCGCCGGGCGCGGGCCTGCCGCACACCGGGGCCGCTACGGGTCGTAGGCCAGGTTCGGGCGCAGCCACCGCTCGGCCTCGGCGAGCGTCACCCGCGCGCGCTGCGCGTAGTCCGCGACCTGGTCGCGCCCGATGCGCCCGACGGAGAAGTAGCGCGCCTGCGGGTGCCCGAGGTAGAGCCCGCTCACGCTCGCCGGCGGCAGCGCCGCGCACGACTCGGTCAAAGCGAGGCCCGCCCGCTCCGCCTCGAGCAGGGCGAAGAGGGTTCGCTTCTGGGAGTGGTCGGGGCAGGCGGGATAGCCGAACGCCGGCCGGATCCCACGGAAGCGCTCGGCGATCAGCTCCTCGCGGGCCAGCTGCTCACCTGGCGCGTACCACTCGCGCCGGGCCCGCTCGTGCAGCCACTCCGCGAACGCCTCCGCGAGCCGGTCGGCCAGCGCCCGGACCATGATCGCCCGGTAGTCGTCCAGGCCGGCGGCCAGCCTGTCCGCGAGCGCCTCGGCGCCGTGGATCGCGACCGCGAAGGCGCCCACGTGGTCGGCCAGCCCCGTCTCGGCCGGTGCGACGAAGTCGGCGAGGGAGCGGTTCGGGCGCGAGTCGCCGTGGTCGGCCTGCTGCCGGAGCATGGGGAAGCGGACGCCCTCCTCGAGCACGACGTCGTCCCCCTCGGCGCAGGCGGGCCAGAAGCCGTACACGCCCCGTGCCTGCAGGGACCCCTCTGCGACGATCTCGTCGAGCAGCTCCCCGGCGGCGGCGAAGAGGTCGCGCGCCGCGGCGCCCCGTTCCGGGTCGTCCAGGATCGCCGGGTAGCGCCCCTTCAGCTCCCAGGCGTGGAAGAAGAAGGTCCAGTCGATGTACTCGCGCAGCACCGCCAGCTCGGGCTCGACCACGCGCGCGCCCGTGAACGCCGGCTGGGCGAGGTCGTCCTCGTGCCAGGCGATCGGCGTTCGGTTGGCGCGCGCCTTCGCGAGCGGGAGCAGCGGCTTGCGCCCGCGCTCCTCGTGGAGGGCGCGCAGGCGCTCCTGCTCGGCCCGGTTGGCCGCGTCCAGCCGGGCGCGGCGGTCGCCGTCGAGGAGGTCGCCGACGACCTCCACCACCCGGGAGGCGTCGAGGACGTGCACCGTCGGGGCGCTGTACTCGGGCGCGATGCGGACCGCGGTGTGCTGCCGCGACGTGGTCGCGCCCCCGATCAGGAGGGGGAGGTCGAGGCCGCGCCGCTCCATCTCCTTCGCGACGTGGACCATCTCGTCCAGCGAGGGGGTGATCAGGCCGGAGAGACCGACGAGGTCGCAGCCCTGCTCGACCGCGGTGTCGAGGATCTCGTCGGCGGGCGCCATCACGCCGAGGTCGATCACCTCGTACCCGTTGCAGCCGAGGACGACCCCGACGATGTTCTTGCCGATGTCGTGCACGTCGCCCTTCACGGTCGCCAGCACGATCCGCGCGGCCGCAGTGCGCTCCGTCTTCTCTGCCTCCATGAACGGCTCCAGGTAGGCGACCGCCCGCTTCATCGCCCGCGCCGACTTGACCACCTGCGGCAGGAACATCTTCCCGGAGCCGAAGAGGTCGCCGACGATCCGCATCCCGTCCATGAGCGGGCCCTCGATCACGTCCAGCGGACGCTTCGCCTGCCGCCGCGCCTCCTCCGTGTCCTCCTCGATGAAGTCCACGACCCCGTGCACGAGCGCATACGCGAGCCGTTCCGCGACCGGCGCCTCGCGCCAGGCGAGGTCGCGCTCGCGCCGCGTCGCGCCCCCGCTCACGGTGCCCGCATACTCGACGAGACGCTCGGTCGCGTCGGGCCGGCGGTCGAAGAGCACGTCCTCGACCCGCTCGAGCAGCTCGGGCTCGATGTCCTCGTACACCGCGAGCTGGCCCGCATTGACGATGCCCAGGTCGAGCCCGGCCCGGATCGCGTGGTAGAGGAAGGCGGCGTGCATCGCCTCCCGGACGGCGTCGTTACCGCGGAAGGCGAAGGAGAGGTTCGAGATCCCGCCCGAGACGAGCGCTCCCGGACAGCGCTCCTTGAGCAGGGGGATCGCCTCGATGAAGGCCCTCGCGAAGCCTGCGTGCTCCTCGATCCCGGTGGCGACGGCGAGCACGTTCGGGTCGAGCACGACGTCCTCGGGCGGGAAGCCGGCCTCGCGGGTCAGGAGGTCGTAGGCGCGGCCCAGGATCTCGACCTTGCGCTCGACGGTCTCCGCCTGGCCGCGCTCGTCGAAGGCCATGACCACGACCCCGGCCCCGTACCGGCGGATCGTGCGGGCCTGCGCGAGGAAGGCATCCTCTCCCTCCTTGAGCGAGATCGAGTTCACGATCCCCTTCCCCTGCAGGCAGCGGAGCCCGGCCTCGAGCACCGAGAAGCGCGAGCTGTCGACCATGATCGGGAGCCGGGCCACCTCCGGCTCGGTCGCGAGCAGGTTGAGGAAGGTGGTCATCGCCTGCTCCGCGTCGAGCAAGTCGGCGTCCATGTTCACGTCCAGGAGGTTGGCCCCGCCCCGCACCTGCTCGAGAGCGACCTCGACCGCCCCCTGGTAGTCGCCCGCCTCGATCAGGCGCCGGAAGCGGGCCGAGCCCGTCACGTTCGTGCGCTCGCCGACGACGACGAAGCCGGTGTCGGGCCCGATCACGAAGGGCTCCAGGCCGGAGAAGCGCGGCTGCCGCGAGCGCACGGGTAGCCGCCGTGGGGGCAGCCCCTCCACCGCCCGGGCGATCTCGCGCACGTGCTCGGGCGTCGTTCCGCAGCAGCCGCCGACGACGTTGACGAGCCCGTCCTCGGCGAACGCGCGCAGGTAGCGGCTCGTGTCGGCCGGCTGCTCGTCGTGGAGCCCGAGCGCGTTCGGCAGGCCCGCGTTCGGGTGGCAGGAGACGTACGTGGGAGCGACGTCCGCGAGCTGCTCCAGGAAGGGGCGCATCTCGGTCGCGCCCAGGGAGCAGTTGACGCCGACGATGAACGGCTCCGCGTGCTCGACCGAGATCCAGAACGCCTCCGGAGTCTGCCCCGAGAGGTTGCGGCCGCTGCGGTCGATCGCGGTGAAGGAGAGCCAGAGCGGCAGCTCGGGAGCGACCTCCCGGGCGGCGACGATCGCCGCCTTGGCGTTCAGCGTGTCGAAGACGGTCTCGATCAGGAGCAGGTCGACCCCGCCCTCCGCGAGCGCGGCGATCTGCTCCTCGTAGGCCGAGCGCACCTCGGCGAAGGTGACGGCGCGATACGCAGGGTTGTCGACCCGCGGCGAGAGCGAGAGCGAGACGTTGAGCGGCCCGACCGAGCCCGCCACGAAGCGCGGCCGGTCCGGCGTCCTCGCCGTCCACTCGTCGGCCGCGGCGCGGGCGAGCCGCGCGCCCGCGAGGCTCATCTCCGCTGCCGCCTCCTCGAGCCCGTAGTCGGCCTGCCCGATCCGCGTGGCCGTGAACGTGTTCGTCGTCGCGATGTCGGCGCCGGCGGCGAAGTAGGCGTCGTGGATCCCGGCGACGATGCCGGGCTGGGTCAGGTTGAGGAGGTCCGGGTCGCCCCGGACATCGCGCGGGTGGTCGCGGAAGCGCTCCCCGCGGTAGGCCTCCTCGGGCAGCCCGCGCCGGTGGATGAGCACCCCCCAGGAGCCGTCCAGGACGAGGATGCGCTCGGCGAGGAGCGCGCGCAGCTGCGACTCCGCGCTCATCCGTCCTCCCGTGAGCGTCCGGCCAGGGGCCCAAGCCGGGCTTCGCCCGGCGGGAGGCGAAGCGACGAGCCGAGCCGTGCGG
>Ga0073934_10007720_pt1 | contig 14758 bp, 11 predicted proteins | sample LarsenN4metaG_FD_76834 | JGI IMG/M metagenome (GOLD analysis project Ga0073934, IMG submission 76834) | Hot spring sediment bacterial and archeal communities from British Columbia, Canada, to study Microbial Dark Matter (Phase II) - Larsen... ...
ACATTTTACTGGCTTCCCACCGAACAGAATGTCAAGGGCTTTAACAAACACGCGGCGTTGGATTTGATCCGGTTCGCGGCGGGCGATATTTCGCGTTCCGATTTGGCTGACAAGATGGGGTTGACACGCGCGGCGGTCAGTTTGATCGTGAACGACCTGGTAGAATCGGGCGTGGTTCAGGAAGCGGAGATCCGTTCTGCCCCAAGCGGACGACCGCCGGTCACGTTGGAGATCAATCCGCAAAGAGGTTTGGTTGGCGGGGTGGATATCGGGGCTACTCACGTTTCAATAGCAATCGCCGATTTCACGGCGCGAATCCTGCAAGAAGCCGAAATCGCTTTTGATATCAAACACCCTCCAGCCGCCTGTCTTGAAGTGATTGAAAAGAGTCTGTTGGAACTGCTTGCCGCGCAAGGACTCGCCAGATCGGACTTGGCGGCGGTCGGTGTGGGTGTTCCGGGACCCGTGATTACCGAAGCGGGCATGGTGGTCTCGCCGCCGATCATGCCCGGATGGGATCGTTTTCCCATTCGCGCCACGCTCGAGAATATGTGGGGGTGTCCGGTCACCTTGAATAACGATGCAGAGTTGGGAGCATTGGGCGAGTGGGCATACGGCGCAGGTCGTGGAGAACGCAATATTGCCTACATCAAGGTGGGAACCGGAATCGGTGCAGGGCTAATACTTAATCAACAGATCTATGGGGGAACCACGGGCGCCGCCGGAGAGATCGGGCACATTACCATTGAGGAAAACGGTCCGCTGTGTAATTGCGGGAACCGCGGATGCCTCGAGGCATTCGCGGGCGGTTACGCCATCGCCAGAGAAGCGCAAGCCATGATCCTATCCGGGAAAAGAACCTTGCTCGCGGAGATACCCTCGGAAAGATTGAACGCGCGCGAAGTTGCGAATGCAGCGCGGCGAGGCGATCTGCACGCGCAAGAAATATTGAGGCGCGCGGGAACGCACATCGGCGTGGCTCTGGCGAGTTTGGTAAACCTGTTCAACCCCAGCATGATCGTCATCGGCGGCGGCGTCGCGGAGGCTGGCGATATTTTGACCACACCCATCCGCGACGCGGTGCGTGAACGCGCCATGCGCGCTTCTGCACAGAGTGTCCGAATTACAACCGCCATGCTTGGGCGTCGCTCCGTTCTGATCGGTGCGACTGTGCAGGCGATCAACGTCGCGATCCACATTGCGGCAGAACAGCGAAAGGTCTTTTCCGGGGAAGTGAATTTGCAGCCAAGCGAATCCCTGGAAGTAAACTCATAAAAGGAGGTGATGCCAACACCCAAGTGCTTTGGATCTGTAATTGAGTAGTGATAAAATCCGAATAAAACCAATAAAGGAGAAGAAGTAATGAAGAAGCAATTCAATTTGCTGATCAGTTTGATCCTGATTTCAGCATTCGTTTTAACCGCTTGCGGCGGCGGAAGCGGCTCGACTGCCACAGGTGAAGTGACCTTCTGGCACGCCTATGCCACTGGCTCTGCAGAGGAAGCGGCGCTCACTGCCATCCTCGAGCAAGCCAAAACCGATATGCCGAACGTGACGATCAATGTGTTGCAGGTTCCGTTCAACGATATTTACAACAAATACCGCACCGATGTCGCCTCCGGTGGCGGACCGGACATGTTCATCGCCCCGAACGACTCCCTCGGCGATGATGCCCGCGCCGGATTACTTGCAGATATCACCGAACTTGCCAGCGGCAAACTCGGCGATTACAGCCAGTTGTCCATCGATGGCATGAGCGTGGAAGGCAAACTGTACGGCGTACCCGAATCGCTGAAGGCTGTAGCACTTTGGTATAACAAAGACTTGATCGATACACCTCCCGCCACCACCGACGATTTGAAGGCTCTCATGGAAGGCGGCACGCCGGTCTCTCTCAGTTACGGCTGCTACCACCATTATGGCTTCTTCGGCTCGTTCGGTGGAGAAGTGTTTGATGATAGCTGGAAGGTTATCGCCGACCAGGGCGGCGTTGCAGACGCAATGTCCTACCTGAACGATCTGTACCAGATCTCGGTTGCCAACGGCTGGCCCAAGAACGATAGCGACGGTCTTGCTCCGTTCACCGAGGGCCAGATGGCAATCATCACGAACGGCAACTGGGCAATGGGCGATTACCGCAAGGCGCTCGGTGATAAACTTGGCGTTGCACCGCTTCCCTCCGGACCCGGCGGCGCCGCGACTCCGTTCCTCGGCGTAGATGGTTTCTACTTCAACCCGAACAGCACCAATTTGGAGTCCGCGCTTGAAGTGGCGCTTTACCTGACAGGTAAGGATGCCCAGACCGCCATGATGAATGATGCGGGTCACGTTCCTGCCAACACGACAGTCGAAGTGACCGATCCTCTCATCCAAAGCTTGCTCGATGCGTTCGAGACCGCCTATGTTCGTCCTCAGGTCCCGCAATTGGGCAACTACTGGTCCAACTTCTGCGGCACCGACCAGGTCTTCGAAGCCGGCGTTCCCGCGGCTGACTGGGTCGCTGAAGCCACTGCCAATGCCAACAAGTAAGTCAAATTGCTAGTCATGAAAGTGAGCAGGGAAGTCTTCCCTGCTCACTTTCAATAATGCTCTTCTGGAGAAACGACGATGGCATCCACAAGTATGATCGACCCAGTCAAAAGAAGGTCGGACTTTCGCAAGGTGGTCACTCCGTATCTTTATCTTGTCCCGGCGTTCCTCGTGATGTCTGTTATTACGTTTTACCCATTGATTTATCAGGTTATTGTATCTTTCACCGATTTTCAAACGAAAGACCTTCTTCGAGGGCTCGCGTCCGAAAACCTGAACCAGGTGGGAGTCCAGAATTATGTGGATATCCTCACAGGTGGTCTCCCCGTTCAAAATTTTGAGTTTTTCCGCGTCCTCACATACAACTTGTGGTGGGCGATCACCAATGTTGCCCTTCATGTGCCGGCGGGGATCGTCATTGCCGTACTGCTCAATACCCCCGGTTTATGGCTGAAACGCATCTATCGTTCGCTATATATTTTGCCGATCGTGGTGCCCCCGTTGGTGGTCGCAACCGTTTGGCGCAACATTTTCGATGAGCAATATGGTGCCATGAACCAATTCCTCACGAATGTCGGCATGTTATTCGGCTCAATCGATCCGGTGCGTATCCGTTGGCTGGAGGATTTCACACCGCCGATCCCCTGGCTCCTCCCCAACGGACCGTTGACGCTTGCTTATTACGCCATGATGATCGCCAACTTCTGGCTGGGCTGGCCCTTCATGACGCTGGTTGCCACCGGTGCCCTCCAAAGCATCCCCAAAGACCTGTATGAGGCGGCATCCATCGACGGCGCTTCCGGCTATCAACAATTCAGGAACATTACGGTTCCGCTTCTGCGACCTGCGATGATTCCCGCTGCGATTTATGGTTTTACGCTTTCATTCAACTTATTCAACTTCGTCTACTTTATGACAGGCGGCGGACCCGCGCGCTCCACCGAGATCCTGGTTACGTTCGCTTATGATCTAGTGAGAAATCTCAGGTTGTATGGCGCGGCGGCGGCATTCTCGGTCATCGTGTTCTTCGTTGCCATGGTCATCTTCCTGATCACAAACCGCTTGACCAAAGCGACAGAAAACATCGTGGAGTAATTCCCATGGCCACCTACACAGAGTCAAAGCAAAGCAAAAACCCGATCGTCCGCTTTCTTACGATGAACACTTCGCGCGAAGTGGGCGGGCGCGAACTTCCGTTATGGCGGCAACTTGTGTTGCAGGTGCTGTGCATTGCGATCGCGGCTGAAGTATTGTTCCCGATCATGTACATCATCACGCTTTCATTCAGTTCCCGCGAGACGCGGCCCTCGAGCCTGGAGTTATTCCCGAAAGAACTGTCTTTGACAGCCTACAAACAGGTGATCGACCGCCCCACTGCCAACCCGGTCACATTCATCGAACTTCTGCGCAACAGTTTCTTGCTTTCGGTCGGTGTCGGACTTTCATCGTTAATGGTCGCTGTGCTCGCTGCGTATGCGTTTTCGCGCTTTAAGTTCAAACTGCGACAGGTGCTCATGGTGCTGGTATTCGTGCCCCTGCTCATCCCAGCGATCGGCTTGTCCACGCCGCTCTATCTTCTTATGAACAGTTTTCGCATTGCAGACTGTGGCGGCGCAATAGCGATCTCACCCTTTGCCTCGTGCGCGCAAGGATTGGGAAGGGTCATGTTCAACCTCCGCGATTCGCTCTGGGGAGTCGGCATTGCGATGATCTCGACTGCCCTGCCCTTCGCGGTTTGGAACCTCAAAGGTTATCTTGATACCATTCCGAGAGAGTTGGAGGAAGCCGCGGCGATCGATGGCGCCGACACGAATCAAATCTTCTTCCAGATCGTTCTGCCGCTTGCACTGCCGCAACTTGCGGTGACATTCTTCCTCGGCTTCATCGGCCATTGGCAGGAATTTGCACTCCCGTGGCTCTTCCTGACACAACCCGAATCATACACCCTTTCGATGACCCTCTACAACATGACAGGACAATACGCGAATAGCGTCCCATGGAATCGTTTCGCGGCGATGGCGGTCATCGTCGCATTGCCGGTTGCGATCACCTACATCGCACTGCAAAAACAGATCGTCAGCGGGTTGACTTCAGGAAGCGTGAAAGGCTGATAAACAGTTGGGCGGTCACATGTGACCGCCCTGATTTTTTCTGGATATGAAAAAAATTCTACGCTGGATCTTTCTGGCATCCATCTTGATCGGATGCTCAACGCCTCTTTCCACCTCTCAGCCTGACTCAGCCTCCCCAGCCGAATCAACCGCATGGTGGCGCGACGCGGTTTTCTACGAGATCTTTGTCCGCTCGTTTTACGATTCCAATGGGGATGGGATCGGTGACTTCAACGGCATCACACAAAAATTGGATTACATCCAAGACCTCGGCGCGAACGCGCTTTGGTTAATGCCGATTCATCCATCACCATCCTATCACGGCTACGATGTAATCGACTACTATGCCGTGAATCCCGAGTACGGCAGCATGGACGACTTCAAAAATCTGCTGGTAGAGGCGCACAACCGAAACATCCATATTATTATCGACCTTGTCCTCAACCATACCTCCAGCCAGCATCCTTTTTTTGTTGACGCCAACAGCGGATTGCAATCGGCGTACCGTGATTGGTACGTCTGGTCGAACGAACCAGGCAACCGCTGGCATGAAGGCAATGGCGGTTACTATTTCGGTTACTTCTGCGATTGCATGCCCGACCTGAACTACTCAAATTCTGATGTGACCAAAGAGATGTTCGCGGTGACTCGTTATTGGCTCGAAGACATCGGCGTAGATGGCTTTCGATTGGATGCGGCGAAGCATTTGATCGAAGAAGGCGACAAACTCGAGAATACGCCCGCTACGCACGAATGGCTTAGGGATTTTTACGCATTTTACAGAAATGAAAATCCCGAAGCCTACACGGTTGGCGAAGTGTTCGGCGCGGGCGCCTTCATTGCCACCACCTACGAAGAACAATTGGACCATGTCTTCAATTTCGAACTCGCCAGCGGGATCATGAACAGCGTTAACGGTGAATCGAACACCGGTATTACCAGCGCGTGGAAGTTCACGCTTAGCGATATCACGGACGGCGACTACGCGACCTTTCTCACCAACCACGATCAGAACCGTGTTATGAGCGTATTCAATGGAAATCAGCAAAAGGCAAAACTCGCCGCCACTATTTTGATCACTTCGCCGGGAACGCCGTTCATTTATTACGGCGAAGAGATCGGCATGCGAGGCAAGAAGCCCGACGAGGACATCCGCCTTCCCATGCAATGGAACGCGGACGAAAACGCTGGCTTCACCACCGGAATCCCCTGGCGCGCACTCAACGATGAATATTCGGAAGTCAATGTTGCGATGCAAGTGGAGGACCCAGGGTCACTCTTGAATCTCTATCGCACGTTGACACGACTCCGCGCCGAACACTCCGCGTTGCGAAGCGGCAGCATTTCGGTGCTAGACACCGGGCACGCCGGAGTTTTTGCCTATCTGCGAAGCAACGGAGAGGAAAATATCCTGATTCTGGTCAACCTAACCGAGACGCCGATTGCAGATTACGCATTGAATCTTACTGAAAGTATTTTACCCAACGGAGATTTATCGGTCACATCATTACTCGATTCAACCGAGATATCTTCGCCAACAATACGCGATGGGGCGTTTTCCGATTACCAACCCCTTTCCGAACTACCCCCGTTTCAGGCATATATTCTCCAGTTGAAATGATCTAGCTTAATCTCTGAAAACAGACAGGAACAAAAAATAAACGATTGTGATCAGCAGTCCCAATGCGGATACTATCATGCCCATTGTTGCCATGCGACTCTTTTCCACGTTCAAGCTGATTCGCCCAAAAAGCAAACCAAGCAGGCTGGAGATTCCCCCGCACAGCGGTATGATGGAGGCACATAAACTGATCAGCCCCAGCGCGGCAGAAGCCAACGCGTACAATTTCGCGCTCTGCAACTCAGGGTCGTGACTTTCAGGATCGACATCCATATTGAAGGACCGATAAGGATTATACTATTCTCGTCTCCTGCCATTCACATGAACAAGCTCACAAACGCAACACTTCGTTATCTCCTGATCGTACTCGCAGTTCTGGTCGCATTCGGATTACGCTCCCACGCCGCCAATTCGCTCTCGATCGATTTTGACGAAGATGATTACCTGCGCGCAGGGCAGGAATTTGCGCATCTGATCCGGACCTCGAACTGGCGCGGCTTTCTGGAAACGAACTACCGCCCCGAACATCCGCAACTCGCCAAGATCATGTTCGGCTTGAGCATCTTGAAGTTGCCCGAAGAGCCTCTCATCGCGGATGTTGCCATTACCGATCCGCCTGCGAGGCTGCTTCCACCCAAATTGCTTAACGCGGCGCGTAGTATGTCCGTCCTTTGGGGAACACTTACGACGTTCCTGCTGGCGCTGATGAATCCGCTTGGCGGATTGCTGCTTGCACTTCATAGTTTCACAATCAAATACACCTCGCAGGTGATGTTGGATGGCTTCGCCTCCTTGATGAGCACCGCTACCGCGTTGACGTACTATTTCTCCAAAAGAAACAGCGGAAGAACAGGAAGTGTATTGTTAATCGCGTCCGCTGTGTTTTTGGGGATGAGCGCATCGTCGAAGTATCTGCATTCGGCTGTCGGCTTTGCCATCCTGATCGATTGGTTCCTGACCGCCAAAGAAAATAATGAGGTAAAAAAGTTCCTTCGCAATGCGTTTGCCTGGGGGCTTCTGGCGATACTGGTGTTCTTCCTCTGCAATCCATTCTATTGGTCAAGCCCTGGTGAAAGCATCCGCGTAACTTTGGAGGCTGTCACTGCGACCACAACCAATCCCAACGTGGAAAGCGCAAACTTTCCCGCATGGCAGCAATTGAAATGGCTGTCCACTTCGGTCCCGTTGAATTGGAGCAGGGATGCGTTTCCGATCCGCTTGGATGGACTCATCTTTGCCTTTGCCATTTTCGGCATTACAGGCACATGGCGAAAGAATCGATTCATCGCCATTTGGCTTTTGGTGGATGTTTTTCTCCTGTTCATTTGGCGCACGAAATGGCCTCAATACATTCTCGTCGCTACCGCACCGCTTTCCTTCGTTGCGGCGGAGGGGATTCGAACGACCGCGGCGAACATCGCTGAGTGGTGGAGAAGCAGGCAGAAACGTCGGGAAGAAGCGGTGAAACCGTCAGGAAAAGAAACTGCCCGCGCACTTCCCTGGCTGATTCCCGGTTCGATCTTCTTCATTGCCCTGACGCTCCTCCCCATCGTCTTCCAGTTCGCCATGTCGATGACGACACTAAGCGGTTCATCGCTGCGAGATGGATTGCAGGGAGGCATCGCAAGGGAGGTCATCGGCGGTATCACGGGGCAGATCGCTTTACCCGAACGGAATACGCCGCTTGATCAATTCAAAGTCCATTACGTAGGTTTGTTGAGCTACTTCGATACGCTCGGATATCTCTCAGAATCTGGATTAACGTTTTTCAGTTACTTCTGGACGATCACCTCCGTGGCATTGCAAGCCCTGCTCGGCGTTGGCGCGGGACTCTTGCTCTGGAGAAGCAGGGATCGCGTCCGCAAATTCTGGCAGACGATCTTCATTTTGCCGTGGGCTATACCCGAAGCGGTCGGCGCGTTATTGTGGCTGAACATTTTCGCGCCGTTCAACGGATGGCTCGCCCTCGCGATCAAACAATACGGCGGGGAAATTCCCGTGTTGGCAAGCCTCGCAGGCTGGGAACGAAACCCGAACCTGATCTTCATCGTGATGCTGGTTTCGGCACTCTGGTATGGATTCCCCTTTATCATGCTGGCAACCAGCGCGGGACTCAAAATGCTGCCAAAAGATGTGTACGATGCCGCCGCCATCGACGGCGCGGATGGCTGGCAGACGTTTCGATATGTGACCTGGCCCCTGCTCCAACCGCTTGTACTCCCTGCCCTGCTGGTGCGCGCCATTTTTGCGTTCAACCAGTTCTATCTTTTTCAGATGTTCATACCTTACTATTTCCAAACCGCAGACAATATGATCACACTTTCGTCCATCTCGTATTACGTTCTATATCAGGGAAGCGAATTTGCCTTTTCGGCGACCATCAACATCATTGCAATGATCCTGTTGAGCGTTTTTGTTATTTTGATGAATCGGTGGGGCAAGGCTTCAGAGGGAGTGACCTATGCCTAAGAATAGAACGTCACAGATCCTCACCCACGCGGGCTTGATCCTGATCGGTATGTATGTGATGTTTCCCATTTGGGGAATCCTGCGCCTGGCGTTCGATGGTTCACTTCGAGGAGCGCCGACGGAGTTTCGCTTCCTGCCAAAACAATTCAGCCTGGAGCCGCTTCTTCAAGTGCTCGATAAGCCGTATCAATCGGTCGATTTCCTTACCTTGTTCAGGAATAGTTTGTTTGTGTCCACCATGGCGACGGTCGCGGCGGTTGTGCTGGGAACGAGCATGGCGTACGCATTTGCGCGCTTCCGTTTTCCGGGCCGCCAGACAGGCTTGTTCGTCCTGTTGTTGACGGCGATCCTCCCTCCGATCGCGTTTGCCACGCCTCTTTACATCTTGCTTACCCTGCTGAAGATCCGCACCACGCATCTCGGGCTGATCATCGTCTACGCGGCATTTGCGATGCCATTTTGCATCTGGAACATGCGCGCCGCGTTCCAAAGCATCCCGAAAGAACTCGAAGAGGCGGCTTATCTCGACGGCGCGAGTCAATTCAGGACATTTCTACAAGTCAGCCTTCCGCTGGCGCTCCCATCCATTGCGGTCGCGGGGATCATCGCCTTCCTGACCGCCTACTCGGAGTTCACAATCGGATGGTTATTCCTCGATCAAAGCAACAGGATCACGCTTGCCATGGCGATCTATTCCATCGTTCAGACCGGGTCGGCGCAACCGTACAGTCAATTGGGTTCGCTTGCCCTCATTGTTTCCATCCCTGCGATAGCCATATTCGTCCTCTTCCAAAACACACTTCTCGAACGCATGCTATTCGGATCAATCAACGACTAAATGCATTTGTGGAAATTTCATTATCGTTCGCTGTGCAAAACTGATATGAAGTAGAATCATACCTGCAGGACAAGAGAGCATCTTGTCCTGCTTCATTCCAACGCCGAGGCTTAACAATGACCACACCAGAATGGGTGCAGGACGCGATCTTCTACCAAATCTTTCCCGACCGATTCGCCCGCGGCAGGCTCATGCCCGATATCGGATTCGAAGCATGGGATTCGCCCCCCACCCCGCACGGGTTCAAAGGCGGCGATCTGTACGGAATTGCCGAACGGCTCGACTATCTAAGAGACCTGGGTATTACGGCTCTGTATCTCAACCCGATATTTGCCTCCGCTTCGAATCATCGCTATCATACTTTCGATTACTACAACGTGGACCCGTTGCTCGGCGGCAACGATGCATTACGCGCTTTACTCGACTCAGCACACAGGAAAAACATCCACGTGATTTTGGACGGGGTGTTTAATCACGCTTCGCGAGGTTTCTGGCAGTTTCATCATGTGCTCGAAAATGGAGCGGGGTCGCCGTATAAAGATTGGTTCTTCTTCGACGAAGACAGATTGACCGGCAAAAAAAATTGGGGGGCATATCCCAGCCCGCACGAGCAAAAACTCTTGCATCACGAAGACAGCCTCACCGCCATCGGCTACCGCGCCTGGTGGAATTTACCCGCCCTGCCAAAATTCAACACCAACTCCCCCGCCGTGCGCGAGTTCCTTTTCGATATCGCCGAATTCTGGATTAAGTTCGGCGCGGACGGCTGGCGGCTGGATGTGCCCGCCGAGATCGACGATGATTCGTTCTGGCAGGAGTTCCGCCGACGTGTGCGAAAAGTCAACCCGGAAGCGTACATCGTCGGTGAGATCTGGCATGAATCGCAGCGCTGGTTGCAAGGCGACCAGTTCGACGCGGTGATGAACTACATCGCGACAAACGCCTGTGCGGCATTCTTCCCTGCCAGGCACCTCGACTTGCGCGTGGCGCATCAACAATCGAACTTCCGTGATATTCACCATGCCATCGACGCGCACGAGTTTGCGAATCGAATCGACTACATGATGAATTTATACAAACCCGAGATCACGCGTTCGCAATTGAACCTGCTCGACAGTCATGACATGCCGCGATTTTTATCCTTCGCAAGCGGGGATAAAAATTCTCTCAAACTTGCATGGCTGTTCATGATGACTATCCCCGGAGCGCCGTGCATTTACTACGGCGACGAGATCGGCCTGGATGGTGAACATGATCCCGGTTGCCGAAAATCTTTCCCCTGGGATGAACATAAATGGGATGAGTCCTTGCTAGGTTATTTTAAGGAGATCATCGCGTTGCGGAAGAAGAACGCGGCTTTCAGGCGCGGCGATATGAAGCGGCTCTGGTCAGCGAACGGCGTCTATGCGTACTCGCGTACCTTCGAGGGGAAAACATTTATTGTGGCGTTGAACGTTTCAGAGAATACAGAGCAGGTTGAAGTGATGGTTGAAGCGAAGCATCCGAAGCCGGCCTTTGGGCAACCATTGGATATTTCCACACAGGATGGGCGGTTGAAGTTCACCATCCCCGCCCGGAGCGGAGTGGTACTGAGGTAATCAAACCCATACTGCTTTCACGAGCGCAGATAATATTTCGCCCGATTTTCCTTGAAAGAAATAATCCACCTTTGACGTAAGCGGCGTCGGCTCGGCGTTGATCTCGACGAGAACCGCGCCTTTATTCTTCGCGGCATGCGCCAGTGACGCGGCAGGCTGGACAACGCCTGACGTTCCGATCGAAAAATAGACCTCACACGTGCGCGTCGCTTCGACCGCCCTTTCGAGTTGGTCGCGTGGAAGCGACTCGCCGAACCAGACGACATCCGGGCGAAGCAAGCCGTTGCAGTGTGTACAGCGCGGAACGGATTCAGAATCTTCATCCCACGTTTCGGCGAGCAACGAACACTGAGAACATCGCACGCGTTGGATATTACCGTGCAGTTCAAGCAGGTTTTGAGTCCCTGCCATGTGATGCAAACCGTCCACATTCTGTGTAATCAGAGTAAATTGGGAGACTCGTTTTTCGATTTCGACCAGCGCGACGTGACCGGCGTTCGGTCGCGCGCTCTTCACCGCCTCACGCCGCCACGCGTACCAATCCCAGATAAGTTTGGGGTCGCTGGCAAAGGCTTCAGGCGATGCCAATTCCTCCGGTTTATATTGCGCCCACAACCCGGTTTGCGAGTCGCGGAACGTGCGGAGGCCGCTTTCCTGTGAGACTCCGGCTCCCGTCAGTGCGACCAGGCTTAATGTCCGATGGAGAAGCGAAATGAAGTCCGCAGGAAAGTTCACGGGGAGATTGCGCGGCACATCACCAGCGAGATGTTCTTATCGAAAACCTGTGAGCGGGCAAGTTCGATCTTGTCCTCGTCGTACGCGACGAGTTGATATTCGATCCACGCTTCTTTGAACCAGTAATATTTTCGGATATTGACCGCGCTGATATCGTAATAAAAGGAGCCGTTGTCGTTCTGAAGCATTTCCCCTGAACTCCAATCGCCCAACAGCATGGTATCCGATTTTTCGCGCGGGCGCATGAAGATCAATACACTATCGGTGTGGATGATATCCTGCACATACGCAGTGATGGTGAGCGTGCGCGGCGAGCAGGGACCCGTGTTGTAGTAGATCACATAATGCGAGGCGAGGATGGTGATGAAGCCGCCGCCTTTCGGCGTGAGAATGGACGATCCTTGCGATGTGGAAGGCGGCTGGAAGGTAGGCGTCTCGGTCGGCTGATCTGGCACAAGAGGAGTCTTCGTAGGTGTAAATGTAACCGGGGTAGCCGTCAGTGTTGCGAAAAGATCGCGCGTGGGAATCAATGTCACCGTGGGTTGAGGCGTGGGCGTATCCACTGGCGGGGGCAGCGTGGGAGTCGCGATCAAATCCAGGATGGGAGCCAAACCGGCACATCCGCTAAGGAAGAACATTGAAGCCAACGCGACTTGAATGAATTTTTTCATGAAGAATCCCTTGTCAGTTTTGCTGATTGATCGTGCGGCAACTCGTGAGCGAGACTTCATTTTGCGAAACCACGGAACGCCCCAAGACCGTCAACCCGACCGTGGAGCCGACGAATTGAAATTGAAGCCAGGCATCTTCATAGCTCTCGTGGTCGGCGATCTGGTCCACGTTTAACGTGTAAAAATATGTTCCGCGGTCGTTATCGTTCATGATGGCACCTGCACCCCAATCTGTACGGCGCGCGCTGTATTTATCCTGCAGGCGCACGAACAAAAGCACATATTTGAGTCGTTTCGGTTTGACGATGGTGGTGATGAATTTGATCGAACGCGCGCCGTCGCAGTTGTAACCCCAGACCAACTGGCTTGTGGATCGTTGTGTGGACACGAACAATTGAGCCGATGGAGTGAACAAACTGACGTTGATCGGTTCCAACGTGATAGTCGGGCGCGCGGATGGCGTTGCGGTGGGAAATTTCGTATTTGGAATCAAAGGTGTCGATGTTGTTCCAGCCTGGGTAGGCGCTTCGGTGTTAATAACGAACAAGTCCGGCGTGAAGGTTGCCGGTAATTCGAACGGTGTGGGAGTCGGCGCGGGCGAACTGGTTTGGGTGGGCGATAGAAACGAAAGAGCCTCAGGAAGCGAGGCGCATCCCGCGAGCAGGGAGATGATAATAATGGCTAAAATCAATCGTTTCATGAATCACCTTTTACGTACAGAAGATTCTTCGGACGCTGAAGCGTCCTCAGAATGACGCAAGTTAGGGTTCCCATTGCGGTTGCCAGTCCGGTTCGGGGTTCGAAGTCACCTGCCGGATGCCTGTTCCATCCGGGCGCATGATAAATATATCAGCCTGATCGTTATTGCGCAACGAGTTGAACGCGATCCACTGACCATCGGGGGAGTAGGATGCCGAGGCGTTGTTGCCTCCATCCGTAAGCTGTGAGGCGGTCTGAGCGACAACATCGATGCGGAAAATATCCTTGTCTCCTTCGGGTCCCGCGTGGATGAGCAGGAATTGCCCATTCGGCGACCAATCGAGGCTACCACCGATTCCAGCGAGACCGCGTGTTAACTGCCGGATATTCGAGCCGTCTGCATTCATGAGGAATACTTCATACGAGTCAGGGTTGTTGCCAGCCATGGCGAATGCGATCGTTTCGCCATCCGGCGACCAATCCGCGGCTACGATGGGGCTGGCTCCTGCGTAAAGCAGATCGGCGTTTTCGCCGGTGTTGTCAATCGTCCATAGTGAGGTCGGTCCTTCCCCTGCACGATTCGCAAACAGGATGCGCTCGCCATCCGGCGAAAAACCCGGCGAGACCACATTGCCGATGAAATTCGTCAGGCGGATCAGGCGCGAGCCTTCGAAGACGAACAGGAAGAGGTCGAACGCTCCCCCATTCTGGTTCGACGCGTAGACGATGGAACCGCCCTTCGGCGAATAGACCGGGTAATAGTTGTGCGCCTCGACGTCTGTCAGTTGTTGATAACCCGACCCATCCGCGTTGACCCAGCACAGCTGGTTGAAGTCGCCTCGCGTGCAGGTGAAGATGATCCGCCCGATGTTTGGCTTGGTCGGCAGGGGAGGCGGCGTACGCGTCGGCAACGGAGTGGGCAAATCGACCCCCGGAATATTGATCGTCGAAATATCGATCGGATTTGACGGGAGCAGGATGCACAGCCCAATCACGAGAACGAGGAGAATCAACCCCACGGGAAAGCGGAATCGAGTCGCTTCATTTCGACGGGAAAAGATGCGCCGCCTGGACATGTAGGAATTTTACAACGAAATGAAATCGGCTAAAATTGACAAAAACCGAGGAAACTCATGCCCAACATCGAATCCATCATCCGGCAGATCAACAAGGAGTTGGTGCCTCAATTCGAGGAAAATTTACGAAAGTACCTGGCGAATCAGGACAAGGAATGGCTCATCGAACAGATCGTCCGCCTGACGCTGGACGCGCACAGCCTCGAAGAGATGGATCGCAAGCATTTCAAGGAAGAAGAAACCCTGCGCCGGGCTGAACGCGCCAAACGAGTCAAAGCACTGAGGTTGGACCGCGCCAAACTCAACAAGTTCCTCCGCCAATACAAGGGGTTCGACCGCTTTCGATTGATCCGCGAGGGCTACTTGAAGAAGAACACCCCGCCCAAAGGCAGGGAGTTGATCACCGAAAAA
>Ga0073934_10007721_pt1 | contig 14756 bp, 16 predicted proteins | sample LarsenN4metaG_FD_76834 | JGI IMG/M metagenome (GOLD analysis project Ga0073934, IMG submission 76834) | Hot spring sediment bacterial and archeal communities from British Columbia, Canada, to study Microbial Dark Matter (Phase II) - Larsen... ...
AACCGGCCAGGCCAACCACCAAAAACCAGATCGCCTAAGGAATAAGACCAGGTTAGTTTCATAAACTCTCAATCCTTTAAGTCTGTAAGCTGCTCACCTTTATCCTGCTTGTTGTTAGATACCTCTTGCTGTCTGAGAAAAACGAAAAGCTCTTCTAAACCGGCAAAGCGATAGATCTTTCCGGTTTGGGCGCTTTCCAACGAGGCCCGCCAGGGTGATTGGCTACTGTGGCCCTCTCGCCAGAGACGAAGTAAATAAGAACAATAAACTTGCTGTTTCTGAGTCACCATCTGTTTCCAATCATCATTAACTAAAACCATGATATCACCCAACCGTTGAGAAATCGGAGATAATTGAGGCACCATGCGTAGAGAAATCGTTGATTTTTGACCGAAAATTAGTGAGATAATTCTGATAATCTTAGACAAATGTCAACATAACCTCTAGCAAAATTGAGTCACTGTGAGCAACAATAGAAGTCCATTAGCCATTTCTCTTTTCACATGTTAAAATAGGCCATCACAGTGTTTTCTCTCCTCTATACTTAAGATATCACAATTTAACTGGAACAACATGGACAAAATTGGCCGTTAATTGACAACGGTGTCACGGCTTTCTGGTGAAGTAACCACCTTTAAAAGAGGCTCTATGGATCAGGATGAGCAAGAAAGAATGCGTAAATTGGGAACCAGGATTGAACCCTATGTCCAACGAAGTGGATACTATCAATCTGAGTTGGCCAAGGAGATGACAATTGATCCAAGTCTGCTTAACAAGATTCTGAAAGGTACCAGAAAAATCAATCAAGAGGTACTTGAAGGACTTTGTAAGCGGTTGAAGGTTGAGGAGGAGGAACGAGTCCAATGGTATATGCTAGCTTTTGGTGTGCCACCGCCGGGTTACTCTAGACCACAAGAACCCTCACCCCTTCAACACTCACTTCGGATCAAACCTACAGATATCGCTACTGCTGAACAACTATTGGCCCGCTTGCCTATTGACACTATCCCCGATGTGACTCCCTTACCCCCTGGTTCGCAAATGCCCTTCAGACGCAACCGGCTCTTCGTTGGCCGGAAAATTGAGCTAATCACCCTCGCCAAGCATGCTAAAGTTGGGGAGATCGTAGCCATTACTGGTGTGGGCGGTGTCGGCAAGACCCAATTGGCCAGCGAATTTGTTCACCGTTATGGCCAATTCTTTGCTGGGGGGGTGTATTGGTTGAGCTTCGCCAAACCTGCCGACATTCCGATTGAGATCGCTAAATGTGGCAAGAGAGTATATCTAGATCGGGGTTTGGACTTTGAGACCCTCCCTCTGGCCAAACAAGTTGATTTGGTTATTAATGTCTGGCAAGAGCCCCTCCCTCGGCTACTTGTCTTTGACAACTGCGAAGATCAAGGCTTGTTGGCCGAATGGTCTCCTAAGACCGGTGGCTGCTCAGTATTAGCCATCAGTCGGCGTTCAACTTGGGACCCCACCTTAGTAGCACAATCATTATCTTTAGGGATCTTGGATCGCTCGGAGAGTATAGAGATGCTGCAGAAATACCAACCAGATTTGGTAGCCGATGAGGCCAATGACTTGGCAGAGGAATTAGGCGACCTGCCCTTAGCCTTGCACTTGGCTGGGAAGCAATCGCGTAGCCAGGAATTCAACCTGACAGAGTACCTCGGACAGTTGCGAAACAAATCCCTGAGCCTTGACTCATTAAAAGAGGAGGGTGTAACCCCTGCGACAGGCCACATAGCTGATGTCAAGCGGACTTTTGCTCTGAGTTATGACCGGCTTGATGCCACAAACCAGACTGATGCTTTAGCCCGGGCGTTGTTAGCCCGAGCAGCCTGTTTTATCCCGAACCCAATCCCACGGAAATTGTTAGTAGTTCTACAATGTCAGATTAACATAAAAGATAAAAACCTGGTAAAACATGTAAGTATGCACAAAATAAGAACCCAACAGAAGAGCTAACCCGGTGGGGGCTAGAGTTAAAAGAAATTGAGACGCTGGGCGGTCAATTGGCTGAATTTTATCAAGAATTTCGGCCCTATTTGAAGACCCAGACCCGAGATACGAGTGACTATGGCTTTTGGTACATCAGTGGTCTGCTTCGGCTGGAAACGAAACGAACCATGGCCAACATCGGCCGGCAGACCGGGGTGGGTGAACAGAATATGCAGCATTTTATGAGCCACTCGCCTTGGTCAGGCCCTGGCTTAATCGATGCTATTCAGGTCAAGGTCAGCCAGCGGGCCGAATTTCAACACGAGGCGATGCTGCTAATCGATGAAAGTGCCGATGAGAAAGCCGGCGAACAGAGCGCCGGGGCCGGTCGGCAACACAATGGGCGGTTGGGCAAGATCGAGTTGAGCCAGGTTGGGGTCTTTCTGACCTTGGCGACACCGACCATCAGCACCTGGATTGATGGGAGCTTGTTCCTGCCAGAGGCTTGGTTCAAACCTGAAGCCGCCAAACGCCGGGCCAAAGCCGAAATTCCGCCTGACCGCCATTTTCAAACCAAACCCGAGTTAGCTTGGCTAATGATCCAGCGGGCGGTGAGCAATGGCATCCCGTTCAAGGCGATCGGGATGGATACGCTCTATGGCCGCAGCCAAAAACTGCGAGCCGACCTGGATCAGGCCGGGCTTGAATATTATGCTGATGTTCCAGCCGATACGCAAGTCTATTTGTGTCAACCCCGGCTGGTGTACCCCAAGACCAAACGGGGCAAACCCGCTAAACAGCCAGTTGTGCAAGGTCGGGCCTATGAAGTTCGCTCTTTAGTTGAGTCGCAACACCTCCGTTGGCAACGCATTACGGTTCGTCCCAGCGAACAGGGCTACTTAATCGCTGATTTTGTCCGTTTACCGGTGTGGACCTTTTATCAAAAGCGCCTCCGCCGGGAGTGGTTACTGATCCGTTCTGATCAGAGCCGTCTGGTTTACACCTTGAGTAATGCCCCCGTTCAAACCGCTTTGGAAACCATGGCTTGGCGCAAATCGTTCCGCCATTTTGCCGAACGCAGTAACCAAGACAGTAAATCCGACTTGGGTTGGGCTGAACTGCAAGCCTTCAAATATCAGGCGTGGCAACATCAGTTAGCCTTGACGATTTTGGCCAGTTGGTTTATCACCCAATTCCGCTTGGATTGGGCCGCTGACACTCAGCATGACCCAGCTTTATTGGCTGACTATCAAGTTGAAGCCTTACCGATTTTATCAGTGGCCAATGTCCGTGAATTATTGCGGGCGGCCATGCCTTTACCTCAGTTATCAGCGGCTCAGGCCGCTCGTTTAGTGATTAAGCATCTTGATAATCGGATCCGGTCTCGTAAATCCCGATTACATCATGGCCCTGGTCCCTAATCTGACATTGTAGAACTACTCACTAGGCAAAGGCAGAGCGGGTGTGCCCATCAGAGGCTGAATAGCAGCAAAGGCCGATACCCCCTTCAGGGCAGCGGTATCAATAACCGAAGCCAAAGCGGCATAGGTCTTGGCTCCCCATTCGGAGCGGAAACCACCGGTGACTTTGCGATGAACCACGGCTGGACGCAAGGCCCGCTCACTGACATTATTGGTCGGCGGCACATCGGTTCGATAAAGAAAGACGAAGAGGTGCTGACGATGTTTGTGGTAACGGCGCTGTAACTTAACGGCTTCAGGTTGAGACAACGGCCGCTTTAACAACCAATCACACAGGTGCTCCAGCCGAGCGAGCTGGTTTTGGAATGGGTCAGGCGGTAACTCCGCCCGTTGATGGTGCAGCTGGATGGCTGCCCGGAACAAGCTCTGCATGGCTGTGGCCCACCACAGGGCGGGATAGCGGTCCACCACCGCTTGCAGATTACGCAGTTGATGGGCCAGACACAACGGATGGCGTTTGGCCTTGGCTTTCAGTTGAGCCGGGAGGCAATCGCTGCCCCACCCCGCCACTTCGACCTCGCCCATGACTTGCTCAATGACCTGGCTGGCTCGACTGGCCTGGATGACGTGCAAGACGGCGGTCAGGGTGCAGAAGACCCAATGCCACCAAGTTCGGCCATCGACCCGTGCCCCGGTTTCATCACTGTTAACCACCTCACTGTCTTGAATTGCGGCCTGGATGGTAGCCACTTCGGTTGCAGCGGCTTGGCCAGCCCGCTGCATGATCTGGTCGATCCCGCCTTGACTGAGGTGGACCCCGTGCAGGTTCAGCAGCGCTGCCTGGGTCCGCTCATAGCTCATGTGCTGCTCTTGGCGATAGTAAACCACGGTCGTTTCCAGCCGTGCTCCAAAGCTGCGGTTCAACTCCAACCCGGCGGGGGGTTCAGCCACAAAGCGACGTTCATACTTCTCATGACCAGCAGGTGGCCCGTGCTTCCGCTTCGGCCGGTTGGCGGGTTTATTCCCTTTTTGATCTCGTGAAGGCGGCTGAGAAGAGTTGCTTGAATTTGTCGGTGGCTTTTGCAGTTTTTCTAACTTGACCCGCAAGACTTCATTGTCTGCTTGCAACTGGGCCAGCAGGGTCTGGAACTTGGCCATCTGTTCTGCTTGAGCCAACACCAAGTCAATGAGTTCTTCACGAGTTAGGTCTTCCAACTTAGCTGGGATCATACCTCAGAGTATAGCACGGTGAGTTGGATCTTGGTAAAAAATTATCACCAGTTTATCCGTGAGTAGATACGTCTTTTCCGTTTACCGGGGCACATATTCAACCGCCCGAAAATTGGCGTAAGGCTTCTTCTCGTTCCTCCCAATCCGGTAAATAAGCCGTCATAAAGCTCTTGAAGACTTTACCGTGAAGATTCTGGCCCCTCTAAGACAAGGTTTCAGGTCTGATAAGCATACAATAATATATGAAGTAACCCTTAGCTTTGGCCCAGATTGCTCAATAAACCGGCCTAAAGCCTCTCCTTAAAAAAGGACCAGACAAAGCCAATTCCTACCGGTGATTAACCCTAAAGCTCGACCTACTCAGAAGGAGCGGGAGAATGGATCCTAACCCTCTACATATCTTACTGGTTGAAGATGATGAAGTTGAGACGGAAGCCATGCTCCGCACCTTTCAGCGGCAGAAGTTCAGCTACCCCTTGACCATTGCCTCAAATGGCCTTGAAGCCCTGGACCTCTTGCGTGGTGAGCCGGACCAGGCGCCATTACCCCAGCCTTACCTGATCCTGCTCGATCTTGATATGCCGCAGATGAATGGCCTGGAATTTTTGCAAGTGCTGCGCAGCGACCCTTGCCTCAAACAAAGTGTTGTTTTTATCCTGACCACGTCCGACCGGGATGAAGATAAGCGCGCCGCCTACAACCAGCAGGTGGCCGGCTACTTGCTAAAATCCAAGGTCGGGACAAATTTTGAGCCACTGATTGGACTATTTAACTTCTACCAGCAGACCGTTGAATTTCCCCACTAAACGGTTAGCCTGTTTAGGCCCACCTAAAGCTCAAATTCCACAAGAATGCTAGATTTACTGACAGAGATTGTAAAAGATTTCTGACAACCAGCCGGTGCTTTGTGTGATAAATTTATGAAATCATCATCGTCGAACTCTCTCCTCTCCTGGTTAGGCGAGTGATAAGCATGTCTGCCTGACCCTTCCCCACCCCCAGCTTCAGAACAGCCAGCAGTCATTTCTCCTGAACTTTTGAGATTGGGTACAGAAGTGGAGGATAATAATGATTACGAAAGATGATCCGGTCTCAATGACCGTTGAGCAGTATCTCATTCTAAACAGGCTCCTGTTTTCGGAAAGCGGGACAGAGGAAGTTCATCCTTATTGGGCCAGGTTTTGGCAAGCGTATCTTGGCCAGGCTTATTCACTTTGGGTACTGGTGCGCTCCGCCGGTCCGGGTAAAGATGGCTGGAGCAGGCTCCAACTATATGATTTTGGGGAGTTGGCGGACCGGTTAAAGGTCAAACCGGTTGAGCTTCTTGGTGGATCGGTCGATAAGGAACGGAAATCAGGAATATTGACCAGACTGCATCAAGAACAGCTCTTGGTAATGAAAACCCTTGAGAGCAGCCGAACTGTTCCCGATCTGGTTCTGCTTGCGGTTATTTATAACCTGCCGCTGTTAGCGCCGGTCCAAGTTGGGCAATTGAGTGAGATGGATCAGGCTGCCCATCAAGCCTGGGTAGAAGCGCATCTGAGCCGGCTCGATGATGATCAGCTTCACCCGTAAGAATTCACTAACTTAAAGCAAAGAAGTTGATAGTATTGATCGAATTTTATTAGCAATAGCTAGGATGAAAACTATGGCGGTTGAACTTACCTTGAGCGAAAAAATAACCCTTTTAGAGAGTGAAATAACGGCGCTGAAAGATCTGATCCAGACAGAACAAGAAAATATTAAGACACTTCAGCGGGTGATCAGTGAAGAATCGGTCAAATTGGAAGCTTGCCAACAAGCCGGCATCCTCTACAGCGGCTCACCACAAATAGAAGAGGATCAGCAACAATTAGAAGAAGCGACAAATAGGCTGGCGCAGATGGAAAAAGAGCTTCGGGCATTTACAGTTTATCGAGATCAGTTGAAATGACCTCAAAGAAATGATTGAAAAATACGAAGTTGCCATTAATAAAAAGATGACCGGCGCTTTAGAAGCGCCGGTCACGATTTGAACTGGAGGAGATAATCCTCCTCGTCTACCGACCTAGCTGTTTGGCCTCGCTTACCCCAGCAACCGGAGGATTTGGTTGAGCAGGTTAAGCACAGACCGCAGCGGAGCATCGTTGTTTAGCAGGTTGGCAATCGCACACAGCAGATCACCCAGCAGACCGCCGCCCTGTTCGGCCGTGATTTCAAGAAAAACGGTATCCAAGAATACATTCAAACCTAACAGGGTCAAATCCAGCGGCCCAAGCGTGAGTTCAAGAATCTCACAGGTCGCATTGCCAAAGCCCACCGGCAGTTGGACGGCCACATCTGTTACTGTCCCGATCACTTCCCCGGCTGCATTCGTAAGCGTACCGCTTAAGGTACCTACTGCGAAGAGCTCTCCCCCTTGGAGGATAAATCTTTGGAGATCAAAGGTACCTTCAAAAGTACCACCGCCAGCGATATCCCCGACTATGGGAATATCTTGAAGAGGGGAGCCTTGCGCTTGAACTGTTGTCCCTAGCACCGGCAGAGCCAGCGTGCTAAGGATAGCAAAAAGAACGGCTAACGAAATAAGTTTATATTTCATTGTTAATTTCTCCTTTCATTTCTCTTTCATCTTCGAGATTGCAAAATTAAAAATCTTTGTTCTTGCTAGGTCAGCAATTCATAAAGTCAGCGCCATTATATCGACTTATACCGGTAGATGCCCATACTAATGTGGGCGATTTTTGTGCCGTTTTTCACATTATCCAACTAGTTGGACAAAGCCAAAAATGGGGACGAAACTACTAGCCACAAGGATAGATTAACCTCTTGGCAACAGGTTATCCAACCGGAATTTAGAATATGGCTTAGAAGAAGAAGTGGATAGGTTCTCATCCTAACCCTTCTCACTCTTCTGGGGGGAGGAGTAAGGGGTGATCCTACAGAATGAGCTATTGTAACGGGCTAAAAATACTCCTTTTCAGTAGAGAAAATCACTCAAGTTAGTGTGCCAAATCTGGATAGCCCATCATACAATAGAATCATAAAGTAGGTGGAGAAGTGCTTACTGTAAATCTACACTCAAGTCAAAAAGAGTGCTAACTATGATAGGAAGGAGTACAAAAATGAAACGTTTTAAATTAATCCCAATCTTGGGCATCGTGGTGAGTTTAACATTTCTGCCGGCCTGCGCCGATCGAGAAGAGGCAGAAATGGCCACGCCGCCGTCGGCTCAGGAGGTTCAAGCCGAGGTCGAAGAGGCCGGCGACGCAGTAGAAGGCTATTCCGAACACCAGGTTCAACAGTTCCGCGATGCCACGGCGGCTGAACTGGCCGAACTTAATGCTCAAATCGACCGGTTAGAAGACCAAACTCAAGCTGAAATGCAGGATGAACTGGCCGAACTGAGACAAGAATCGGCTGAGGTCCAGGCGCGGTTAGATGCGCTGGGGCAGGCCACGGCTGAAAACTGGGAGGAGTTAGAAGCTGACGTTGAGGTAGCAATGGACAACCTGGGGAACCGGTTGAGCCAGGCCGCGGCCAATGCCGGGGTAGCGCTCGACCAGGCCGGTGACGAAATAGCCGAGGAGGCCGCCCAGGCCGGTCAAGAGATTGGCGAAGAAGCTCAAGAAGCGGGCCAAGAGCTAGAGCAGGAAGCCGCCGAGGCTGAACAGGAACTGGAACAGGAAGCGGCCGAGGCTGATGCGGAGTTCCAGCAGTGGCTCGAAACCGCGAATGCCTATACCGTCGAACAGCGGGCCGAGTTTGAGCAGGATGTAGCGGTGATGCTGCAAGATTTTGAGGCCGAGATCGATGCGCTGGAAGCGCAAGCCGCCCAGGCCGACGCGGCCACCCAAGCTGAACTGAATGAAGAGATTGCCGAGCTGAGACAACAACGAGAAACCCTCCAGCAGCAGCTAGATCAACTTGAGGCCGCCGGCGCCGACGAGTGGAACGATCTGAAGCTAGACATGCTGACGGCCATTGAAGCGTTGGACCGGTCGTTTGAAGAGGCTGAGGCCAGAGTTGGCTAAAAAATAATCAACCTTGTGGGTCCTCAATAGAGGACCCCCAAAAAGGACCTAAAAATGAAATCGCTTAAATTACTCTCAATCCTACTTATGATAGTGGCCGGCCTGGTCATTTTACCGGCCTGCGCCAGGCAAGATGAGGGGGAAGCCATACCGCCAGAGCGAATGAGAACCGAGACCGAGGCGGAGGCCGGAGTTGAGCCGGAAGGCGAAGTGCTCGACCCACGCTTCAATACCCTGGAAGGCTATACAGTCGAACAGCGAGAAGCGTTTGAGCAGGAAGTTGGACGGATGGCGGCGGAGTATGAGACCTGGATTACCCAACTGGAACAGCAGGCTTCGGTCCAGACCGATGAGGAAATTCGTAATGCGCTAAATGAGCATATTGAAGGGCTGAGACAGCAGCGCGAACTGCTTCAGCAGCAGTTGGATGAACTCCAGGCAGCCGACGGTGAGGAGTGGCAAGAGTTAAAGTTGGACGTAATGACCTCCCTGCAAACCTTTGAACGATCTTTTGATGAGGCCGCAGCGACGATTGGTTAAAGCTAAACGATGGCTCATTTGCAGCTTGACCGGCTTATGCTATAATTTCTGGCAACGGCTGTGACGGAGAAAAGTAGGCCCTTCCCCGGATTCCAGAGAGGCATCGGTTGGTGCGAGACGCCCGAAGGGACTGGCCAAAATCCACTCTTGAGCTGGCGGCGAAGAGCCGTCCCGGGTCTGCCCGTTAGCGCTAAATGAGTGACCAAAGACAATGAGCAATGAGTAATTAACAATTAACAAATTTACTTTTTGTTAATTATTAATTGTTAATTGTTAATTGGTAATAAAGGTGGCACCGCGAGTCAACCTCGCCCTTTTATGGGCGAGGTTTTTTTTATTATTTAAGGAGGTTGTGATGCTCGATATCCAGTTGATCAGAGAAAAACCGGAAGCGGTGAGACAGGCGCTGTTAAAGCGAATGGACCAGGTCGATTTTAGCGAGCTGCTGGAGTGGGACCAGCAGCGCCGGAGCCTGATCCAGGAAACCGAAAGCTTAAAGGCCGAGCGGAACCAGATATCGACCGAAATTGGCCGGCTGCGGCGGGAAGGCCAGCCGGCCGAAGCGATCATCGACAAGATGGGTGATGTCTCGGCCCGGATCAAAGCGCTCGACGGCCAGGTTGGTGAGCTGGAGGCGCGGATCCAGCAAATCCTGGCCGGGCTGCCCAATATTCCTGATGAGGATGTGCCGCCCGGCGGCAAGGAGAACAACCAGGTCATTCACCAGTGGGGGGTCAAGCCATACTTTGATTTTAAGCCCAAAGATCACGTCGACCTGGTCACTAGCCTCAACCTGATCGACTACGAGCGGGGGGTCAAGCTGGGCGGCAACGGCTTCTGGCTCTACCGGGGCCTGGGGGCGCGGCTGGAGTGGGGCCTGTTAAACTACTTCATCCAGGAGCATCTCAAAGATGGTTACGAGCTGATCCTGCCGCCCCATATCCTGACGTACGAGTCGGGCTATGCCGCCGGCCAATTCCCCAAATTTGAGGATGATGTTTTTCTGCTGGAGCAGAGCGAGAGCAAATCGTACCGGCAATTTTTGCTGCCCACCGCCGAAACGGCCCTGATCAACCTGCACCGGGATGAGATATTGGCCGAGGAGGAGCTGCCCAAAAAATATTTTGGCTACACCCCCTGCTACCGCAAGGAGGCCGGCAGCTACCGGGCCTCGGAGCGGGGCATGATCCGGGGCCACCAATTTAACAAGGTCGAGCTGTTTCAATTTACCCACCCCGGCCAGTCAGACGCGGCCCTGGCCGAACTGCTGGAAAAAGGGGAGCGGTTGATGCAAGGGCTGGGCCTCCATTACCAGGTCTCGAAGTTGGCGGCGCGTGACGCCAGCGCGGCGATGGCCAAAACCTATGATATCGAAGTCTGGATTCCGAGTATGAATGAGTACAAAGAGGTCAGTTCAGCCTCAAATGCCCGCGACTACCAGGCCCGGCGAGGGATGATCCGCTTTAAGAGCAAAGAGAGCAGCAAGAATCGCCTGGTTCACACGCTTAATGCCTCAGGGCTGGCCACCAGCCGGCTGTTCCCGGCGATTGTCGAACAGTTTCAACAGGCCGACGGCAGCGTGCTGGTGCCTGAGGTTCTGCAAGGCTGGGTCGGGACGGAGGTGATCCGGCCGGAAAGGAAGAAATAGGGAGATAGGGAGATGGGGGGATGGGGAGCAGGGGATTAAATTTTTTGATCATTGTTAATTGCTAATTGTTCATTGTTTGTTATGGCCTGCGGGCAAAGATGTAGGCCCGTTTACTGGGGTACTCGACGCCTTCGTAGGGCGGTCGGGTAACGGTCTCTTCAAGCTGGAAGCCGGCGGCTTGTAGATAGCCCTCCATCTCGGCCGGTTCAAAAAAGAAGGTATCCATTGAAACCGGCTGGCCCCAGAAATCCTCCAGGTGGATCGTCTCCTGGCCGCTGTGAAAGGCCAGCAGCAGCAGGCCGCCCGGCCGCAGGACCCGCTTCATTTCTTGCAGGGCAGTAACGACCTCGTCGCGAGGAATATGGATGATCGAATAAAAGCAGGCGATGCCACCCCAGCTTTCAGCCTCGACCTCCAACGCCAGCATATTGCCCTGGTAGAACTCAATACCGGGCGTCAGTTGGCGAGCCTGGGCCACCATCTCCGGTGAGAGATCGACGCCGCAGACGGGCAGCCCCTGCCGGTGCAGGTAGCGGGCGACGTGGCCCGGCCCGCAGCCCAGGTCACAGGCCGGCCCCAACGCACGAACCGCCGAGGCAAAGCGGTCCAAGAGCTGCCGGTCCAGCGGCTTATGCTCCAGCTCGTTAAAAATGCGCCTGACATATTCCTCTGCTACCCGATCATAGCCGGTTTGAAGATGGGTCAGGGTCTGTGGATCCATTGCTGTAGAGTTCTAATCGTCTCCATCGCCGACTCCAAGAATAACTGCGAGATCATAAATCAACTGCGTCTAAGAATTACGCCAACCCTCCTTAGTGAACGAAAAAAGGGGGTAGAGGGGCTGGTTCCTTCGCCTAAGCCCTCCTTAGACGCAGAACAAAGGTAGCACTCCCACGGGGGAAAGTCAAGATCTACAGGACAGGATCGGTGTAAAACAGGAACATTAAAATGTTAGAAATGTTAAAAATTTTAAGGTCCCAAAAACTTGGATTGGGAGTATAATAAAAAAGACCGTCACGCTTCCCTCACGTATCTCTAGAAGATACCTACTCATTTTTCAACAATATCCATTCAGTTCCCCAATGTGACTTTACCCATAACTTTCTACCTATTCACCCCGTATCGGGGTGATAGGTAGGCACTGACTATATAACCCCAAGTTAGGCGGAACAGTTAAAGGAGTAGCTATGGGAGTAATGGATGGTGTTATCAACGTGAAAGATCCCGTATTTGGTGCCCAGGGAGACGACTCCACAAATGATCGTGAGGCCATTCAAGCCGCGATCAACGAAGCAACTCGACCGCAACTTGATGCTTCGGGTAGTCCAATTCTTGATATCGAGGGAACCCAATTCCCTTTCACAAGGATGGTGTTGTAATTTATTTCCCCCAAGGCCGATATGTAATTGGTGGTGCTCCGCTCATCCTGCCGCGCCTGCCATCCTTCAGGTCGGTTATATTCAAGGGCGCGGGCTGGATGGTGACATCGATCATTAACGCGAGCGATCCTACCGCCTCACCGCTCATCGTCGCTGATCCAGACCTTGAAAATCGGCACCATGCAGTTGGCTATGTGTTTGAAGACCTACAGTTAGGGGTGGGGCTGAATCAGCAAGTCTTCAACTGGGATATCGTGGTTCCAGGAGATCTTCCAGGAGACCCTAGCTTCCCAGGACGCAGGTTAGAGGCGTTCTTTCACCGTGTGGTTTTCAGGTGTGGCTATACCGTCGACCCAATTACCCAAGAACCTGTCGGATCTTCAGAACCACTTGTGTTCATACGCGGGGGTTCACGAACGCGGTTCTTGCATTGCTTGTTCCACGGTGCATTCGGACGACCAGAACCACCGGACCACGTGGACGGAGGAGTAGCTGTCAAGCTGCTAAACTGTGGGGGAACCTCTTTGATTGACTGCCACACCATTTTCGTTCCAGGGGCGCTTCTGGATATGGAAGGGGGTGGTGAACTCTTGGTATTGAACTGCCGCTCTGAAGGTGGCATCGGCCGGCCAGCTTGGAAGTTTGTGGATGCGGTCAACATCACGTTGATTAATCCAGCCAATGAAGGAAGGAGTGAGAACCCGTCAATCTTCTACTTTGAGCGGTGCAATGTGGTTGTATTGATCAATCCTCAGATCCCCACTGCTCGTACACCAATTATAGGGAACCCCGTTACAGGCACATACCCTGATGGGATCCAGTTCATCGACTGCGAAAATTGTCGCATTATCGGTGGCCATCTTGGCGCTACAAGCTTCGCCGGCCAAGGTGATGGAACGGCCCGCATGATTAGAGTAGATGCAAGCAGTAAATACATCGTAGGGGTAGGGCTGCAGACACATGCAGGGGCCCCGGAGCTTGATGTGGACAACCAAGGCCAACAGAGTTGTTTCGAAATTTGGGGGTCAAATCCAGCTTCCAACCGTGTAGTAAAAATTGGTGATTGTCCGACCCAAGACCACACGATTTGGATTGGTCCCCTTAACTTTGTGGTTTCGGAGGGCGCGCCAGGCTGGGAGACTCTGTCAATCAGGAGGGGGTTTTCCGGCAACACAATAAGGGTAATGAGTACGGTACCGGGAGACTTGAAGTGGATCTCTCTACCACTGCCGATCCCGACAAATTTGAAAATTAAGAAGGTCACCGTCTGCTATGAAGTTTCAGACCCATTGAGCAGTTTCATTTCACAAGTAAGGCTAAGTGAGGAGAAAGAGCCTCCCACGGCAACCGTTGTTCATGATGACCCAACGGACCTAAAAATGACCGGCCCAACTTGCTATGAAAGCATCGTAGGGTCCTTACGACCCCAGGGGGCCATTACTCTTAGCCTTAGGATGAATTTTGGTGACGCTTCAGATCATATCGATATTGGTGCGATTGGTGTGCTGTTGGGCTCATAAATAGAGAATAGGTCGATCATATTTGCCTAGCGATTCGTTCGAGACGGACGCCGCAAAAGTCGCGGCGCCGCTCAACGCAAGCGTTAGGCGCAATTGACTACCCTCTCAAAGGCAGAGCTTGACCGGGAGATCGGCCAATGACCAGTTTTAGGTTTGAGAAACCAGGGACCTTCGTGAGGCCAGGGCCTATTGGGTGAGCCATTCGGATTGTCGCCAGCCTGGTCTTGCTTTATCTTTTCTACGACGCCGTCGGTAAGGGATTCCTCCCCACTGTGCAACGCTACGGCTTAGGGAGTTGGCCCGATCCCCGACCCGAAATCCGATTCTGTGGCTCGGGGCGCTCGCCGTCTTTTTGGGTCTCCACCACGTCGTCAATACCGGTTTTGGCCGTTCGTGGGGTCGGCGGCCTCAGGTGATTGCGGCCCTGCTGGCTCTGGCGGCCGTAGCGTTTGATCTCTGGCAATGGACCTGCTCACATCAAAGGTTACACATATGGGAAGATGAACATCCTCACCCCCAGCCAAAATGGGCTCAATAGGGAAGCGAGGTATATCCTGAGCACCATAAAGTGGTTCAAACCAGGGTGTAGTCCCTAAACTCTCCCCATTTTTTACTAAAAAGATGAGGAGAAATAACTTCCCAAATATAGGAACTGTCATCTGAGCAGGTCCAAGAAATAGTAGGAGAAAAATTGACGGAGCATTGAAAGATAATATCCTAAAAGGAACTTTTGCCACCACGCTTTTAGCTAAAAAGGGGAAATGGGGGTATTATCGGGTTGCCTGTTACTAAAAGTTACACGGCCGGCGATGGAGAGGTCCATACGATGAGATTTGGGCTTGTTCAAAAAGCAGATAGAGCGAGCCGCGTGTTCATGGCGAAGCGCTCCGCGTTCCATCGCGCGACAACGCGTGCTTATCTCGGCTGAATGCCTGGCCGTTGGATGCCTAAAATTAAAGGGGGGTGTGCTATGCCTTGGGAACAGCTAATTGAGCCTGAGATACTCGCAATTCACGCCGCGTTGATCCCCACGGACAATGGGGATGGCGAGATCCTTTACT
>Ga0073934_10007725_pt1 | contig 14755 bp, 11 predicted proteins | sample LarsenN4metaG_FD_76834 | JGI IMG/M metagenome (GOLD analysis project Ga0073934, IMG submission 76834) | Hot spring sediment bacterial and archeal communities from British Columbia, Canada, to study Microbial Dark Matter (Phase II) - Larsen... ...
CAGACGCTTACTGTTCTCGCAAGTAGATAATCAGGATGGCGATCTCATGTTGGTGGAGGGCGTGCGCGCAAGTCGTTAGTTTTCTGTGGACTGCGGGTCTGGTTTGGGCCCAGCCGAGAGCTTCCCCACCCGGACTGCGGCAAAATCGGACAAAATCGGACAGTCCGTCGTGGCGGAATCGCCACGCGCTATCTTGCGTCAGCCATGCGGGGATCATCATCCTGTACGGCGGTGAGTCAAACCGCTCTCACGTAGGGGATATGTCGACTCAGCAGGTCGCTCCATTCGATGGCTTACGATGAGCGCCGCCGCGAACAGTTTTGTACGGCGGCAACATGGACGGCAAAGTCGTTGCCGGCGCCTGGGAGTGGGACGGCACGCACTGGATGCGGGTTGATCCTCGTTAGCTCTCGGACTTCGTGGCTGGAGCCACTTTACGGGCGTTCTCGAACAGGAAATTGAGCGTCTTCTCGGTTCTGATCCGCGAAGCAATCCGGCGAATTGCACCGTTTTCTTCCAGGCGCTTGCGGGTGGCGGCCACTGGCTCTCGTTCCTGCTTGGCGATTCTCTGAACCTCGCGGTCTACCTCTTCCTGAAGGACGGATATCGCCTCCCGGTCAGCAAGCTTTTCAAGAAGCAGAGATGCCTTTACTTCGCGGCGGGCACGGTCCCCCTGCGCCGCCCGGACTTTGTCCCAATCGACTTTGATCTTGCTTACGTCCGCCCCTTGCGCGGCCATGCTGCGGAGTTGACTCTCGATGGTGTTCTCGACTTGTTGATCGACAAACGATTCCGGAACGGGAAAGTCGTGCAGGTCGACCAACTTATCGACGAGGGCATTCTTTGCCGCAGTCTGGGCCATGTACTCGCGTTCGCGGAACATCTGCTTGCGCACTTCTTCGCGCAGTTCCTCGATGTTCTGAAAGTCGCCGAGATCCTGGGCGAATTCGTCGTTCAGCTCCGGCAACTCTTTGCGGCGGATCATCTTCACCGTCAGCTTGAAGCGCACAGTTCTGCCGGCCAGTTTTTCCGAGGCGTAGTTTTCGGGATAGGTAATCTCGGCCTCCCGTTCATCGCCCGGCTCAGCGCCGCGAAGCGCGTCGCTGAGTTCAGAAAACGTGTCGCTGTGACCCACTTCGATGTTCACGTCGCGCTGCTCGATCCTGCCATCGGTTCCGGAGACCGATTCCATGTCGACAAGTACGTGATCGCCGTCGGCGATGGGGCGAGGATCGACGTTTACGAACTCGGCTTTCTGCTCACGCATTTCGGCGAGACGCTTCTCTACGTCATCGTTTTCAATGACCGGCTCGGCATATTCCACTTCGAGTCCACGCACTTCCTGAAGCTCGATTTCGGGAGCCACCTCGAACTCGGCGGTGAACTTGATACTTCCGTCCTCGGCGAACTTCAGATCCTTGTACTCGGCGCGGCTGACAATCTGCAGGTTTTCCTTCTCGGTTGCGTCCTGAAGGGCTCGTGGAACCAGCTTCTCGACCACTTCCTGACGGATGTCGCCCTGAAACCGGGATCGAATCAGGCTGGCCGGTGCTTTACCCGGACGGAAGCCCGGCAAATGTGCCTTGGCGCGGATGGTTTCTACCGCCTTTTCCGTCTCCGCCTGAACATCGGCAGCCGGGATCTCGAGAGTGAGCGAATGCCTGCAACCTTCTATGAGTGCCAATTTACCCTTCCTATAAAACAGTAGCGCTCAGCAGCCAGCCGCGCGACCCGCCGCTGACCGCTGAGCGCTGATTGCTAATCGCTTTGATTAGGTTCCTTCCGACCAGCTGGCGAGATAGGCTTCCTGCTCCGGCGTAAGTTCGTCGATCTTTACGCCCATGGCATCGAGTTTCATCTTGGCCACTTTCTTGTCCAGCACTTCCGGCACCGGGTAGACCTTCTTCTCGAGGTTGGCGTGGTTCGCGACGACATATTCCACCGAGAGCGCCTGGTTGGCAAAGCTCATGTCCATAACGCTGGCCGGATGGCCTTCCGCGGCAGCCAGATTGATCAACCGGCCTTCGCCAAGAACGAAGACGCGTTTGCCGCTTGGCATGGCGTACTCTTCGACAAACGGCCGGACTTCCTTGCGCGAGTTGGCGATCTTACCCAAGGTTTCGAGATCCAGTTCCACGTTGAAATGGCCCGAGTTGCAGATGATTGCGCCATCCTTCAAGTTCTCAAAGTGGCGCGCATCAATTACGCTCTTGCAGCCCGTCACGGTTATGAATATGTCTCCAATCGGAGCCGCGTCCGCCATGGGCATCACCCGGAAACCATCCATCAATGCCTCGATGGCCTTGGTGGGATCGATCTCCGTAACGATCACGTTGGCGCCCATTCCACGAGCGCGCATCGCTGTTCCGCGTCCGCACCAACCGTACCCCGCCACCACGACGTTCATGCCCGCGAGCAGCATGTTGGTGGCGCGGATGACGCCGTCGAGTGTCGATTGGCCCGTGCCGTAGCGGTTGTCGAACAGATGCTTGGTAAGCGCGTCGTTGATCGCGATAACCGGGTAACGCAGGACTTTGTCCTTCGCCATCGCCTGCAACCGGATGACACCCGTGGTGGTCTCCTCCGTGCCGCCGATAACGCCTTCGAGCGCTTCCTGACGCTTGGTGTGCAGGACGGTCACCAGGTCGCAGCCGTCATCCATGGTGATATGCGGCTTGTGGTCGATGGCGGCCAGGATGTGATTGTAGTAGACGTCGTTGGACTCGCCCTTGATGGCGAACGTCGGGATGCCATACTCCGCGCACAAGGCGGCGGCCACATCGTCCTGAGTCGAAAGCGGGTTCGACGCACAAAGAACTGCGTCGGCGCCGCCGTCGCGCAGCGTGATCATGAGATTCGCGGTCTCAGTGGTTACGTGCAGGCAGGCCGCTATGCGGATACCCTTCAACGGCTTGGTTCGTTGAAATTGCTCACGGATGATCTTGAGAACGGGCATAGAGTTGGCGGCCCATTCAATGCGTTGTTTTCCAGCCGCGGCGAGCGACAGATCCTTCACGTCGCCAGCAACGGTAGCTACGGCGTTTGTCATTGTAGTTTTTCTTCCCTCCGTTTACTTCCGGTTAGCGGCCGGCCATCGCAGCCAAACGGGCGTCTTCCCGCAATGCCGCGGCTTTGTCGGTGGCTTCCCAGGAGAAGCTCGACTCAGACCTGCCAAAGTGGCCAAATGCTGCGGTTGCCTGATAAATCGGGCGCCGCAGTTGAAGATGTTCGATGATTCCGCGCGGGGTGAGCGGGAAATGGGCGCGCACTAGCTCCGTCAGGCGCTCTTCTTCCACCACGCCGGTACCGAAGGTGTTCACCATCACACTGACCGGATCGGCGACGCCAATGGCGTAGGCAAGCTGCACTTCGCAACGGGAAGCCAGGCCGGCAGCAACGATGTTCTTGGCGATGTAGCGGGCCATGTAGCAGGCCGAGCGGTCCACCTTCGTCGGATCCTTGCCCGAGAATGCGCCCCCGCCGTGGCGGCCCATGCCGCCATAGGTGTCGACAATGATCTTGCGTCCGGTCAAGCCGGTATCGCCGTGCGGACCACCCACTTCGAAACAGCCTGTCGGATTGATGTGGATCTTTGTATTCGCATCCATCATCTCGGCTGGTACGATCGCCTTGATAATGTGTTCGCGGACAGCCTCCACCAGCCCATCCGGCATCGTGCTCGGCTTGGAGGGATGAGGGTCGTGCTGGGTGGAAACGACCACCGCGTCAATGCGAGCGGGCTTGCCATTGACGTACTCGACGCTGACCTGCGTTTTTCCGTCGGGACGCAGATGTTTCACGCTGCCATCGCGACGGCAATCGCTGAGGCGGCGGGCCAATTTGTGCGCCATCATGATCGGCAGCGGCATGAGTTCAGCTGTTTCATCGCATGCGAAACCGAACATCAGCCCCTGGTCGCCGGCGCCGCCAGTGTCCACGCCCATGGCGATGTGCGGTGACTGGCCGTGCAGCAGGTTCATCACGGAACAGGACTTGTAGTCGAAACCGTACTCGGAATCCGTGAAGCCGATCTGCCGGATCACCTCACGCGCCAGGTCTGGTACGTCTTTGAAAAAGGCTATGTTGCGGGTCGTGATTTCTCCTGCGACGATGCAGGTCCCCGTGGTAACCAGCGTTTCACAGGCTACACGACCTGTGGGATCCTCACGCAAAATCGCGTCGAGAACCGCATCGCTGACCTGGTCGGCAATCTTGTCCGGATGACCTTCCGTTACCGACTCGGAAGTGAAAATATGGCGCGTTGCCTCTGGCAAATGGACCCTCCAGTGAACATTTCTGACCGCCCTTCACCCACGACTTACCGGTGAGCCACGAAAGCTTCGGCGCATGCCAAGGGAGGAACCTGGCGGGGAAACAAACCTTTTCAGTGTATCGAAGCTGTGAAAAACCCGTCAATCGATCACTGCCGAACAGCGGGGTACTGAAACTAAACGGGGATTCAGAGGCCCGAACGGCTCAGTGCGTCATGGCGTAGCCGATATCGTTAATGGCGACCCGGATTGCCAAGCCGGCAAATTTTTCGGGGTACATCGGATCATCCGCATACTGCCAGGCATCGCCAAGGTCCATGTTGTGACAAATGGCCACCTGAATCCGTCCTTTGTCGTCGAAGATGCCAGCCCAGCGGGCTTCGTACCCGTCCCGTTCATAGGTGACTCCGCTGCGTAGGAACTGCGCCCCGGGCACCTGGAATCGGTCCGCTAAGCTACTGATTACCTTGAAGATAGCGTCGTCGCCTGGGATATCCATCACCTGCCGGTCTGGAAAGACGCGCTGCAGGCTGTCCATGAAGATCGCCCATTCCTGGCTGCCGTGGAAGTCGTCAACCATAAGAAACCCGCCGCGGTCCAGGTACTCGCGTAGCTTCTTGGCGTGAGCGGTGCTCAGCTCCCAGCGCCCAACCTCGACAGCGTAAAGCCATGGATAGTCGAAAAGTGGACCTTCATCGATATCGATTACTTCTTCGACTGACCGGGCGCTGATTCGCGTGAGCCGGCGCACGGCTTGGGCAATCAGACGGTCGGCCCGGTTCGCATCGATACCCCAACTGGACCGTCCGCCGCGACCAAAACCTCTGCCTCCAAACCCGCGCCCACCGCCGCCACCAAAGCTGAAACTCCGATAGCGCAGCCGGGCGAACGTAAATTCACCTTTCTCGGAGGCGTCGGGGGGATCGTTAATCGGCTCCTGCATTTCCCATTCCCAGCGCTGCGAACTGCGCACCTGGAAAGCGCCCAGCAGCGAGGCAAGCGCAAGGATCAACATAGCCGCAACCACAACTGCTAGCCGCCTCTTCATGGCTGAGTGGCTCCTTTCCGGCGCACCGATGCCTTATCTTACGACGGAGGAATGCCGGTGGTTACCCGGCGCTGCATTGATCTCAGCTCAGATTACAATCGGATTCGAGCTATTCTGACCTACTATATGGCCGCTGATATCAGCGCCGCCCCCTCGCCGGCGGATCATAGAGGTCCAGCGTTTCTGCCCAAAAGGCTGCGAGGCATCCTTTTTGTTCTGCCCAGTGTGCTGCGAGACCCTCTGACCGCCCTGTTGGAAGCGCAGCGCGAGTGCGGAAATATCGTATGTTTCCGTGCCACGGATCAGCCGATCGTAATGTTCTGCCATCCTGACCAGGTGCAGCACGTGTTGCACGAAAGGCACATGCGCTATGGGAAAGGGGCAGCGTACCGGTTCCTGGAGCCGGTGTTGGGCCGCGGGCTGCTCACGACGGATGGCGACGAATGGAAGCGCCTGCGGCGCCTGGTGACCCCGACATTCTCGCGCGAGCATCGCGATGACCTGTTGCGGCATGTTGCCGCGGCGACGGAGGCAATGCTCGACCGCTGGGATGCGAAGGCGCGTTGCGGCGAAACCGTCTCCGTTCGCGATGAAATGTTTGAGGTGACGCTCGACGCTTTGCTGCGCAGCACCTTCAGCAGCGGTGTCGAGAACCGCGGACGCGAGTTGCGCGATGCTTTTCTGGCGGCGGACAGCCACATCGAGCTCACCCGGGGAATGAACCCGCTTAAAGTGCCGGAGTGGGTTCCGACACCGAAGAACCGGGCATTCCGGGCAGCCTTGCGCTATCTGGATACGTTCATTGAGGATCTGATCGAAGCGCGGCAGCGGAATCTGGGTTCGGCTCCTCCCGACCTGCTGACCATGCTGCTGCAATCTCGCGATCAGGAAACGGGTGAGGCATTGAGCCGGAGACAAGTCCGCGACATGGTGATGGCGCTGATGCACGGAGGGTACGAACCGCTCTCCGACGCGCTGACCTGGACTTTTTATCTCCTGGCTCGACATCCGCAGATTCTAAACCTGCTGCCATCTGAACCGCTGACGGAAATGGTTTGCCTGGAGGCCCTTCGGCTTTACCCACCGGGATGGGGGTTCGGCCGCACGGCGATAGAAGAGGACGAGGTGGCGGGCTGGCGGATACCTAAGGGAACGCTGGTCTTGTTGAGCCCGTGGGTTACGCAGCGCCTGCCCGAGTTCTGGGAAGCTCCGGATACATTCGATCCTTACCGGTTTTCCCCGGAGCGCAGCGCCGGACGGCACCGCTTTGCCTATTTCCCCTTCGCTGCCGGACCACGCATCTGCATAGGCCGGGAATTCGCGTTGCAGGAGATGGGGATGATCCTCACCCGTGTACTGGAGCGTTTCCAAATCCACGTGGCGCCCGGTGAGGATCCGAGACCAGTGGCGACCTACGGCCTGATCCCTGATCGTCCCATTTTGATGAATATAATCCGGCGCGAGATCGTGGCATGCGCCTGAAGGCGTTTCCTGGCCGGACCGCTATAATCAGACTTCATGGCGATCCGGGCCTTGTTTCTCGCAATTCTGCTGCTTACCGCCTGCGGACAGACTGCTTTGGGGCGCGAGCCTGTGCGCGCTCGGAAGGCGATGGTTGTCTCGCAGGAGCCGTTTGCCACGGATGTTGGAGTCACGGTTCTCAAAAACGGCGGCAATGCCGTGGATGCCGCGGTAGCTGTCGCGTTCGCTCTTGCGGTAACCCATCCGACAGCAGGAAACCTGGGCGGCGGCGGCTTTCTGCTGGTACGGTTCGCGGATGGCCGGTCCGGGTTCATCGATTTCCGCGAAAAGGCGCCGCAGGCGGCTTCGCGCGACATGTACCTGGACAGCGAAGGCAAGTTGACCGATCAGAGCCGCATCGGGTGGCGAGCCGCGGGGGTTCCCGGTACGGTTCGAGGGCTTGAACTGGCGCACAAGAAGTGGGGCCGGAAGCCCTGGTCTGAACTGGTGCAACCGGCAGTGGCGCTGGCCCGGGATGGAGTGGTTTTGTCGTACGCCGAAGCGCGCGGCTTGCGCAACACGAAGCTGTTGTCGCGCTTTCCGGAATCGCAACGCATCTTCCACAAAGGCGGGCTGTTCTTTGAACCCGGCGAGACTCTGGTTCAACCCGAGCTGGCCGCCGTGCTTTCCCGCATCGCGGCTAATCCGGACGATTTCTACACGGGAGAAACGGCCAGGCGGCTGGCAGCCGAAATGGCGGCCAATGGCGGCCTGATCACTGCCGATGACTTGCGGGCGTACCGCGCCTTGGAGCGCAAGCCGATCGCGGGCGGATACAAAGGCTACGAGTTGCTATCGGCTCCCCCGCCGAGCTCCGGCGGGATCGGGTTGGTGCAGATTCTAGGCATGTTGGAGGGCACCGGGTATGAGAAAGCGGGCGCCGGATCCGCCGCAGCGATTCACTATGTAGCCGAAGCCTTTCGGCGCTTTTACGCAGACCGGGCAGAACACCTGGGCGATTCCGACTTCCATAAAGTGCCGGTAAGCGGCTTGTTGAACAAGGATTACATCGCCAGGCGCCGTTCGACTATCGATCCGGGTTACGCAACCCCCAGCGACAACTTAAGTCACGGCAATGCTCCGGCATTTGAGAGTAGCGAGACCACGCATTTCAATGTTGTGGACGAAGAGGGCAACGCAGTGGCGCTGACGTACACCATCAACGGCGGCTACGGCAGCGGTGTCACAGTACCGGGCTTGGGCTTTCTGCTGAACAATGAAATGGACGACTTCGCGGCCAAACCCGGCGAGCCGAACATGTATGGCTTGGTTCAAGGGGAAGCAAACGCGATCCAGCCTGGCAAGCGCCCTCTTTCGGCTATGACGCCAACCATCGTCACGAAAGAAGGAAAGCTGTTCATGGTGGTAGGGGCGCCTGGAGGGAGCCGCATCATCACGGGAGTGACTCAGGTTTTTCTGAACGTAGTGGACTTTGGTATGACAGTGCAGCAGGCGGTCGACCAACCGCGTTTCCATCACCAGTGGAAGCCAGACAGGCTATACCTGGAGCGTGGATTCTCACCCGACACCAAACTTCTGCTGGAGCGGCGTGGCCACGTTCTGGAGGAGATCGCCTCGGTCGCCAGTGTGGAGGCGATCCTGGCCGGAGCAGACGGCTATCTGCACGGAGCGCAGAACGGCCGGTCGTCCGGAAAAGCCGCTGGCTATTAGGTTTTATGCAACGTGTGTTGTCGACCCACCTTTTGGTGAATCACCGGCTGACCTCGGTTTGGTTGGACCGGATCTGGGATTCCGGCATCCCCGCCGTGGAGATTTTCTGCGCGCGCCAGCACCTTGACTATCACAATAAGGCGCAGGTATCGGAACTGGCGCACTGGTTTGCCGATTCCGAATTGAAGCTGCACTCGCTTCACTCCCCGATGTACAGCGACGAGTATTGGGGATGCACGGGTCCGAATGCGGTGTTGGACATTACCGAGCAGTCCAAGCCCCGGCGCCTGGATGTAGTCGGGGAGATCAAGCGTGCGCTGGAGGTTGCGGAAGAGATTCCGTGCCGCTACCTGGTGCAACACATCGGGGTCACGGGTCAGGAGTTCGATGAGTGGCGCATGGAGGCAGCGTTCACGTCTCTGGAGGATATCTCGCTGTTCGCCAAACACCGCGGAGTCGAGGTGCTTCTCGAGAATATTCCGAATGGCCTCTCGACCGCCGAACGGCTCGTTCACTTCGTCGAGGTCACCCACCTTCCGCTGAATTTCTGCTTCGACACGGGGCACGCCAACATGAAAGAGGGCGTAGAAGCAGCGTTTTCGCTAATGGGCAGCCGGATTCGCTCGACACACGTGCACGACAACAACGGGACCGACGATGTTCACCTGTTCCCGTTCCTGGCCGAAGGCGGATCTATCAACTGGAAGCGCACTATCGAACTGTTCCGCTCACGTGGAGATCAATTTCCGTTGCTGCTGGAATTGAAAGACGCGGCGGACTTTCCGAATCCGCTCGATTCGGCCAGGCAGGTGTTCGAAAAACTGGAGAGTCTCTAGAAAATCATGTCGACGTTTCGCCGCATCACGATTGCATCGGCTGCCCGGCATACCGGCGAGCCTGTGGAGATCGCCGGGTGGTTGTACAACCTCCGGCGCGGAGGCAAGATTCTGTTCCCGCAGATCCGCGACGGTTCGGGCATCATGCAATGCGTTGCCGTCAAGGCGCAGCTCACCGAGAGCGATTTCGAGATGCTGCGCAACCTGACGCAGGAATCTTCGGTGATTGTACGGGGCAAGATCAGGGCGGAGCAGCGGGCGCCGGGCGGGTTCGAGATGGACGTCGAGTCGGCAGAGTTGGTGCAGCGCGTACCGGAGGAGCGGCCATACCCGATCACGCCCAAGGAGCATGGCACCGAGTTCCTGTTCGACCACCGCCATCTGGCCATACGCGGGCGGCGTGCAGGTGCGATTCTGCGAATCAGGGCGGAAGTGATCCGCGCCATCCGCGATTACTTCGATTCGAACGGCTTTCTGCTGGTGGATTGCCCCATCTTTACGCCGGCTGCATGCGAAGGCACGACGACGTTGTTTGAAGTCGATTACTTCGAGAACGAGAAAGTCTACCTCACGCAATCGGGGCAGCTTTACAACGAAGCCAACGCGATGGCTTTCGGTAAAGTGTATTGCTTCGGGCCAACCTTCCGCGCCGAGAAATCGAAGACGCGCCGCCACCTGACTGAGTTTTGGATGGTAGAGCCGGAAATGGCGTACGCCACACTCGAAGACGTGAAGCGCGTCGCCGAGGAGCTGATCTGCTTCTTCGTGCAACGGGTGTTGGAGAACCGGCGGGAAGACTTGGCTGTGCTCGAACGCGATATTTCCAAACTGGAAGCGGTGAAGGCGCCCTTCCCGCGCATCAGCTACGACGACGCCGTGAAGGTGTTGCAGCGCAAGGGCAGCGAAATCCAGTGGGGCGGCGATTTCGGCGGCACAGACGAAACGCTGCTCAGCGAGGAATTCGACCGGCCGGTCATGGTAGACCGTTACCCGGCGCAAGTGAAGGCATTCTACTTTGAAACCGACGCAGAGCGGCCGGAACTGGCGTTGGGAGTCGATGTGCTGGCATCGGAAGGCTACGGCGAAATCGTCGGCGGCGGCCAGCGCATGCACGACCTGGCGAAGCTGGAGGCAAGTTTGCAGAAACATGGGCTGCCGCCAGAGGCTTTCGACTGGTACCTGGACCTGCGGCGCTACGGCACAGTGCCGCACGCCGGCTTTGGCATGGGCGTGGAACGGGCCACCGCCTGGATGTGCGGCATCGAGCATATTCGCGAGACCATTGCGTACCCGAGAATGCTGTACCGCACGCGGCCCTAACCCTCCATTGTGTATGGCGGCGCATGGAGCATTTGATTTGGTCCAATAGAAGAATCCATGCGCCATTCTCATGTTTCTATCCTCGGCGCGCCCCTGGACCTCGGCGCCGGGCGCCGCGGGGTCGATATGGGGCCTTCCGCGATCCGCCTAGGGGGACTCCACAAGAGCATCGAACGTCTTGGCCATACGGTGGAGGACCTGGGGAATATTCCCGTCGAACAGCCCGAGAGCGCTTCGCCCGGCGAGTCGAATGCCAAATACCTGACGCAGATCCAGGCAGCTTGCTGGCACTTGGCGCAGGGGGTGGAACGCATTGCCGATGCCGGACAATTCCCGCTTGTTTTGGGCGGCGATCATTCCGTGGCGATCGGGACCGTGTCCGGCTTGGCGCAAAGTTATCGCAAGCGCGGCCAGCAGTTGGGACTGATCTGGGTGGATGCGCACGCGGACATGAACACCCCGGAGACCTCCCCGAGCGGTAACGTTCACGGCATGCCGCTGGCGTGCATCATCGGACAAGGCCCGCCGCAACTGACCCAACTGTACGACTTCTCACCAAAGGTGCAGGCGAAGCATGTTGTCCTGGTCGGTATTCGCGATGTGGATTTGGGCGAAGGCAGCATCGTGCGCTCCTCCGGCGTGCATTACTTCACAATGCGCGACATCGACGAAAAAGGGATGCGCTATGTGATGAAAGTAGCGGCGGACCTGGCCTCGAATGGAACGGACGGTTTTCATTGCTCGTTCGATATGGACAGCGTGGATCCGGATGAAGCGCCGGGCGTCGGCACCGCGGTGCGCGGCGGCCTGAGCTACCGCGAGGCGCACCTGGCCATGGAGATCGTCAGCGAATCCGGGCAGATGCGTTCGCTCGAAGTGGTGGAAGTCAACCCTGTCCTGGACATCGCGAATCGCACCGCACTTCTGGCTGTCGAGTTGATCGCATCCGCCCTGGGAAAGAGGATCGTGTGAAGAAGACTCGCGTTGCCGTCCTGTACGGCGGCCGCAGCGGCGAGCATGAAGTGTCGCTGCGCTCCGGACGTGCCGTTGCGGATGCACTCAATCAGGCCGGGTACGATGTAACGACCATCCTCATAACCAAGGAAGGCAAGTGGGAACCAGCTCCCATCTTGCCGGTTCCAGGCGCCAACCCCGACATAGATGTGGTCTTTCCGGTACTGCACGGCACCTTTGGCGAGGATGGCACGTTGCAGGGCCTGCTCGAGATGGCTGGGCTGCCTTATGTCGGGCCTGGCGTGCTGGCTTCCTCCGTGTCGATGGACAAGGAGTTTATGAAGCACATCTGCGAAGCTCATGGACTTCCAGTAACCGAGTACCTGGTGCAGTCTGCCGCAGCGCTGGACACTGAGGCTGTGCTTTCCACTTTCGAACTGCCGGTCTTCGTGAAGCCGGCCAACCTCGGCTCATCGGTTGGAGTATCGAAGGCGCGCACGCGAGAGGAACTGGACCGCGCTTTGCGCGACGCGGCGCAGTACGACCGCAAGGTAATCATTGAGCGCGCCATCGTGGGGCAGGAGCTGGAATGCGCGGTTCTCGGCAACGAGCATCCGCAAGCTTCGACTCCCTGTGAAATCATCCCCTCGCGCGAATTTTACGATTACGAAGACAAATACGTGCTGGACCGCGCGCGCATTGAACTCCCGGCCCGGCTGACCGCCGCACAGACGGCCGAAGTGCGGCGCCTGGCCGTAGCCTGCTTCCAGGCGACCGGATGCGAAGGCATGGCACGGGTGGACTTTCTGCTCGAGAAGGCGACAGGGAGAATTTACATCAACGAGATCAATACGATCCCCGGCTTCACGTCCATCAGTATGTATCCGAAGATGTGGGCGCATTGCGGTATCTCCTTCCCCGAGCTGGTCCGCAGGTTGGTCGACCTGGCGCTGGAACGTGACAGTGCCCGCCGCCGCATCCGCTACGAACGATGAGGCCGTTCCTGCTCCAGTTGCTCGCGTTGGTTGCAGTCTGTGGCCCAGTGCGGGCGCAACAGCCGGATCCCTCAAACCGGCCTTTGCCGGATACGGTTGAGCTGGAGCGGGAAATCAAACGCTTCATGGAGGTCTTTGCGCTGGCGGAAGACCACGCCGCAGATCCCGTGGTTCTCGACCAGGCCTTCTACGGCGGAGCCATCCCCGGCATGCTGCGTATGCTGGACCCGCATACCGTCTTTTTCGACCAGGGCCAGTTCGAGCAACTGAAGGAGATGGAGAAAGCCGTCAGTAAAGGCTTTGGCAGTGTGGTCAGCGTCTTGCCCGGGCGCGTCATCGTATTGCAGACCCTTCCCGGCGCGCCAGCCTCGAAAGCCGGGCTTGCGGCAGGCGACGAGATTCTCGGCATCAACGGCTACGAACTCGCCCGCCTCGAGTTTGAGCAGCTGATTCAACTGCTCGGCGCGGCGCGCCAGCAGCCGGCTACGCTGTTCGTCCGGCGGCAAGGCTTCCCCAGACTGCTGGAGTTCCGCCTGGTCCCGGAAGCGATGCAAACCGAAAGCGTGGACCGGGCGTTCCTGCTGGAGCCCGGAACCGGCTACGTTCGCGCCAGCAGCTTTGATGAGAAGACCGGGGCGCAGCTTCGGGAAGCCATCGACAAACTCGGCGGCAATACGCTCACGGCTCTCATTCTCGACTTGCGCGACAATCCGGGCGGCGTGCTCACGTCCGCTCTGGAAGCGGCCTCGCTGTTTCTGAAACCGGGCCAACGGCTGCTCAGCGCGCGCGGGCGTTTGAGCGAAAAGGAGGAGCAGATTGAGGTTCCCGCGTCCGCTGCCACGCCCTACACCTTCAAGCTCGCGGTGCTGATCAACTTTAAGACCGCGAGCGCGGCAGAGATTGTAGCGGGAGCAGTGCAGGATCATGATCGGGGCATAGTGCTGGGAGAGCCCAGTTTCGGCAAGGGCTTGGTTCAAAGTGTCTATCCCTTATCGGGAGGGAACGGGCTGGCGCTAACCACTGCGTTCTACTACACGCCGAGCGGCCGTTCCATTCAGAAGCCGTTGCGCGAGAGTGCGCTTTCCGCCCAAACCTCCACACAACGGCCCGTTTTCAAGACGGCGGCGGGGCGTCCCGTCCGCGGCGGCGGCGGGATCGAGCCCGACATATTCGTGAATCCCCCGCCACAAACAAGGCTGCGTATCGCGATCGAAGCGTCGGGATCCCTGGCGAACTTCTCCACCGGATACGTGCAGCAGCATCGCAACATCACGCGCGATTTTCAGGTCACCCCTGAAGTCATGGACGATTTCAAGCAATTCCTCGCCTCGCGCGGCATTCAGCCGGGACTGGCGGAGTGGTCCAACGATCGGGAATGGGTCCGCAGCCGGTTGCGCCAGGAAATCTTCAATCAATCCATCGGCGTGAAGGCGGGCGATGAAATCGAGGTCGCGCGCGACCCGGTGGTCTTGCGGGCGAAAGAAGCCCTGGCTAGCGGAAAGCCTCTTTGACCGGTTTGCCGGACCAGCAGCCCGGCGCCCTTGCTCGGAACAATTCGAGCACCGTCGCCGCCGTGTCGTAGGTGTTAACCGGAACACGGAGTTCGCGGTCAGACGCTATGCCCTTGCCGGCGATGATCCAGGGGATGGCCAACTCGTTGTATGTGGGATTGCCATGCTTGGTTCCCGTGCCGCCATGGTCGGAGGTGAGCAGAATCACCGTCTGATTCACTTCGTTAGCCGCAACCAGCGCCGCCATCAGCTTGCCGACCAGCCCATCCACCATCTCCACTGCGGCTTTGTAGCGCGCGCCGAGCCAGCCGTGCTCGTGCCCGGCATGGTCGACGTCATCCAGGTGCACAAACAGCAGATGCGGGCGCTTCTCCCGAAAGATTTCGATCGCGGCATCCATCGCTTGTGGCGATCCCTTTACATGACGGATCACATCGGGCACGTTGGGTTCGACCAGCCGCCCGAAATCCGCCCAATCATGGATGACCGCAATACGGCGCGCCGGTTGCTGCGCGCGCAGGACCCCGAACATGGTCGGAAAAAACCCGGCTGGTCCCTTGCAGATGGGAGGAATGGAAAACGAGTCCGGCTTCCACTCATTCGAGGTGATTCCATGCTGCTCGGGTCC
>Ga0073934_10007726_pt1 | contig 14753 bp, 14 predicted proteins | sample LarsenN4metaG_FD_76834 | JGI IMG/M metagenome (GOLD analysis project Ga0073934, IMG submission 76834) | Hot spring sediment bacterial and archeal communities from British Columbia, Canada, to study Microbial Dark Matter (Phase II) - Larsen... ...
GACAACGACGTGTGCAACGGCCCGAACGACGAAGGCGTCCTCGACAGCGATTGCCGCGACCGGGACTAATCGCTGAGCGCGTTGATGGCTGCGCCGCCCGCCTTCACCCTCGCCTCCCTTGAGGGGGAGAAGGCAGGGGGAGGGGCTGCGCCGAACAGCGATCAGAGTGCTCCCGCGCATCCGCCGGCGCTTCCCCCCCCCCCCCCACCCTGACCCTCCTCCGCCAGGGGGGAGGGGATTTTTTTGTGCTCTTGATTTTCTGCGCTGTTAGCTACGCCGGCACGAAGTAGACGTCGGTCGGCCTGAACTTGGCGTTCCGCACGAACCGCGCCCGGACGGTCATGCCGATGGTCACCTCGTCCGGCTCTGCCCCGATCAGGCGTGAGAGGAAGAGGGAGTCAACCCCGTCGAACTCGACGAGGATGAGGGTGAAGGGGGTCTCCTTGAGGAACGCCTCGCCGCCGTAGTAGCAGGTGGTGTAGGTGTGCACCCTCCCTTCCTGTGGCAGCTCCACCCACGAGGTCGGTTCGCCGCACTCCATGCAGTGTCCCCGCGGAGTGGCATAGGTGTAGCCGCAGGCAGTGCAGCGGCTCCCCAGGAGCTTCTTCTTCGCCAGACCGGCGAAGAAGGGTGAGTCCTGGGCGTAGGAGTGGAGGTAGTCGATCTCGTAGTGGTGCTTCATAATGATCGGGTCGACGTTGAAGAGGATGGTCCCCTCTTCGGTTTCGGGCAGTTTAGCGTTTCTGTTCATGGGAGTTCTCCAGAACTATAGGTCCTATGGGTCCTATAGGACCTATCAACAGACTTATTTCCTATGTCTTTTCCAGTATGCTCACCGTAATGTACGTCCCTGTTCCCGCGTGGCTGTGGATGAGCCCCTTGCCAGGGTTGCCTGTCTGAAGGGTGCCGTCTCCCAGGTGCCGTGCGATCGTCCCCTGGAGCTGCCAGAAGGCGAAGACCGCCTGCATCAACCCGGTCGCCCCCACCGGATGGCCGCAGGCCAGGAGACCCCCGGAGGGGTTTACCGGCACCGGCCGCCATTTCTTTTCGCCGGAGAAGGAGATGCCATAGGTGATGTGGGGCATGAACGGGGCGCCCGACTCCACGAACCTCCCCCCTTCGCCGTAGCGGCAGAGCCCAAGGTCCTCGTAGGTCTGGATCTCGGAGGAGGTGTAGGCATCGTGCAGCTCCACGAAGTCCAGCTCCTGCGAGGGATCGCTGATCCCGGCCATCCTGTAGGCGAGCTGTGCCGCCATCCGCCCGCCACGGAACGAGTGGACCCCAGGATAGGTGAGGTCCCGGTACTCCTCCGCGGATTCGTGGGGGAGCAGGATTACCTCCGCCCGGGGACGGTCTGCCATCCGCATGGCATCCGTGCCGCAGCCGACGCCGCTGATTCTCACCGGCCTGCTGCACAGCCTCTGTGCCACCTCTTCGGAAGCGAGGATAGCCACCGCCGCTCCGTCCGACATCTGGCAGCAGTCCAGGATGGTGAGGGGGTCGGCGACCATCGGGGCTGAGCGGACATCCTCGATGGAAAGCTCGCCGGGGCTCTGGGCGTAACGGTTGTGGACGGCGTTGCGGTGGTTCTTGATCGCCACCCTGGCCATCTGTTCCACCGTGGTGCCGAATTCGTGCATGTGCCGCCTGACCATCATGGCGTAGTAGCCGGTGTAGAACCCGCCGACCGGATAGTCGAAGTTCGTGTCCGATGCCAGGGCGATGAACTCGTTACCCTTCCAGGTATTGACCCGGCTCATGGTCTCGAACCCCATGGCCAGGCAGACCTCCATCCGCCCCGAGGCAACCGCCTCCCAGGCCGACTGGAAGCAGAGGCCGCCGGTTGCGCCTCCCCCCTCGATCCGGCGGGACGGTTTGGGACAGAGCCCCAGGTAGTCCTGAACCATGGCCCCTGCCTTGAGCTGGCGTGTGAAGTGGTCGGAGAAGTAGGAACAGACGCTCCCGTCAATCATATCCCTGCCAAGGCCGGGGAGGTCGGCAAGGGCATAGTCGAACGCCTCCTTGACCATGAGGCGGAAGTCCCTGTCCGGGTGGGCCTTGGCGAATTTCGTGATGCCGCCGGTTATCATATAGACGGGTCGCATTGATTTCCTCCGGAAATAAAGTTCGGGGCTCGGGGCTCGGGGTTCGGGGTTCGGGGGTTGAGGGTTGAGGGTTGAGGATCGAGGATCGAGGCCTCATTTTTCCCTTCGCTCCTCGCTCCTCGATCCTGCTTCTAACAGCTCCCTCGCAATGACCATCCGCTGAATCTCCGAGGTCCCCTCGCCGATCTCGCACAGCTTCGCCTCGCGGAAATACCGTTCCACCGGGTGCACCCTGGTGTAACCTGCACCGCCGTGGATCTGTACCCCCTTCACCGTTGCCCGCATGGCCATTTCCGAGGCGAACAGCTTGGCCATGGCAGCCTCCCTGGTGCAGCCTTCGCCCGCGTCCTTGAGCCTGGCGGCCCTGCGGACCAGGAGGCGGGCCGCTTCGATCTCGGTCCCCATGTCGGCCAGCATTCCCTGTATCGCCTGGAAATCGGCGATGGGATGGCCGAACGCCTGCCGCTGGCGGGCGTAGGCGAGGCTTTCCTCCAGGCAGGCGCGGGCGATACCGACCGCCATGGCGGCCAGGCCGATCCTCCCCCCGTCCAGCATCTGCATGGCCTGGCCGAAGCCGTCGCCGGCCCGGCCGAGGAGCTGTTCGCGGGGAACAGGCACCCGCTCCAGCATGAGGGCCGTGGTGTCGCTCGCCCGGAATCCCAGCTTGTCGATGCGCTTCCCCCTCTTTAGCCCCGGCGCATCTCCCGGGACGATGAAGGCGCAGATTCCGCCTGCTCCGAGGAAGAGATCGGTGGAGGCCATCACGACCAGGGTTTCGGCTACCGAGCCGTTGGTTATGAAGTATTTGTTGCCCGTAAGGAGCCAGCCGGCGTCGCCGGCTTCGGCCAGGGTCCGTAGTGCGGCGGCGTCGCTGCCGCCGGTCGGCTCGGTGAGCGCCCAGGCGCCGATGCTCCTGCCCGTTGCCAGTGGGACAAGGAAACGCTGCTTCTGCTCGTCGGAGCCGAAGGTGGCAATGTGACTGGCGCAGAGCATGTGGGCCAGGAGCGTGATGGCAACCGACGCGTCGCCACGCGCCAACTCCTCCACGACGAGGGTGTAGCTGACGAAGTCGCGCCCGCCGCCGCCGTAGATTGGGGGAAGGGTGAGACCCATAAGTCCGAGTTCAGCCATTCTCTTCACGGCATCGTCAGGGAACCCCGCTGTTTCGTCGCGCCTGCCGGCTCCGGGGAGCAGCTCTGCCATGGCGAACGTTCTGACGCTCTGCCGCAGCTCCTGCTGCTCTCCTGTGAGATCAAGCTCATGCACGATTCTCTCCTTCTCTGCTATCAGTATAATTGCCTTTGTCTGCCTGTCAAAATACCGGCAAGGAAGCAGCGGTACGAGCTATTATCTGGACATTTGCTGCGCAGATTCGTTAAGTTATCCAATCCACCCGTTTCAGAAGCTGTCGCATGATCAGGAGATCGTGACATGTCATTTCTCTTCTGGCTGGCGTTACTGACCGTTACCATCTGGTTTGTCGCTGCCCTGGACATAATGATCGGAAACCGCCGTGTCAGGGCGCTGCGGGATATTTCTCCGCTACCGGCGAGCGGGGCGCCGCGGGTCTCCATCATCGTCGCCGCGCGCAACGAGGAACGTAATATCCGGGAGGCCATCGCCGCGCTGCTTCTGCTCTCCTACCCGGATTACGAGCTGATCGCGGTGGACGACCGCTCCGATGACGGGACCGGTGCCATTCTGGATGAGATTGGCGCGGCCGATTCCCGGCTGCGGGTGCTCCATGTCAGAGAGCTCCAGCCCGGCTGGCTGGGGAAAAATCATGCACTCTGGCGCGGGGCAGGGGAGGCGTCTGGGGAGCTGCTCCTCTTCACCGATGCCGACATCATCATGGAACCTACGGTGCTCGGCCGGGCCGTTGCCATGCTGACGGAGGAGTCCCTCGACCAACTGGCCGTCTCCCCCTCAATGACAATGCAGACAACCTTTCTGCAGATGTTCGGCGCCTCCTTCATTATCTTCTTCTCCATGTTCGCTCGTCCCTGGAAGGCCCGGGATCCGAAGAGTTCCTGCCATGTAGGGATTGGCGCCTTCAACCTGGTGCGGGCAACCGCTTACCGGGGGGTAGGGGGTCACGAGACCATCCGCCTGCGGCCGGATGACGACATGAAGCTGGGGAAGATCCTGAAAAAGAGGGGATTTCGCTGCGATGTGGCCTATGGCCCGGATTTTCTCTCGGTGGAGTGGTACAGTTCGCTGGGGGAGGTGCTGCGGGGGCTGGAGAAGAACGCCTTCTCGGGGTGCGATTACCGGGTTTGGTTTGCCCTCTCGGGGGTGGTGTTCCATCTTGCCGGCACGGTCTGGCCCTACCTGGCGCTGTTTTTCACCTCAGGCCCGACCAGGCTGCTGTATGCCGGCGTGGTGCTGCTCTTGACTGTTCTCTTTGCCGACTGCGCCTCTTTCCACGGCTCCCGCCGCTGGTATGCCGTCGGTTTTCCCCTTGCCACCCTGCTGTTCGTCTGGATCATCATCCGCACCACGACCCTTAACCTTCTCCAGGGGGGGATCAGTTGGCGCGGCACCTTCTATTCACTGGCTGAGCTGAAGAAAAACCGGGTTTTATCACGGTTCATTCGGCGTCCGTGTACTCTTTCCGCAACCGTTCCAGTCCCTTGCTGAAGCTCTCGGCGTCGCCATATTCGAAAAAGCGGGGATAGCGGTTGTGGGAAGCCTTGATTCGGCGGGCATGCTTTATCGGGCACCAGTACTGCTCCGTGCGGGCGCCGATTTCACGAGCAAAGGCAAAGAGTCCGTTGCCGTAGGAGCAGTAGAAACAGTTGAATTTCTCGATTATGTTCAGGTAGGGGAGATCCTCGCGATCGAATATGAGGTAGTTCGACCGCTTGACCTTGGGAATGCCGTAGATGGGGAAGCAGACTGTCTGGTAGAAGGTGAGGAAGAGATCGAGTGCCATGAAGGGGATGAAGCCGGAGTAGATTACCGGTGCGGTCAGGATGTTGAGAGGTTTTGCCTCGATGAGGTATCGCAGCCAACCGGTTTTCAGGCGTCGCTGCTGCCGCACCACCTCCTCTGCGAACCTGATCCGCTTCTTTTCGACGATGAACTGGAATTCTTCACGCTTGAGCCGGAACTCGGACTCCATCTCCTCTTCAAGTTCCTTGATGCGGCGGATCAGTTCATCAATATGGTTGGTCATTGTCGCTCCTAGAATTATCCGTCCCGACCACCTTGACAGAAGAGCGGAGCGCAATCAATGTCTAATGTTGCCGCAACAATAATAAATGGCCGCACCTGGCGGCCATTATCTTACGAGGCAATCCGTATCTCGATCTTTCGCGGCTTGGCTGCTTCGGCCTTGGGAATCTTCAGTGTCAGGATGCCGTTATTCAACTCCGCGCCGGCTTTTTCGTGGTCCAGGCTCTCCGGGATCGAGAACTGCCGGTAATAGGGGGCAAGCTCGAACTCGGTATAGACCGGATTGCCCGGCATGCTCCTGGATATGGAGGCGTTTATGGTCAGGATCCCTTTTTCCACGTTGATATCCAGGTCCTCTTTCGATGCACCGGGGATATCTGCCGTCAGGGTCAGGCCGTTCTCGGTCTCGATGATATTTACCGCCGGTTTGAGATATTTGTCACTGGACCGCGTCTCTTCCCGGGTCTGCAGGTTCTGTTCTTCGTTTCGTGCTGTCAGGTTGTTTGCTGCCATGGTCGTGACCTCCTTTCCGGATCTCTGCAACTGTTGCTGATCATGTCTCAGGATAGACTTATCTCGATTTTTTTCGGTTTTGCATGTTCTGCCTTGGCCAGGGTCACCCGCAGGATGCCATCCCGGCATTCCGCAGATACCTTTTCCGGGTCAATATCCACCGGCAATTCTAGGGTCCGCGAGAAACGGCCCGAGCCGAGTTCGCTCCGGTGAACAATCTGCCCTTTCTCCTCGGCGAACGGCTTGCGTTCACCGCTGATGGTTATTGTATTGCGCAGCACGGTCAGGTCGGTGTTCTCGGGGGCAACTCCGGGGACAAGGGCTTCAACGTAGACATTTGCCTGGTCTTCGCTGAAATTTACCAGGGGGAAGCGGCGACTTGCCGGAGAAAGGAACGCCGAGCCGAATGGCCGGATGATGCCTGCTCCCTTGAACGCATCATCGATCTCCCTTCGCAGATTATCCAGTTCTCTGAAAAGATCCAAGCTTGCCATAGTGATTACCTCCTTTCGTAATGACTCTTGAGCGAAAGATAGTAACGGCAGAGCCGGTTGTCAAGGTGTGGGGAGACTTGAATGATTATAGATAGTAAGAGGATGCTTGGAGCAGGGTTCAATGTGAGGTGGAGAGCGAAATATTCACTCGTTCTGATGGGGTGCGGGTAACTCGACCAGTCATGAAGGGTTGTCAGTGGTTATTTGCCGTCCGCCTGTTTATCTCCATTGGTGTCGGTGCAGGGGAGGGTACTGAGGGTGCGCTCCGGCACATCCAGCCGGGGCCAGGAGCAGAGGGCCAGGGATGCGTAATCGAATTTGTAGCGACAGGTGCTGTCATCACAGAGGCACCGATAGATTGTTTCACTGATTTTCATGCACTTTTTCGCGGCAGAGTCGGCACTGGTCTCCCCATCCCCCTTTTCAAGCAGGGTGAGAATGCCGGTTGAAGGCTTTTTTTCGGGCGGGGGCTGCTTCATTAAATAGCACTCCATTTAGTGGCCTGTCGAAGTGCAATTATAATGAATAGCACGAAAACCGCCCATAGGGCATATGGCAGAAATCGGTGCGCAATATCCCAAGGAGTTGGTGCAGCATTCCTGAAGCGGGTCAAGTGGTAAGGGGAGACAGTCCATGCCTGACGGCGTACTTTGTCAGTTCGGCAATGCTGAACAGCTGCAGTTTCTGCATGATGGCATAACGCTGGTTTTCCACGGTCTTGATACTGATGCCGAGCTGAAAGGCAATCTCCTTGGTGCTCTTGCCGTCAGCCACCAGTTGCAGGATTTCCCGTTCGCGGGAAGTAAGGTTTTCGTAAACCGGGGAAACCTCTTCCGGTATGCACTGCAGGAACTCCTTGACCAGCAGGGTGGCAATCTTCCGGGGGAGGAAGGTCTCTCCTCGTGCCACAGCGTGAACCCCCTCCAGGAGTTCGGCAAAGGCGGTGTCTTTCAGCAGGTAACCGGTGGCTCCTGCCTTGAGCACTTCCACCACGAAATATCGGTCGCTCTCCATGGAAAGGGCCAGCACCCTGGTTTCGGGGTATCTGCCGGTGATCTCCCTGGTGGCATCGATGCCGTTCATGACCGGCATGGTCAGATCCATGATCACCAGGTCCGGCCGAAGCTCACCGGTCAGGCGGACCGCTTCGGCTCCGTTGCCGGCCTCGCCGACCACGACTGTCAATGGGTCTTTTTCAATCAGCGATCTCAGCCCCTCGCGCAAAATGGTGTGGTCGTCAACGAGCAGGATTCTAAGTTTCATAAACTATCCTCCCGGAAGTTTTCTCCAAGCGGTATGCTCAGGGTCACGGAGGTACCCTCTCCGGTCTTCGATGCAATGGCAATGCTGCCACCCATCTGCTCGATTCGCTGCTGCACGTTGAATAGTCCAAAACCGCCGCTCATGGTCACCCGGTTTTTGGAAAACGTCTGGTTGAAGCCGCTGCCCGAGTCGGTTACATTCACCACAAGTTTGTTTTCACGAGTCCTGAGAGTGAGGTTTGCCTTGCTGACTCCGGCATGTTTCGCCACGTTCAGGAGCAGTTCCCGCACCGCTTGGAAGAGGGAGTAGCGCGTCTCCCTTGACAGGGATATCTGACCGCAGATGCAGCTGCAATCGACCAGAAGGTTGTAGTCCTTGAGGAGCGTAGTGCAGAGCCATTCAAGCGCGGCTTCGATCCCTGCCGTGTCCAGAAGGGGAGGGCGCATGCCGAAGGTCAGGGTACGGATTTCATGGATCGAGGTTTCCAGCAGGGAGGAAATGTCATCCGCACCGATCCGTTTTTCGGTGTTGCCGAGTTCGCTGGCCAGCATGTCCAGCTTCATCTTGGCCAGGAGCAGGGATTGACCCACCTGGTCGTGCAGTTCGGCTGCAATGCGTGCCCGCTCCTGCTCCTGCGCCCGCACCAGTTTGAATGACATCATCTTGATCTGTTCATTCGCCGCTGCCAGGGCCGCCGTCCGTTCGGCTACCCGGTTCTCCAGTTCGTCATGGGCATGTTGCAGGGCGGTTTCCATCCGTTTCCGTTCGCTGATGTCACGTATGATCGCCCACATTCCGCTTGCCTTGCCACGGTGATCCCGCAAAAGGTACGTTCGCAACTCTATGGGGAACATCGTCCCGTCCTTGCGGATGTACTCCTTCTCGTAGACCTGGGAGAACCCTTTGGGGATTACCTCTTCATCCAGAATTCTCTTCTCGAATTCGTGCCATTTGGAAGGGGTGATATCCCGGTAGGTCAGGTGGGAAATTTCCTCCGGGGGGTAGCCGATCATGGCACGAAAAGCCTCGTTCCACTCTCTGATCGTGCCGTCCATGTCGACCAGCATGAAGCCGTCGATCATCGATTCGTGCAGCTGGCGGTACTTCCGCTCGCTTTTTTCCATTGCCTCTTCGGCCAGCTTCTGCTGGGTGATGTCCCTCCCCACCGCCTGGTACTCTACCAGGGTGCCGTCCTTGTCGAAAATGGCATGGTTGGTCCACTGCTGCCAGCGACGGCTTCCGTCCGGGAGAATGGCATAAACATTTGTCCGCATGACCGGATTGTCGAGGTGAGCGCTTCTATGAGGCTGATCTGCTTCCGGCGGTCCGCTTCGTGGATGAAGTCATAAAAGGATCTTCCCAAGAGCTGCTCGCGGGGCATGCCGGTGTAGTGGCAGAGGGCGTCGTTGACGAATGTCAGGATGCCGCCGGGGAGGAACCGGTCGACAAAGTCGAGCTGGGTGTTGACAATGGCACGGTAGCGCTCTTCACTGGCGGTAAGATCGAGCTCCATCCGCTTCTGGGCGGTGATGTCCCTCCCTACGGACTGGTATTCAACAATCCGGCCGCTCTGGTCGAATATGGCGTGATGGGTCCACTGGTGCCAGTTCAAGCTGCCGTCGGGGAGGATTACCCTGCTGACGAGGCAGATAGAACGGGTACTGCTATCCAGGGACTCTATGGCCCTGATGGTCGAATCGCGGTCGTCCTCGTGGAGAAACGGGTAAAATGACCGTCCTATGAGTTCTTCCCGGGGAAGACCGGTGTAGTGGCAGAGTGCATCGTTGACAAAGGTCAGGATTCCGCCGGGGAGATAGCGGTCAACGAATTCGAACTGGGAATTGACGATGGCGCGGTAGCGCTCCTCGCTGGCGGCAAGTCTCTCCGTGGTCCTCTTCTGCCCGGTTATGTCGTGCAGTGTGACGAAGACACGGTATGGCTTTCTCTCCCCCTCTCGGAACATGGGGGTCGAGTTGATCTGCAGCCAGACAAAATCCTGCCGGAGCGGGTGGTAGACCCCGGCAACAAAATCTCTGATGCTTTCCCCGCTTTGTAATGAAACCATCGAGGGATGCTGTTCCGGCAGGAGGGGAGCGCCATTTTCATCGATAACATGCCACTCGGGATGATAGGAGGTGCGTCCGAGGAACTGATCGCGGCTGAGGCCGAACAGCTCCAGTGCCGCCCCGTTGACGTCGACGAGTCTGCCGTCGGCATCCTGGAAAAACGCCCCATGGATCATGTTGTCGAAGAGGAACCGGTACTGGCTCTGAAGATCGTACATCCCGAATGAATCCTCCATTACATTGCATGAACCGGCATGTAAATCTAGCATATTTGCATATGCTGAACAAATGAATATGCTTTCCCCGGTTGTTTACTCCCTGCTGAATAATCTGCCGGCAGCGGCCAGCTGTTCGGGGGTGCCCAGAAGCAGAACGGTATCATTTTTTGCCAGTTCCCACATTGGGTCCGGGTTCGGGATAACGTCGTCACTCCGCTTGATGACGAGGACCGTCGCACCCGAGAGACTCTTTATTTTACCATCCCGCAGGCTGCTTCCATCCAGTTGCGAACCGGCCTGAACCCGGAATGTTACCAGTTCCGCCCCTGCCAGATAGCCGCTGATCCCGACCGCATGGCTGTGCCGGCGACTCATGGAACGGAACATGCCATAGCAGTTGCTTCTTACCTCTGCAATGTGCTGTTCGATCTCGTCATGGGGGACCATGAAGGTGCGCAGCACCCTGGAGAGAATCTCGACCGAGGTTTCGAATTCTTCCGGTACCACCTCGTTGACGCCCAGGCGGTAAAGATGCTCCACCTCAAGGACGTAGCGTGTTCGAGCTATGATGTGGATATTCGGGTTCATCTGTCTGGCCTGGGCAGCGATGCGACGGCTGGCGGCGGCATCGGAAATGGCTATGACAATGATTCTGGCAGTCTCGATATGCGCATGGCTGAGGACCTCCGGCATGGAGGCATCGCCGAAGATGAGGAGTTCACCCTCTTTCCTTTCCCGGGCAATGGTGAACGGGTTGGTGTCTATGACCAGGTGAGGGAGCGACAGATGCTTGAGGACCCTTGCCAGATTTCGGCCGTTGAGACCATAGCCGCTGATGATTACATGCCCGGAAATTTTCAGATCTTTGTCCCGTTCCGCCAGTCTACGGCTCCCCCGGGTCAGACGAGTCGGCAGGGTTCTGTCGGCCAGGTCTGCCATCGGTTCCGAGATTCTGATGAACAGCGGGGTCAGTGCCATGGTTGCAACCGAGGCGGCAAGGAAGAGCTGGTAACTGCCGGAGTCCAGCAGTCCCTGTTTCAGGCCGCTCTGGGCAAGGACAAAGGAGAATTCCCCGATCTGGGCCAGTGCGAGGCCGGAGATGATCGCGACGCGTGCCGGCAGGCCTATGATCCGGAGTGCTGCGGTCGATACGACTATCTTTATGAGCAGCGTGGCTGCCACTATCAGGACGATTACCAGTGGTTTTTCAAGCATGACGGCAGGGTCGAGGAGCATGCCGACCGAAAGGAAGAATATGCTCATGAAGGCGTCGCGGAACGGCATGATGTCGCCGAGCACCTGCTGGCTGTATTCGGACTCAGAGATGGCCAGGCCGGCGATGAATGCCCCCAGGGCAAGGGAGAGTCCGGCTTCTGCGGTGAGCCAGGCGGTGCCGAATCCGATGAAGAGTACGCAGAGGATGAAGAGTTCACGACTTCTTGCCCTGACGACGTGGTGCAGCAGCCAGGGAATCATGTACCGGGCTCCGTAGTGTGCGGTAACGACAACAGCAGTCGCCTTTGCCAGTGTGAGGACGAAATTTTCAATACTCAGACCGCCTGCCCCGAGAAGTGGTACGAGGAGCATGAGCGGCACGACGCAGAGATCCTGAAAAATCAGCACACCCAGTATGGTTTTCCCGTGCGGCGTGTCTATTTCACCGGCATCAGCCATCAGTTTCATGATGATTGCGGTGCTTGAGAGCGCTGCGAGAAAACCGAAGAATGCCGCCTGCTGGGGAGACTGGCCACAGATTACGGCAACCAGGGCGGTTGCCAGGATGGTGACGACCATCTGCAGACCGCCGCCGAGAAAAACCATCTGCCTGATGCGCATCAGTTCCTTGAGTGAAAACTCGATGCCGATGGTAAAGAGAAGCAGGACAATGCCGATTTCGGCGAGTTGCTCGACCTGATGGGTACTGCTTACCATTGCAAGGGCATGAGGTCCGGCAAGCATTCCGGCAACGAGTAGGCCGATGATGGACGGCAGAGTCATTTTCCGGGCGACAAGCACGGTGAGAATGGCAAGGCCGAAGAGAAATACCATGTCCTGTAATGCTGCAACGTGCATTCAGTCACCGCCCCGTTTGTTTCCATTGAGCCAGAGCCGTTCGGAATCATTTGTAAAAATATGCAGAAATCATAGCAGGAGGATGTGACGAACGCAAAAACTGCCTGCGGAATTCCCGGAATTTTGCCGGTAAAGTGAAAAAAAAAGGGGAGACCTTCCGGTCTCCCCCTTTGCACAGCAGGTGTCGGGTTACTTCTTTTTGGGAGCAGCCTTGGGGGCTGCAGCCGGTGCCGCGGCAGGTGCCGCGCCACCGGTTTTCCAGTTGTTCAGGTCGTGGGCGATGCCGTGGCAGTCACCGCATTTCGGGAACTTGGACATGATGCCGGCTGCGTGAGGCACGCCGTGGCAGTCCTGGCACTTGGGTACCATCTTGTGCTTCTCCTGGTGACAGGTGACGCAGAGAAGCGACTTGTGCTTGGCCTTGCTGGCAACGAGCAGGTTGAGGGCCTTGCTGTGGCAGGCGCCGCACTGTTTTGAAGGTGTGTCGGAGCCGTAGACAACATTCTTCGGCTGGTGAGCCTTGTGGCACTTCTTGCAGTCGCCGGCGTTCTGCTCGGGGGAGTGAGCCTTGTGACACTGGGTGCAGGGCGGGATCTTGCCGTGGACGTCATGGCAGAAGGAGCAGTTGAGCTTGCTGTGCTTGCTCGGGAACTGCTTCAGCTGGGCGATCTGCGGGTTGTGGCAGCTAAGGCACGGTTCGGTGACGTCGCGACCGAAGACGATCTCCTTCGGCTGATGCGGGTTCTTGTGGCAGCCGAGGCAGCCGCTGAGCTTGTAGTGCGGTTTCCCTTCGTGGCACTGGCTGCAGAGCGGGATGATCTTCTTCACTGTCGGCGGGTGACCCTGGTGGCAGTCCTGACAGGTTACCTTGGTCTTGTGTGCCATACCCTTTGCCTCGACGTCTGCCGGAGCCTTTGAGTGACACTTGACGCAGTCAGCGCTGGTGAGCTGAACGGCAGGTTTGGCCGCAGCTGCGGCTGGCTTTGCCGGTTCGGCTGCGATGGCGGCCGAAGCGAGCAGGCATATCCCTGCTGCCAACGAAATGATGGACTTCACTGTTTTCATTGTTCCTCCCTGGAATGATGTTAATCGCCAAAAAAATGGCAGAAAAATCGAAATTGAGGCCGAATTAGAAACTTTTCGCTTTTAGCACAGAGGTTTCGGCTTCGTCAATGAAAGATTGTATACACGTTCATAGGGCGTTCTTGTCTACGTAGTCGCGGATCAGCCCGAGATCGGCTTCCATGACCACGCAACGGGACGGCAGCTTCTCAAGTCCCCGGAGCGGCGCAGGCAGTTCCGGTTCTGCGCCGGTGGCCATTTTCACCGCCTCGCCGAACTTGGCGGGATGGGCGGTGGCGAGGCATACGGTCTCAACGTCCTTGTCGTCGTTTTTCAGTGCGGCAAAGACTCCTACGGCTGTGTGGGGATCGAGGAGGTAGCCGGTCTCCTCCCTGAACGAGGCGATTGTGGTCAGGGTCTGCTGCTGGTTCACCGAGTTAGAACTGAACACGCTCCTCACCCGTGCCAACTCGTCGTCGCTGAACTCCATCCGACCGCTTCTGGCAAAGACGGCAAAAGCATCCCGCACGCGGGCAGGGTCCTCATCGAACAGGTAAAAGAGGTAGCGCTCGAAATTGGAGGCGACCTGGATGTCCATGGACGGCGAGACCGTGGGGACGACCGTGCCGGTGGAGTAGTCACCCTGGTTGATCATCCGGGTTAAGATGTTGTTTTCGTTTGTTGCCAGGATCAGCTTTTTGATCGGCAGACCCATCCTTTTGGCAACATAGCCGGCAAAGATGTCGCCGAAGTTTCCTGTCGGCACGGAGAAGGAAACGTCACAGCTCCCTTTGTCAGTGACGCGGAGCCAGGCATGGAAGTAGTAGACGACCTGGGCAAGCACGCGGGCCCAGTTGATGGAGTTGACCGCACCGAGGGAGTGCTTCTCCTTGAAGGGGAGGTCGCTGAACAGCTGCTTGACCATGGTCTGGCAGTCGTCGAAGGTGCCGTTGACGGCGATGTTGAAAACGTTCGGGTCGGTGACCGTGGTCATCTGTAGCGCCTGGATGGGGGATGTCTTGCCGTGGGGGTGGAGTATGAAGATGTTGATGTTCTCCTTGCCCCGCACGCCGTAGATCGCCGCGCTGCCTGTGTCGCCGGAGGTGGCTCCGACGATGTTCATCTTTTCGCCCCGCTCTTTCAGCAGGTATTCGAACAGGTTCCCCAGGAGCTGCAGGGCCACATCCTTGAATGCCAGGGTGGGGCCGTGGAACAGCTCCAGGATATGGACGCCGTTCTTGTGAACCAAAGGGGTGATTTCCGCTTCGCGGAAGGTGGCGTAAGAACGGTCGATAAGCTGCTTGAGATCAGCGATAGGGATGTCGTCGGCAAACGGGGCAATGACTTTGAGGGCGAGCTCCTGATAGGAGAGGGGGCGCCATGATTCCAGGGTTTCCCGGTCAATGACCGGATACTCTGCCGGCAGGAGCAGGCCGCCGTCGGTGGCCAGACCCATCATGACCGCATCCTTGAAACCGATCGGGGCTATCTGCCCCCTGGTGCTGATGTATTTCATGCTAACCCCTTATACAGTTTTCAGTCGCCGCCCGCTGTTTCTGCATCTCGGATGATGACTCGTCGTCCGTTCACGGCGAGTCTCCCCTGGGCAAAGAGCTGAATGGCAGCCGGATAGAGCTTGTGTTCTTCCCCATGAATCCGTGCGGAAAGGGACTCCTCCGTGTCGTCTTCGAGAACCGGTACGACCGACTGGAGAATTATGGGACCCGTGTCGGTGCCGGCATCGACGAAGTGAACAGTGCAGCCGGAGACCTTGACACCGTA
>Ga0073934_10007727_pt1 | contig 14750 bp, 15 predicted proteins | sample LarsenN4metaG_FD_76834 | JGI IMG/M metagenome (GOLD analysis project Ga0073934, IMG submission 76834) | Hot spring sediment bacterial and archeal communities from British Columbia, Canada, to study Microbial Dark Matter (Phase II) - Larsen... ...
AAGATAGATTTTTAGACAAAGACGAGCGTCCGCCTCTTGAGGTACCGGTAAAACTGATCTCCGGGTCAGGCAGTCGCTGAACTGCCCGGGCCAGGAGTTCACGCACCTCTTGATCGGTGACTTGGCCAAAATCGCGATACCACATTCCTACTCCCATAAATGGCTGCGGCGTCGTTGCACAGATAATTTCGTCAACCTCTTGTTCAAATGTCTCACAGGTTTCTGGAGAGGCTGTTGGCACTGCCACCACAATGCGTTTAGGCTGCTGTAGACGCAAAGCGTTAATAGCTGCGCGCATACTGGCGCCTGTCGCTAAACCATCATCAACAATAATTGCAATTCGATCTTGGAGATTGGGTCTTGGCCGGTCGCCGCGATAGGCTCTTTCGCGTCTTTCCAGCTCCTTGAGTTCTCGCGCCGTAGCCAAATCGATCACATCGTCGGGCAGGTGCAAGATTCGGACAACCTCCTCATTTAGTATCCGTACACCTCCTGAAGCAATAGCGCCCATCGCCAGCTCTTCGTGGCCGGGCACGCCAAGTTTCCGCACCAGCAAAATATCCAGCACGACGTTCAACGCCTGAGCCACTTCGAAAGCAACAGGTACACCTCCACGGGGTAATGCCAGGATAACTACATCTGGACGATCTCGATATTTGGCCAATTTCTGAGCCAACTTCTGGCCCGCATCTCTTCTATCTCTAAAAATCGCCATTATTCCCACCTCTTTATTTGTCTCTGCCAGTACTATAGTCCTTTTATTATATCTTTTTTCAACGCCGTTCTCTATACCAGATTGAGTTAATTTTAAGAAACAGAAGGGTTATCTTATGGTAATCCTTCCAGTACACAAGGGGATTAACTCTTCTGGGTAGTAGAATGGAGCAAAAGATAGCTCTCTTTCATTTTTTAAAATTACTCTAGTTAGTGTGGTATTTGGGAGATAACAATGGTAAAAAATGGTTAAAAGATATTGGTAAGCAGAGGAACTATAATCCGGTACAAGATGGGGATGGAAAGTAATGGAAATTAGATACAAACACCCTATAAAAACATTACCTCGTCATTATGAAGTTCACAATACAATTAATCTTTCAAAAAATCGGTGGCTGGCCATTGGCTTGAACTTGGGCGCTATCCTTTCTTTCTTTGTTTTTGGCTGGTTCTTTTGGTCGTTGGCGCTCTTCTTTTATCCGGAATTAACTGAGATTTTTGTCCAAATGACCGAGCCTGACCCATTCAGTCTATTCGTGATTTTTGCATTTTTCCTTATTTTCCAGATTTGTTTACACGAATTCACTCACAGCCTCTTTTTCTGGCTTTTTACCAAAGAACGTCCAAAGTTTAGCGCGAAGTGGTTACGAACTTACGCTTATGCCGCCGCACCTGAAAACTGTTATCTGACCCGTAATCAATATGTTGTGGCTTTAATGGCGCCTTTTGTGATTATCACTCTGGTTGGATTGATGTTGCTTCTGGTCATTTCTGTAGAAGTAATTCCGGCCTTGATTTTTGTGGTAACATCCAACGCTGCCGGGGCCATTGGCGATCTCTTTATTATCGGCTGGCTTCTCTATCAGCCGGCAACAGCCCTGGTCCGTGATATCAGCGTCGCCATGATCGTTTATAGACCTAAAGAGGCTGTTAAGGTTTAACCTCAATTAACTGATCGCGTCGCTCAATTGGGTAGCTTTTGACTATCCAATTTTCCATTCATTTAGATGACGAGAAATCATTCCTCTGATTGATGTGCCCCGGCTCTGCTTATGGTATGATGTAAGGTAATCTCTCTGATCCGGCGCCTGTGGATAGGAACAATAATGAAACACTTACTAAAGATAATAGGCTTGGGAGTAGGCATTTGGGGGTTGAGTCTAGGGTGGCCTCAGCTTAACCTATTTTTGACCTCAGAAATTATGGCTGCGTCAATATTAGGTCTGGCCACAACATTACTCATATACCTTATTCTTCGAGATTTGGATCACCATCACCCTGATAGAAGAAGTGGTAAAGATCGTTATTCCAGGCCAAAGCTGATTCAGCTCAATCACCACTCTTGATCATGAAACGTTTTGCGGTTATTTTATTAGGTCCGCCTGGAAGCGGCAAGACTACTCTAACCCAGCACCTTGCTATTGATGATCGTCTAGCCACGCTCAAAACCGGAGAGTTACTCCGGGCAGAAATAGAGCAGCAGACCGCAATAGGCCAACAGATAAAACCTTTACTGGAAGCAGGTCAACTTGCTCCGACCAAACTCGTTGCTGAGGTGCTGATCAGAACCATCAAACAAAAGCCTGAAAGAACCTTTCTTTTTGATGGCTTTCCCCGCCAGGAAGAACAGGTAGAGACCTTTTTTCAAATTAGCCAGACCGTCCAACTCAATTTGGCCGCGGTCATTGTGTTGGAACTTCCCGAAGCGCTGATTCTGAGGCGGCTAACGGGCCGCCGGGTCTGCCCCAGCTGTGGCGCGATCTATAATATCTATTCAAATCCTCCCCGCCAAGCCGGCATTTGTGATCGCTGTGGAGCCAAGCTTGAACAGCGTCATGATGATACGCCTGAGGTGGTAAAAAAGCGCATCAAAATTTATGAACAAGAGACTGTACCGGTGATTGAATATTTTAAAGAAAATTACCCTGATCTCACTCATTTTATCCCTGCCGAAAAACCGGTGGACCAGGTTACTCAAGAGATTCTATTTATTTTAGAAAATGCCGGCCAAATTCCAGGCCAGGATTAAATTCATCAAAAGGAGGGGAAAAGTGGATGAAACGTATCGTCTGGTTTAGTTTATTTACCATTTTTGTTATTGCTGTCTTTACCGGCTGTGTTGGCGGCTTGAGTACAGAGGGCGAAACGGCGGAAGCAACTGCTGTTGTACCTTCACCCGATCAGCCGGTTAGCTCAAGTGGCCCTACACCTGCTGCCGAAGCTCCTGTGATTGCAACACCGGAGGTTAGCAACTTTACTTACGGTAAGGCCCCTGTCGAAAATATTGAACTCTTGATCCTGGAGTCATTTCCGGTACCGGTACAGGCCGTTGTTAGAGGCAACTTGCCCAATGGCTGTACCGAAATTGACGAGGTTGCCGTGCAGCAAGAGGATAGTAACTTTCAAGTTGAGTTGATTACCCGCCAACCGGCTACCGGAGCCTGTACTGAGGCGCTTGTCCCTTATCAAGAAACTATTCCGCTGGATGTCGCCGCTCTTCCCGCCGGAGAATATACGGTCAACGTAAATGGGACAACCGCCACGTTTAATCTTGCTGTTGACAATATTAGCCAGGAACCAACACCGCCGGCAGATCAACCGGTAGAAGCTATGCCAACCGCTACTGCCGCGACTACTGGCGGTGACGGGGCCGGTATTGATACCGTGGAAATTTATCTGGTTGCCTTAGAGGATGAAGGCCGGAGCGGCACAGAGATCGGCTGCAACGATAGCTTGGTTGCCATAGAGCGCGATATTACGCCAACCCGAGCCCCCTTGAGAGCGGCGCTGATGGAACTATTAGCCATCGAAGAGCAATTCTATGGTCAATCGGGGCTTTATAATGCATTGTATCAATCTGATCTGCAGTTGGATCAGGTACGCATTGACGAAACCGGCCAGGCGACTATCCATCTTTCCGGTAATCATACCTTGGGAGGTGTCTGTGATATTCCCCGCTTTAAAGCTCAGATTGAAGCCACAGCCAAGCAGTTTACCACGGTCAACAATGTCGCCGTTTTTATTAACGGAACACCTATGGAAGAAGCGCTGTCTTTGGCCAATTAACCTTAGTAGAACAGCTTTGTATAGCCAAGAAGAGAAAGGTCAATTTTTATTATGCGCAACGATAAGTTTTGGTTCAGTACGATAATTGTAAGCAGCCTTTTAATTATGAGCTTGTTGCTTCTCATGCAAATCGGGTTCAATCCGGCGCCGGCTCAGGCTCAAACAGATCAACCGGTGAGTAATGTTTTATCACGAACCATTACGGTTGTTGGCGAGGGAACCGCCAATGTTGAGCCTGATATTGCCCAGGCAGTCATCGGTGTTCAGATTTCAAACCGCGATCTCGAAGCGGCAACCAGCGAAGCCCAGCAAAAGATGGAAGCGATTCTGATGGCATTGCAGGGTCAAGGTGTTGCCGAACAAGATATTCAAACGGCTAATTTCAACATCTTTGTTGAACGGTTACCAGGCCCGGAGGGCCAGCTCACCGATGAACTTCTCTATCGGGTGAATAATGATGTTCGAGTGATCATCCGTGAGTTGGATAATATCAGCCCCGTCCTCAATGCGGCCATCGAGGCGGGCGCAAATAATATCTATGGGGTCAATTTCAGTGTTGATGATCCCAGTACAGGTAGAGCTCAAGCGCGAGAGGAAGCTGTCAACAATGCCTCTAGCAAGGCCCAGGATTTGGCCAGGCTGGCCAATGTCCAACTTGGTGAAATCGTCCGTATTAGTGAGATTACAGGCGACCGGGTTATCCCCTTTGCCCAGGCCGAAGCCTTTGGCGGCGGCGGCCCTATTATGCCTGGCCAACTTGAAGTAACCGTTCGGCTGGAAGTTGTTTACGCCATGGAATAAATTCTCATCAATAGCTGAATATCTCTGTTCAACGGCGGCGCCATTGCGCCGCCGTTTGTTTTGGATCAATTTAGGCCCTGCCTAGTTGGGTAATAAAAATCCAGAGAATAACTGTAAAAAAAATAACCCTTCTTGATAATTGTTAATCGCCCACAGTAGTGTAGGCCAATCGAATTCAAACATGTACAATAAATGCAAGTTGCAGGGCCTTGTTGTAACTCATATATGCTGGCAGCAGCCAAATTATTTAATCATTTGGTGATAAAGAAAATATAGGTAAAGTTTGGAGGATGTTCAACTATGCACAAAAAATTTTCAAAAATTATTTATCCTTTGTTAGCTTTAATGCTAGCCCTCTCCATGAATAGTATGGTTTTTGCTCAAACGGGCGACCAACAAGGAGGGAATCAGCAAGATCAAACCCAGCAGGACGAGCAAAACCAAGATGACGATAACCAGCAAAACCAGCAAGATGTTGGCGCACAGCAAGGTGACGATCAGCAAGGGGATCAACAGCAAGGCGCTCCGCAGATTGATGCTCAGCAAGGCCAACAAGGAACGCAACAACAGGGCCAACAGTTTGGGGCCCAACAAGGCGCTCAACAGGGCGTTCAGCAAAATCAGTTTGGCCAGCAGGGCATGATGGCTTCAGGCGCATGTGCTCAAACCTACGTTGTTCAACAAGGCGACACCCTTGGTGATATAGCCAATCGTTTCCTCGGAAGCATCGATGCTTATCAGCAGATCGCTGATGCGACCAATGCTGCCGCCAGCAACCAGCCGGCAGCCCTCCAACAAACTGGCCAGCAGCAAGGCCAGCAAGGGATGCAGCAGCAAGGTCAGCCAGGTGCTACCCAGCAGCAAGGCCAGCAAGGAACGATGCAGCAAGGTCAGCCAAGTGCTACTCAGCAGGGCCAGCAAGGGATGCAGAATCAGCAGCAAGGCCAATTTACTCGAATTGATGATCCAAACGTAATTCAGGTAGGCCAAGTCCTCTGTATTCCTGAAGGCGGCCAGCTTGCTCAAGGCCAGAGCACCTTCCAACAAGGCGACCCCAGCACTTTTCAACCAACTCCAGCCCAACAGGGGTTTGGCGGCGATCTCTTCGATGTTCCAGAAGATATGGCTAAAGTTATCGTTGAAAACTTAAGCTCGAGAGATCTGATCGTTGATATTTCGATGGGGCCTCAGCCTCAGTCGCAGTGGGTTGGCCCTGGTGAGCAACATACTTTTGTGATCCAGCCAGGTGAATACAACCTGACAGGTCACGAGCCGGGTGGCGAGTTTGCCATTGTCCCTGGTCAGCTTGATCTCGCGTCCGGTACGGTCATTGGAATAGCTTGCCAGGAAGATGGACGCTGCCAGTCGCACAGCATGCAGGATCTGATGGCCCTACAGCAGCAGGGCATGGGCACAATGGGCCAGCAGCAACAGCAAGGCCAGCAACAAGGGACCATGCAGCAGGGTCAACAGCAGGGAACGATGCAGCAAGGCCAGCAGCAAGGCACGATGCAGCAAGGTCAGCAGCAGGGAACCCAGCAACAACAAGATGACGGGACTGAAGGAATTCCTCAGCAAGACCCGCAAGATAATGATGTAGAGGATAATGAGGGAACCGGAGGTTGATCTCTTACTCAGCCCATTTTGTTTTGTAAAATTTTAAGCAACATCATCACCCATGTGAGCTATGATAGTTTAGCCCAGGTGGGTATGATGAACTGCTAAAACAACTAAAAGAGCTATCGTAGAGATAGCTCTTTTTAGTGTTTAAAATAGCCCACCTTGATATAGGCCAGCCATCTTTAAACTCATACAATGAAACGTGTTGTCATGAAGTCAACGATGCTGGTTAGCAGTAAAAATTACTATTCATAAAGGGGAAGGAAATATGAAAGAAATCAATATCAACTTCAAGTATGTTCCAAAAGCTGCCTACTTGTTAATAACCCTGATCTTCTTGTTTTCAGTAGCCGGTTTAGCCATTGCGGCGCCGCCCAACCAGGAACAACCTCAACAAGGCATTCTTGATGTTTTGGCAGAACAAGGCCAGTTTACTACGCTCACGGAAGCGATAGAAACAGCCAATTTAGGGGAAAGATTAAGAGGAGAGGGCCCCTTTACAATTTTTGCCCCCACCGACGAAGCCTTTGCCCAGCTTCCCACTGAGATGGTCGAAGAACTATTTAACAATCAACCTGCCCTCACCGATCTTTTATTTTACCATGTGGTTGATGGAAGAATAATGGCGGAAGAGATCGGCCAGATGGATCAAGTCGAGACGCTCACCGGTAGATTTTTGGATGTAACTACCGGTACCGGCACCGTTACTATCAACGGCCTTCAAGTGATTACGCCCAATCTTCAGGCTTCAAATGGGATTATTCATGTTATTGACACCGTGTTGATGCCTCCTTTAGATCAGGAGGCTGCGAGTGGCGAAGCTGCCAGCGGCGCTGCGATGGAGCCATCTCAGGCAATTACTCAACCCACTACTATGGGAGAAGATGGGGTAGCCGGCCAGGGCCAGTTAAGCGCCGGATGTGCTCAGACTTATGTCGTTCAACAAGGCGATACCCTTGGTAACATAGCCAGCCAGTTTCTTGACAGGGTAGACTCCTATCAAGATATTGTGGATGCGACGAATACGGCTGCTGCGGATAATAACCAGTTTTCCCAAATTGAAGACCCAAACTTGATTGTAGTAGGGCAAACGCTTTGTATTCCTGGCTCAACCGAAACCGCTGTAGCTCCTGAAACTCAGCCGCAGCAAATGGCGCCGGCAGATCAGATGACCCCTGAGGAACAAAGTATGCTTTCGGTACCGGAAGGTAAGAGCAAGCTCATTTTTGAAAACCTGAGTTCAGTAGACCTGGTTGTCGATTTTTCAGGACCGACTCCCGATTCTTTAGTAATACCCCCTGGAGCACAGCAGGCGTTTGTGTTAGACCCGGGCCAGTATGGTTATAACGGTCACCAACCCGGCGGTGATTTCAGCTTTGCACCGGGCCAACTTCAGCTTGAAGCAGGTGAACTGCTTGGCCTGACCTGTTATGATAGCGGCCAGTGCCAGATCCAAGAGATACAGGCCATACTGCCCTCCCAGCAGCAAGCCAGTCCAACTCAAGAAATGAGCCCAGAAACTACGCCGGGAGCCACTCAGCAAGAAACCGGACAGGAAGGGGTGGAGCCGGGCAGTGATCAAGAAAGTAGCCCGCAGCAAGACGTTGAGCAAGATATCGGCCAACAAGAGGGTGGCCAAGGGGCTACTCAGGACGCTGATCAAAACACTGATGATCAGGGAACTGATCAAAACGCCGAACAGGGTGATGGTAATTAGAAAAGCAGCTTGATCATCAGCAACAAACCGGCATCACTTACCTGGGCTATCATTAAAGAGCAAAGTAGCTCAGGTTGATAAGAAAAATTGGCATAATTTCCAAGAGAGCTATCAAAGGATAGCTCTCTTTTATTGCGAAAATCACCCAGATTGGTATAGCCGCATAAAAATTGAAACATTACAATGAAATGATAGAAACGAACTCAATAACGGTTACAAAGTTTAAGAAGGAGTAGATGCTGTGGCGTTACTAACTGTAGATGAACTAAAAGCCTTAACTCAGAGAGGAAAGGAGCCATGCCTCTCATTTTTTATGCCTACCCGCCGCGCCGGACCGGAAACTCGAGAAAATCCTCTCCGGTTCAAAAATTTGGTCAAGCAGGCTGAGGAGCAGCTTATTGAAAATGGCCGGCGCGCCCCAGAAGTTCGAGGATTTTTACAACCGCTCCAAGATCTGATTAATGATCATGATTTTTGGCAACACCAAGATGATAGTTTAGCAGTGTTTTTCTCGCCAGATATGCTTCGCACTTATCGCCTACCGTTAAACTTGAAAGAGTTACTCATCATTGGCAACCGGTTTCACCTCAAGCCATTGATGCCCTTGCTCAGCGACGATGGTCAATTTTACATATTGTCTCTTAGCCAGAATGAAATCAAGTTATTTGAAGCCAGTCGACACTCAATCCAGGAGATTGAGCTTGAGGATGTTCCCACAAGCCAGGCTGAAGCGCTCCGGCATGATGAACCCTTAAAGCAGCTTCAGTTTCATACTAAAACCGCCGAACCGGCCAGCACAGATATTCGCGGAGGTATCTTTCATGGGCAAGGGGCTGGCAATGATGATTTTAAGAACAACTATTTAAGATTCTTCTACAAGGTTGATGAGGGGTTACGCCGCTATCTTAAAGGCGAAAAACCTCTCGTTTTGGCGGGAGTAGCGTATTTACATCCTCTGTATCGGGAAGCGAATAGCTATCCTCATCTCATTCCTGAGCAAGGCATTGAGGGTAATCCTCACGAATTGAAACCTGAAGAGCTGCACGAGCAGGCCTGGGCAATTATGGAGCCCTATTTTCTACAAGCTAAACAGGATGCTATGGCCCAGTATGCCTCCATGGTTCATAATAGCCAAGCCTCCGGGGATATTAAAGAGGTTATTGCTGCTGCTCATTATGGCAAAGTTGATAAACTATTTGTTGCCGTTGACGTTGAACAGTGGGGCCAATTCGATCCTGATACAAATACGCTTCAATTACACGAAGAACCGCACCCAGGTGATGAGGATTTGTTGGATTTGGCCGCCATGCAAACTCTGCTAAACGGTGGGGCTATTTATGCAATGGAATTTATGGATATTCCAGATGATACACCGGTAGCCGCTACATTTCGTTATTAAGATTAACCAGAAAAAGTATCCTTGAAGAGCGCCTGATAGTCTTAATGAGCCGGGGATGGAGTCGAGGCTTCAGCCGGTTCCCCGCCTAAAGGCTCGACTCCATACGCCCCTAATGCAATAATAGGTTCCATAACAGCGAACATCCGAGAAATTGAACGGGGGATTTAAAGTGTAAAGGAATAGGAGAAGGTGTATTATTATGGAGACAGTTATTTCTAGTACACAGTACTGGCTTTTACTTGAAGTGGTTTTCGCGATGGCGCTGGGCGCTCTTATTGGTATAGAACGAGAAATTGCCCGAAAGCCGGCCGGGTTAAGAACGCATATGTTGGTAGCCGGCGCAGGAGCTTTATTAGTAGGCTTAAGCCAGACTGCGGTTACCGCATCTGCCAGCCATTTTGACCCCAATATCATCCAGACTGATCCTATCCGTATTATGGAAGCCGTGGTCACAGGCATTAGCTTTTTGGGAGCGGGCACCATTGTTCGCTACCAGGCTGATAAAGCCATTGAAGGTCTAACCACTGCGGCCTCAGTTTTAATTGCCGGTGGTATAGGCATTGCCGTAGCGCTCTCACAATTTGCCCTGGCCAGTGGAGTAACCATTATCGTTCTGATCATCCTATACGGTATAGCCTATATAGAAAGATGGTTGGAAAAACGTAATCTAAAAGTCCAAGACCAAGATGTTCATCAGCGAACTTAAGCAAGATCTAGAAACCAAGCTTAAAGCTCTTGGCGAGCCAATCAACTATTATACCAAAGGCTCTTTGAATACCTTGATTGAAGCTGGCCAGCGTTTCTACAAGGCTAATGCGACTGTCTCAAGGGATGCCGGTTCTACCCCGATTATTTGTATTTCTGGGGCTATATCGTTGGGTACCCGTTAGTGATGTTGATTGGATTGAAGCCTTCTGGGGAGCCATTGTCGCTACTTTAGGTTGGGAGGTAACGACGAGACTCTTTGTTTGGTATCTTACCAGCGACTGGGCTCAATATGAAGTGATGTACGGTTCACTCGCCACAATCATCATCCTCATGTTTTGGATTTACATTGGTAGTATAATTACTCTTTTTGGCGCACATCTTAGCGCTACTATTGCCGAACAACGCCGCTCTACAGATTAAATTTAGCTATAAGGATTATGAGAAAAAGCAAAGAGTAACTCATTTGGGTGATCTACCTCATCAAGTTATTTATTCTATTGGGTGAAAGAAACACTCATAGAACTAGCAAAAGATAGCCCTACTTACGCATTTGAAATCACCCAACTTAGTGTAGGTCACATGAAACCAAAACGATACAATTACAAACTAAGGCTCATATTAATTTTTTTCAAAGGTCGTAACTTACTGTGAGTTTAGATTTTATTCAGAAACTCGTAAAACCTGCCGACACTAAAATAGTCCTTCTAGTGATGGATGGTCTAGGCGGGTTATCCGTTGAACCAGGTGGACTAACAGAACTTGAAGCTGCCCAAACGCCAAATTTAGATCAGCTAGCCAAGGATAGTATTTGCGGCTTACAGCAACCGGTTGCTCCGGGAGTTACCCCAGGCAGTGGCCCAGCCCATTTGGCGCTGTTTGGCTATGATCCCATCACTTATCAGGTTGGGCGTGGCGTCTTATCAGCGCTAGGAATTGATTTTGATTTAACAGATCAAGATGTTGCTGCCAGAGGTAATTTTTGTACGATTGATGAGGAAGGGCGGGTAACCGATCGCCGGGCCGGTCGGATCAGCACCGAAAAGAGTAAGGAACTCTGTAAATTATTACAACAGGTTGAACTGCCAGGCGTGCAACTCTTTATTGAACCGGAAAAAGATTATCGATTTGTGCTGGTCCTACGAGGCGAAGGACTCTCCGGTGATATTACCGATAGTGATCCGCAAGAGACCAATCAGAGTCCACTTCAGCCTAAAGCGCTATCCGTTGAGGCAGAAAAGACGGCCTGGTTGGTGAACGAATTTTTAACTCGAACTTATGAGATTCTACAGGATCATCACCCAGCTAATATGGTTCTTCTGCGAGGCTTTGCGCAACGTCCCCATTGGCCGACTGTAAGCGATGTTTTTGGTTTTAAAGCGGCGGCTATTGCCGCTTATCCAATGTATCGAGGCATAGCCAAGTTAGTGGGCATGGAAGTATTAGATGTTAAAGACGATGTTGAAAAGGAATTTGAGCGATTAGAAGAGGTCTGGCAGAGGTACGATTTTTTTTATTTACATGTAAAACGGATTGATAGCGCCGGAGAAGATGGCGACTTTGAGCGTAAAGTGAATTTAATTGAAACTGTGGATGCTCAAATCCCACGTTTGATCAAGCTTAATCCTGATGTCGTCATTGTTACAGGGGATCATTCCACACCTTCTCGCTTGCGCTACCATGGTTGGCATCCGGTACCTGTACTTTTATGGTCCAAATATTGTCGAGCCGATCGAGTGGACCAGTTTGGAGAAAGGGCTTGTATGGCCGGTGGATTGGGACCTAATTTGCCAGGGGTCAATTTAATGCCTCTGGCGCTGGCAAATGCTTTGCGTTTAGAAAAATTTAGGGCCTAGAATCGTACTAAAAGTGTTGAATTTGAGAGGCAACACTGGTTTGTAGGTTTATGTTGTATAGGAGAGATCAATGGATAGACAAGAAAAGACACGCTTTGCATTAATGGCCGGTTTGGGCTGCGCTCTCTTTCTGGCGCTTGCCCTTATTGTTATTGGGACGCTGCTATTTCTCCCCTACGGACTCTTGACTTCAGCAGCAAGTACAACCAATACGAATGTTGATTTAACCTGGCCTGATGAGCCAGGAGTCAGAGAAACACAAGCAGCAATCCCAACCTTTACACCTTCATCAAGCCCTACCATCGAACTGGTTTCTTCAGCCGTCGAGGAAGGCGCCCCACAACTTCCGGGCTTCGAAACAAATTTATTATCGGCGCTCTACCAACAGCTTAATCCCGGCGTAGTTAATATTCAGGTTTACGCCGAACGGGACGGGTTGAGCGGGCAGGGCGCCGGCTCTGGCTTTATTCTGGACGAAGCAGGACATATTATCACAAACAACCACGTTGTGGCCGATGCCAGGCAGATTACAGTGATATTTTATAACGACCTGGAAAGAGCGGCCGAAGTTATTGGAACGGATGACGATAGCGACTTGGCGGTGATCAGGGTTGAAGAGCTTGTTGAGGGCGCTCATCCCCTACCGCTAGGGGATTCCGCCGAGGTAGAAGTTGGAGAATGGGTTGTTGCCATAGGTAATCCCTTTGGCCAGCAGAGCAGCATGTCAGTGGGCATTATTAGTGCGGTTGGGCGAACCATTCCCTCAGGCGCAACGCCTTATGCCATTCCAGAGGTTATCCAGACAGATGCGGCCATCAATCCTGGCAATTCCGGGGGGCCCTTACTAAATTTAAATGGTGAGGTTATTGGGGTGAATGCTCAGATCGCCGCCGGCCCGGCACTCGTAAATTCGGGTGTGGGCTTTGCCATTCCCATCAATATTGTCCGCCGAGTTGCGCCTGTACTTATTGAAAGTGGCGACTATCACTGGCCCTGGCTGGGAGTACAGGGGGGAGATGTCAATCTGACCATTATGGCGAGTAATAATCTCGAATCTCAGCAAGGGGCCTATATCGATCAAGTTGTTCCTGATGGCCCGGCAGCCGAGGCTGGATTGCGCGGAACTTCTCGAGTGGAAGAGAATAACGGAATTGAAGTTCCCGTTGGCGGCGATGTAGTTGTTGCCGTTAATAGTGAGCCAGTGGTCGATTTTAGCGACTTATTGACAGAAGTGGCTTTAAGAAATCCCACAGAGGAAATTGAGCTAACAGTGATCCGTGAGGGGCAAGAACAGCAGATTACAGTTGAGTTAGAGCCTCGTCCGTAAGAATGAGCCCAGTCAAAAGATGATTGAGGTTACTCCAGACATTAGGCTTAATGAGCATGAGATCGAGGAGGAGTTTGTTCGCGCTTCAGGACCTGGCGGTCAAAATGTTAACAAGGTAGCTACAGCCGTCCAACTGCGGTTTGATGTCGCCCGCTCTCTTTCTTTGCCCGATCCTGTAAGAGAACGATTGATCCGGCTTGCCGGAAATCGCATCACCGAAGATGGAGTGTTGATCATCGAGGCCAAGCAGTTTCGGTCTCAAGAACAAAATCGGCAAGCTGCGCTCAAGCGATTGATTAATTTGATTCGCCAGGCCACCAAAAAGCCTAAACCCCGGCGCAGAACCCAGATTCCAGCAACGGTTAAAGCGCAACGATTAGAGAAAAAACGCCGCCGGGGAGAAATAAAACGTTTAAGACAGTCCCCATCAGAGGGATAAAAAATGGCGTCTTAAAACGTAAACAGATGAGGAGATAAGTATGAGTAAATCAGATTTTCATTTAGATTTTACAACCAGAATTCCGGACCCGGCTGCCACAAGATTGGAAGCAGAGGCAGATCAGCGCCTCCGCGATTTAGCCTCAACCCACACCGATATGGTTGGGGCTGCGGTTGTGGTCGAGGAATTATCTCATAGCGAGACGCCTCATGCCTATCGGGCTCGGGTCGTCGCTTATATCCGGCCCCAAAACATTGCGGCTGTTGAACATGCCGACGCGCCTGAGATTGCTCTTGATCAGGCTCTGATTGCGTTGGAACGGCAGGTGCGTAAGAAACGAGAAGTGCTTGGTAAACATTGGCAACAACCCGAAGAGTTGGTACGCCTGGATAATATTTATGACTTGACTCCCGCCGAAATCTATAGCACCTACTTTGGCGAAACTTCTCCGGAAGATTTGCTTGATCAAGATCGAGATGAGATTGCGGCAGTGTTGATCACACATGAAGGGCTCGATCAAGAAACAGCTTATTATGCTGCTGATCAAATTTTAGTGTTCGCTCAAGAAACAGTTGATACTTCTGTTGGTTAGAATTATTATAGCCTGATCTTTGATAGAGGAAACAAAGGATGGAACCATTACGTGTTTTATTAGTCGATGATCATGTTTTATTTCGTAAGGGCATTGCCTCTTTACTGGCTGCCAGACCGGATATGACGGTTGTAGGTGAAGCTGGAGATGGAATTGAGGCCGTGACGATGGCCCACAAAACAATGCCTGACATCGTCCTGATGGATGTAAATATGCCAAATCGGGATGGGCTGGAGACGGTTGCCATCCTCAAAAGAGAGATGCCTCATGTGCAGATTGTAATGTTAACGGTATCTGATGATGATGAGGATCTATTTACGGCGATTAAAAATGGAGCAAGAGGATACCTCCTTAAAAATCTAGAGCCCCAACAGTTATATAAGATGTTGGAAGGGGTGCGTCGAGGTGAGGCTCCTATTTCTGGAGCGATGGCTTCTCGTATTTTGCGGGAGTTTCAGCAGCCTGAACAATTGGTTGATACTTCGACCCAGGCTGTTGATGAGCTGACGCCAAG
>Ga0073934_10007728_pt1 | contig 14749 bp, 10 predicted proteins | sample LarsenN4metaG_FD_76834 | JGI IMG/M metagenome (GOLD analysis project Ga0073934, IMG submission 76834) | Hot spring sediment bacterial and archeal communities from British Columbia, Canada, to study Microbial Dark Matter (Phase II) - Larsen... ...
CCCTTCCGGCACATGCACGTGGATGTCGCGCTTGTCGAACATCGGCGGCTCGATGCCGAAGGCAATCGCGCGGGACCGCACATAGGATGCGGCCGCAGAGATCGACTCCTTCATCACGTCACGCAGATTGCCGGTGACGGTCATCTTGCCCTTGCCGGGCATCGATGTGCCTTCGATGGTCAGCAGCTCGCCGCCCACGTCAGTCCAGGCAAGACCGGTGACCACGCCGACCTGATCCTCGTCCTCTACCTCGCCATAGCGATATTTCGGCACGCCGAGATAGTCGCCGAGATCCTTGGCCGTGACGGCAACCGATTTCTTCTTCGAAAGCGTCAGTTCCTTCACGGCCTTGCGGATCAGCGTGGAGATTTCGCGCTCGAGATTGCGGACCCCCGCCTCCCGCGTATAGCGGCGGATGACGGTGAGCAGAGCCTCATCGTCGATCGTCCACTCGTTCGCATTCAACCCGTGCTTCGAGATCGCGGCCGGGATCAGATGCTTGCGCGCGATCTCGACCTTTTCGTCTTCTGTGTAACCCGCGATGCGGATGATCTCCATGCGGTCCATCAGTGGCGCCGGAATATTAAGCGTGTTCGCGATCGTGACGAACATCACGATGGAGAGGTCATAATCCACCTCCAGGTAATGGTCGTTGAACGTCGCGTTCTGCTCTGGGTCCAGCACCTCGAGCAAAGCCGAAGACGGATCGCCGCGGAAATCGGCGCCCATCTTGTCGATCTCGTCGAGCAAGAAGAGCGGGTTGGACGATTTCGCCTTACGCATAGACTGGATGATCTTGCCGGGCATCGAGCCGATGTAAGTCCGGCGGTGACCGCGGATCTCCGCCTCGTCGCGCACGCCGCCGAGCGACACGCGCACGAATTCACGGCCGGTCGCCTTGGCAATCGACTTGCCCAGCGACGTCTTGCCGACGCCGGGAGGGCCGACCAGGCACAGGATCGGACCGGTCAGCTTGTTGGCGCGCTGCTGCACGGCGAGATACTCGATGATGCGATCCTTCACCTTCTCCAGGCCGTAGTGATCGGCGTCGAGGATTTCCTGCGCCGCCTTGAGGTCCTTCTTGACCTTGGTCTTCTTCTGCCACGGGATCGACAGCATCCAGTCGAGATAGTTGCGCACGACCGTTGCCTCGGCGGACATCGGAGACATCTGCCGGAGCTTCTTAAGTTCGTGCTGCGCCTTTTCGCGGGCCTCCTTGGAGAGCTTGGTCTTCTTGATCTTATCCTCGAGTTCGGCCAGTTCGTCCTTGCCGTCCTCGTCGCCCAGCTCCTTCTGGATCGCCTTCATCTGCTCGTTGAGGTAATACTCGCGCTGCGTCTTCTCCATCTGACGCTTCACGCGCGTGCGAATCCGCTTCTCGACCTGCAGGACGGAGATTTCGCTCTCCATCAAACCAAGCACCTTCTCAAGCCGCTCAGGCACGCTCGCTGTCTCCAGCAGCGCCTGCTTGTCGGCGATCTTCACTTGCAGGTGCGACCCGATGGTATCGGCGAGTTTGGCATGGTCCTCGATCTGCTGAACGACACCCACCACCTCGGGCGAGACCTTCTTGTTCAGCTTCACATAGTTCTCGAATTCGTTGACCACCGACCGCGCAAGCGCTTCGGCTTCGACCCGCTCGCCGAGATGATCGTCGAGCACAACCGCTTCCGCTTCGAAATAGTCAGAGCGATCGGTGTATTTCAGGACCTTCGCACGCTGCGCCCCTTCGACCAGCACCTTCACGGTGCCATCCGGCAGTTTCAGCAATTGCAGGACGCTCGCGAGCGTACCGATCTCGTAAATATCTCCGGTCGCCGGATCGTCATCGGACGCGTTCTTCTGCGTCGCCAGCAAGATGAAGGTGTCCGAACGCATCACCTCTTCCAGCGCCTTGATCGACTTTTCACGGCCGACAAAGAGCGGAACGATCATGTGCGGGAACACCACGATGTCGCGCAGCGGCAATACCGGGTAGGCCCGGGTTTCGCCGGCGATCAGGGGTGGACGCGGCTTGTTAGCGGTCGTCATGGCCGTCATTCCTTATTCTTGTGCCCCTCCGGAAGGTCCGCATCGTGCGCAACCGCCAGGAGTGCCGAGGGAACCGGGAGAGTAGCATGGCCGGTCAGGCTTTGTGGCCATGCACGAGGCGGGAGTACGAAACCCTGCCCGGAGTGGAAGTAGAGATGTATCTTCGTACGCTGTCCGTTCGCCTGCATTAGGTGGCGTCGCCCCAGGAGGGTGTCAAGGGAACAGCAGGGCCGATCCCCTTGATATGACTGGCCTCGTCTGGCGCACCGTCGCATCCCCGGAGACCAGCGGTGCCGTCCCGACGCACCGCCAAAACTTAGGCGATTCTGAGAGCTTTGTCGCAGCGAGCGCCAGCTCTGCCCACACCCGCCCTTAGGCCGAGGCCGAGCTTTCTGCGGCGCGGTCCGACCGGTCGGCGTAGATATAGAGCGGACGCGCGGTACCCTCCACCACCTCGCGCGAGATCACGACCTCCTCTACCCCCTCCAGGCTCGGAAGGTCGAACATCGTGTCGAGCAGGATGCTCTCCATGATCGACCGGAGGCCGCGGGCGCCGGTCTTGCGCTCGATTGCCTTGCGCGCGATCGCGCCGAGCGCCTCTTCGGCGAGCGTCAGGTCGATATTCTCCATCTCGAACAGCCGCTGATATTGCTTCACCAGCGCGTTCTTGGGCTCGACCAGGATCTTCTTCAGCGAGGCCTCGTCGAGATCCTCCAGCGTCGCGACCACCGGCAGGCGTCCGACAAATTCCGGGATAAGGCCGTACTTCAACAGATCCTCCGGCTCGACCTCCCGGAAAATCTCGCCGGCCTTGCGGTCCTCCGGCGCGCGGACCGTGGCGCCGAAGCCGATCGAGGTCGAACGGCCGCGTGACGAAATGATCTTGTCGAGGCCAGCGAACGCACCACCGCAGACAAACAAGATGTTGGTGGTATCGACCTGGAGGAATTCCTGCTGCGGATGCTTGCGTCCGCCCTGCGGCGGCACCGACGCAACCGTACCCTCCATGATCTTCAGTAAGGCCTGCTGTACGCCCTCGCCGGAGACGTCGCGCGTGATCGAGGGATTGTCGGACTTGCGCGAGATCTTGTCGATTTCGTCGATATAAACGATGCCGCGCTGCGCACGCTCGACGTTATAATCAGCTGCCTGCAAAAGCTTGAGGATGATGTTCTCGACATCCTCGCCAACGTAACCTGCTTCGGTCAGCGTGGTCGCATCGGCCATCGTAAACGGCACGTCGAGAATGCGCGCGAGCGTTTGGGCTAGCAGCGTCTTGCCGGAGCCGGTCGGACCGATCAGCAGGATGTTCGACTTCGCGAGTTCGACGTCGTTGTGCTTGGTCTGATGATTGAGCCGCTTGTAGTGATTGTGGACCGCGACCGACAGCACCTTCTTGGCGTGGTCCTGGCCGATCACATAGTCGTCGAGAACCTTCCGGATTTCCTTCGGCGTCGGAATGCCATCCCGTGACTTCACCAGCGAGGACTTGTTCTCCTCGCGGATGATGTCCATGCAGAGTTCGACGCATTCGTCGCAGATGAAGACCGTGGGCCCGGCAATCAGCTTGCGCACTTCGTGCTGGCTCTTTCCACAGAACGAACAATAAAGCGTGTTCTTGGAATCGCTGCCGCCGACCTTCGTCATTCCAGTCTCCGTATCCTCGCGTGAGCGACCGGCGCTCACAGTCCTAACACCTGACGGGCGGCCAAAGCGTGGCACCCTGGGCACAGTCCGCCCGAAACTCCTCCCCCTCCGAACCGGTATGACACTCTAGCGAAGCATGCTAGGGGCACGATAATCAACAATCCATTAACGATAACCGGCCCCTGCAGGATGAATTTGTGCGCCATATGCGCACGATTCGTGATCTCCGCACATCCGCGAGCCCGATAAAGGCCTGTTGAAACCGCATTCCTGTCACAATGGCTTCGCCAGACTAGGACTGTGGTCTCAAACTTCGCTGATGCATGCGCCTCCAGCGGAAATGGCCGCCGATCCACACCCCAGGCCGCGTGTCACCTCGAGCTGCAACCGAAAGCTCCGGTTCAGCCCCGCGCATCAGCTCTTGGGCGCCGCCGCGGGATCTTCCACGCGCTTGTCGATCACCTTGTCGACCAGACCAAAGTCCTTGGCGCCGTCGGCCGTCATGAAGTAATCGCGCTCGAGTGCGTCCTCGATCTTCTTCAGCGGCTGGCCTGTGTGCTTCATATAGATTTCGTTGAGCCGCTTCTTGAGATTCAGAATTTCCTGGGCGTGCAGCATGATGTCCGTCGCCTGCCCCTGGAAGCCACCCGACGGCTGATGCACCATGATGCGCGCGTTCGGCAGCGCGAAGCGCAAATCCTTTTCGCCGGCGGCGAGCAGAAGCGATCCCATCGATGCCGCCTGCCCGATGCATAGTGTCGAGACTGCCGGACGAATGAACTGCATCGTATCGTAGATCGCCATGCCCGATGTCACCACGCCGCCGGGCGAGTTGATATACATCGAGATTTCCTTCTTCGGATTCTCAGCTTCGAGGAACAGAAGCTGTGCGACAACAATCGTCGCCATACCGTCTTCGACCGGCCCGGTGATGAAGATGATCCGTTCCTTCAGAAGGCGCGAATAGATATCGTAGGCGCGCTCGCCGCGGTTGGTCTGCTCGACCACCATCGGCACGAGATAATTCATATAGGTATCGACCGGATCTCTCATCGCATTCTCCTGCGCCCGCGAATCGCGGCGCATGCTTTAGCACACCGCGCGGCATGCTGACGCCGCGGGGTTTCGCTTAGGTAAACCGCGCGGCGATTTTCGCTAGGCCGCCTTTTCGTCGTCGGTCTTGTACAGCTCCTCGCGCGTCACCTTCTTTTCGGTGACCTTTGCCAGCGCGAGGATGAAGTCTGTCACCTTGTTCTCGATCAGCGGCGCGCGGATGCTCGCAATCGCCTCCGGGTTGGTGCGGAACATATCGATCAGCTCCTTTTCCCGGCCCGGATATTGTCGGACATGCTCCATGATCGCGCGGCGCACCTCGTCCTCGGTCACGGTGATCTCGCTTTTGCGCGCAATCTCGTCCAGCAGAAGCCCGAGGCGTACCCGCCGGTCGGCGATCCTCCGATACTCCTCGCGCTCCTTTTCCTCGCTCGTGTTCTCGTCTTCGAACGTTCGCCCGCTGTCCCGCATCTCCGACGTCACGGTGTTCCAGAGATTCTCGTATTCCTGCTCCACCAGCGCCGGCGGCAATGGGAATTTATGCCGCTCGTCAAGCGCATCGAACAGCGCCCGCTTGATCCGCTGCTTGGAAACGGAATCGTGCTCGCGCTGGATGCGGTCGCGCACCGCCTCCTTCAGCTTGTCGAGGGATTCCATGCCGAGCGACTTGGCGAACTCGTCGTCGATTTTGACCTCGCCCGGCGCCTCGATGGACTTGGCGGAGACCTCAAACACCGCGGCCTTCCCGGCGAGATTCGGTGCGGGGTAATTCTCCGGGAAAGTCACATTGATCGTCCGCTGCTCACCCGCGCCAATGCCAATCAACTGATCCTCGAAGCCCGGGATAAAGGTGTTGCTGCCGATCAGGACCGCAATGTCGTCCGCGGATCCACCTTCGAACGGAACTCCGTCGATGGTTCCGACGAACGAAATGATCACCCGATCGTCCTTTTCGGCTTTCGCACCCTCCGCCTTCGCGGCGAACGGCCGGTTCTGCTCGGCGATCCGCTTCAGACCCTCTTCGACTTCCTCGTCGGTCGCATCTGTGGTCAGCCGCGTCAGTTCGACAGTCTTGAAATCGATAACGTCGATCGGCGCCAGGATCTCCATCGCAACCGTGTAATTGAGATCTGACTTGCCCTCGATGACGGCCTCGACCGCCTTCTCGTCCTCCGGCAACGTCACCTTGGGCTGCATTGCCAGGCGGAAATTGTTGTCCGCGACAATCTTGGCGTTGACGTCACGCATTGCGGCTTCGATCGCCTCTGCCATGGCAGAACGGCCGTACATCTTCCGCAAATGCGCCGACGGTACCTTTCCCGGCCGAAACCCATTGACCCGCACGCGCGCCTTCAATTCCTCGAGGCGCTCGCTGACCTTGCTGTTGAGCTCGCTTGCGGGAATCACAACACGGAATTCGCGCCGCAATCCGTCGGTCAGGGTTTCGGTCACTTGCATGACAAGACTACGCTCCTCGTCGCCGCGCGAACGGCTGCCGTTTAGGACGGCGGCGCCGGGAAAGCGCCGCCCATGGTTATCGACTGAACGTGATCGGGTCCGAAAACCGTTCCCACTTTCCGGGATCACGTTCGAATGAATTCAGCCGGTCTCAGGTGGTGCGGGCGGAGGGATTTGAACCCCCACGACTTGCGTCACTGGAACCTAAATCCAGCGCGTCTACCAATTCCGCCACGCCCGCGCTTGACTATCGCGCGGCACGTTCGAGCCGAGCGGCGGGGCTTATATCACGGTGCCCGCGAAGCGCACGAAAAAAATCGCATTGGTTTGGAGATGTCTGGCAATCGCGAGCGGGCAGACAACCGTCGTCACGCGTGACCCGGACCGTCGGATCGCATAAGTGCGAGGGATGAAAAAAGGCGCCGGTAGACCTTTGGCAACGCCTCGGTCAGATCTTCCGCGATCAAGCCCGGACCAACCTCACACGCAGCTTCGCCGTGAACCCACACCGCGGCTGCCGCTGCCTCGAACGCCGGCATCCGCTGAGCCCGAAGCCCGCCAGCGATCCCTGCCAGCACGTCGCCCGCACCCGCGGTCGCCAGATAGGGAGGGGCGTTTTCTGCAATCGCTGCGCGGCCGTCGGGAGCGGCGACGACGGTGTCGGGCCCCTTCAGAATCAAGACAGCACCTGTTTCATGTGAAGCAGCAAGCGCTGCCTCAAGCTTTTGTTTAACTGAAGGAACTCTGTCTATTTTACTGAACAGTCTTGAAAATTCCCCCTCATGAGGGCTGAGGATTGCTGTGGATAGCCTGTGATTCGTGAGGATTGTAAAGAGCTCTTTTGGGTTTTCCCCAAAGCTCGTCAGTGCGTCGGCGTCGAGCACGAGCGCGCGATCTCCAGCCGCAGCCGCCCTCACCTTTGCCCGCATCGTCTCGCCTACGCCACCACCTGGCCCCATCACTACGGCGTTAAGGCGCGGATCTTCGAGCAAACGGGATAGACCCTCCACCCCGTCCGCTTCCCGCACCATTACCGCAAGCGAGGCCGCGGCGTTCACCGCCACAGCATCCGCCGGACTCGCAATCGTCACCAGTCCGGATCCCGCGCGCAACGCCGCCCGCGCCGCCAGCCGCGCCGCGCCCGTGCTCGCCAACGCCCCCGACAGTACGACGGTGTGTCCGCGGCTATATTTGTGGCCTGCCACTTGCGGCATCGGAAAAGCGTGATGCCACAGCGCTGGCGTGTTGACTGAGAGCCGCGGCCGGATCGTCGTCAGGACCTCATTCCGGATACCGATGTCGGCTACCGTGGTCAGCCCGCAATGCGCTCGCCCCGGCAGCAGAATGTGCCCCGGCTTGCGCCGGAAGAAGGTCACCGTCCGGTCCGCCTCGACGGCCGCGCCCATCACAGCGCCGGTGTCGCCCTGGACGCCACTCGGCAGATCGACAGCCACAACATGCGCCCGCGAACGGTTGATGGCCTGGATCAACGCCGCTGCCATCCCGTCGACCGGGCGTGCGAGCCCTGCCCCGAAGATTGCATCGATGATGACGGCCTTGGGATCAAATTCGTCCCCTCGCCACGGCGCCGCGGTTCCGTCGTACCGCCTTGCCATGACTGCCGCATCGCCAGACAACCTGCTGCTCTCGTCAAGCAGAACCACCCGGACACGACATCCGCGCCGCTGAAGCAGCCGCGCCGCCACAAACCCGTCACCGCCGTTGTTCCCCGGGCCAGCCACCACAACCACGGTTCGCGAGCAGCCAAACGTTGCGCTGATGGCGTCCGCCACCGCGCATCCTGCATTCTCCATGAGTTCCAAAGACGGAACCCCCGATTCGATCGTCAGGGTGTCAGCCCGACGCATCTGCTCGTTGGTTAGAAGCTGAAACATTGTCGCGAGCGGTATAATGATACGAAGTTAGTCTCTAAGCTCTTGAAGAGGTCTGCAAAGACATGATCTGCACAAAAATTGATCATTTTGATTATTTGTTGAGCAGGCATCGCGCTTTGGCTAGCCGCTTGTTTGTGCGAACAAGCATAACGTATTGGCGTTTCGCCTATATTTGCTCGTATCTCGATTGGCATAAGACCTGCTATCGATCGGCGGGCTCTGCCGGTCAGACTCTGGCCAGCGGACCGGGAGAGGATTCGCATGAAAAAGATCGAGGCGATCATTAAGCCCTTTAAGCTCGACGAAGTGAAGGAGGCGCTTCAGGAAGTAGGGTTGCAGGGAATTACGGTCACTGAAGCCAAGGGGTTCGGCCGTCAGAAAGGGCATACCGAACTCTACCGTGGCGCAGAGTATGTGGTGGATTTCCTCCCCAAGGTGAAAATTGAAATCGTGCTCGGCGACGAGATGGTTGAAAAGGCCATCGACGCCATCCGCCGCGCGGCACAGACCGGCCGTATCGGCGACGGCAAGATCTTCGTCTCCAACATCGAGGAAGCGATCCGGATCAGAACGGGGGAATCCGGATTGGATGCGATCTGACATCGCGCAAAATTCACGACCCGTACAATTAAGGGAACGCGTTCAAATGACGACCGCCAAAGACGTAATGAAAATGATCAAGGACAACGACGTGAAATACGTCGATTTCCGGTTCACCGACCCCCGCGGCAAGTGGCAGCACGTGACGTTCGACGTCACCATGATCGACGACGACACATTCGCTGAAGGCATTATGTTCGACGGCTCTTCGATCGCCGGCTGGAAGGCGATCAACGAGTCGGACATGAATCTCATGCCCGATCCTGCGACCGCCTGCATCGATCCGTTCTTTGCGGAAACAACACTTGTTCTGGTCTGCGACGTGCTCGAGCCGACCACGGGCGAACCCTATAACCGCGACCCGCGCGGTATCGCCAAGAAGGCCGAGGCGATGGTGAAGTCGATGGGTGTTGGCGACACCGTCTATTTCGGCCCGGAGGCCGAATTTTTTGTGTTCGACGATGTCCGTTATTCTGCCGAGCCGTATCACTGCGGTTTCCGCCTCGACTCCGTCGAACTGCCGACGAACTCCGCAACTGAGTACGAGTCCGGAAATCTCGGCCACCGCATCGGCACAAAGAAGGGCTACTTCCCGGTGCCGCCGCAGGATTCCGCCCAGGATATGCGCGGCGAGATGCTGGCCGCGATGGCCAAGATGGGCGCCAAGATCGAAAAGCATCACCACGAAGTGGCGTCCGCGCAGCATGAGCTCGGACTGAAGTTTTCGCCGCTGACTTACATGGCCGACCAGACGCAGATCTACAAATACTGCATCCATCAGGTCGCCAATATCTACGGCAAGACCGCAACCTTCATGCCGAAGCCGGTCTATGGCGACAACGGCTCGGGCATGCATTGCCACCAATCGATCTGGAAAGACGGCAAGCCGGTCTTCGCCGGCAACAAGTATTCAGATCTGTCGGAAACTTGCCTGCACTACATCGGCGGCATCATCAAGCACGCGAAAGCAGTCAACGCCTTCACCAACCCGACCACCAATTCTTACAAGCGGCTGGTGCCGGGCTACGAGGCGCCGGTGCTGCTTGCATATTCCGCGCGTAACCGCTCGGCGTCCTGCCGCATCCCCTACACCACCAACCCGAAGGCAAAGCGCGTCGAAGTTCGTTTCCCCGATCCGCTCGCCAATCCGTATCTGTGCTTCGCGGCGCTGCTGATGGCCGGTCTCGACGGCATCAAGAACAAGATCGATCCCGGCCAGGCGATGGACAAGGACCTCTACGATCTTCCGCCGGCCGAACTGAAACAGATCCCGACCGTGTGCGGCAGCTTGCGCGAAGCGCTCGAGAGCCTCGACAAGGACCGTGCCTTCCTCAAAGCGGGCGGCGTGTTCGATGATGACTTCATTGACAGCTATATCGAGCTGAAGATGACCGAGGTCATCCGCTTCGAGCACACCCCGCATCCGGTCGTATTCGAGATGTATTATTCTGCGTGAGTGCGTTCCTCCCAAACATCGTGCGAACGATGCAACTCAAAGGGCGCCCTCGCGGGCGCCCTTTTTTGTCTGCGATAATGCCAATGAGATATCCTTTATTCGACGATGGCACCGCTGGCCTTGATCGGCCCGGACCATTTGTCGATTTCCGATTTCACAAATGTGCCGAGATACTCTGGTGTCGCACGATCGCCCGACACGATGCTGGCGCCGAGTTTCTGCAATTGCTGACGAACCTGCGGATCGGCCATGGTCTTGAGCGCCGCGTCGTGCATCTTGGCAACAATCGGTTGCGGCGTGTCTTTCGGGAATAGCAGCGCCGTCCATGTATAAGCTTGGATATTCTTGAAGCCCTTTTCATAGGCCGTCGGCAAATCCGGCAATACCGGCGAACGCTCCTGCGACAGAGTTGCGATCGCTTTCACCGTTCCGGCCTGAATTTGCGGAACGGCGGTGACGATGATCTCGCACAGAAAGTCGATGCGGCCGGCCTGCAGATCCTGCATCGCAGGACCGGTGCCCTTGTAGGGCACATGCTGGAGATTGGTCCCGAGAGCCTGGTTGAGCAGGATGCAGCCGAGATGGGTCGCAGATCCTGCACCCGCGGAGCCGTAGTTCATCTTGCCCTGGTTCGCCTTGGCATAGGCGACGAACTCTTCGAACGAATTAACCGGCAAGTCCTTCCGGACGATCAGCACCAGAGGAATCTCGGCGATCAGATTGACCGGCGTAAAGTCCGTCACCGCATTATAGAGCGGTTTCTTGTAGAGCGTCTGCGAATGCGCATGCGTTGCAATAGTGCCAAGGATCACGGTGTAACCGTCCGGAGCGGCCTTGGCGACACGATTGCCACCCATCATTCCGCCGGCACCGGGAACATTCTCGATCACCACCTGCTGCCCAAGCACCTGCCCCATCCGCTCGGCCATGATCCGGCCGAACACGTCGATCGGGCCGCCAGCTGCAGCCGATACAACCATCGTGACCGGTCGCTGCGGCCAATCCTGCGCTCGGGCCGCACCGTGAGCGGCGATGAGGGCCGCGAGACCGAACGCCACTACAACTCTTCTGTTCATTTTGACTTGTCCGGGAAAAATGTTGCGATGCCTCACTCAATCACCAGCGAAAGGTAACGGCAAGTGATCGAAAGAGCAGCAGGAAATGGACCGGATGAGTCAGAGCGAGGCGACGATCGACAATAGCAAAACGGACGCGAGCGCGCCCCACAAAGCAACCGAAAGCCGGCGCTGCCCTCGATAAAGCCCGGCGCGACGGCGCTCCGCAATCAGCGCCGCCTCGAATTCATCCGACGATCCATAACGGCACGCCATTGCCGCGCCTGCGAGCTCGGCATGAATGGCGAGCGCCCGCAGTGCAGGCTCATATGAGGATGCCTTCATAACCTGAAGCCTATGCGCACCATGGTAAATAATGGGTTGCGCGAACGATCAGGCAGGAATCGCGGCGCTTTCCTGCCCCAGCGCAACCGGACCGAAGCCTCCTTTGTCCGGAGACAGCGGCGGCGCCTTCAGCATCGTGTCTTTAGCGTCCTTATCTGTGCAGGCGCGATTGCGCCCGTTGGCTTTCGCCGCATAAAGCGCGCGGTCGGCGCGGGTCAGCATGGTCGATACCTGAGCGACATCGGCCAGCGATTCTGTGATCCCGATGCTCACAGTTGCGTTCATAACGTGACCGTCAATCTCGACCCCACGCGCTTCGAACGCCGACCGCACACGCTCAGCAACCATCTCCGCGGTCTCAAGTCCTCCAGGAAGAATGGCAGCGAATTCCTCTCCGCCCAGGCGCCCGACGACGTCATGCAGACGCATGTTGGTGCTCGCGGTCGCAGCGAAGACCTTCAGCGCCTCGTCACCCGTATCGTGACCGAATCTGTCATTGATCGACTTGAAATGATCGAGGTCAAACATCATGAGAGTCACCGCCTGGCCGCTCTTGCGCTGGCTTGCGATCAGCTTCTCGGCTGCCTCGAGGAAACCGCGCCTGTTGAACAAGCCGGTCAGATGATCCGTCATTGCGGCGGTCTTGTGGACCAGCGCCGAATGCTCCTGGGCCATCACCACGACAATGAACGCCGTTCCGACTACATAGAGGAGCGTCAACAAAGCGAAGACCGGAAAAAAGCCATTGGCTGCGACGGGCACCACGTTGGTGAACAGCGACGTCGTCAGGATCGGAGACAGGAAGATGACGCCATGGAGAAGTGGAATCGTTAGCATCCGCGCACGCGCTGCGGCCCCGCCTTTCGGCCTGCGACGCTCGCGCCGCAGCTCGAATGCGGTCAGCACGGCGTAACTCGTGATGATCAGCGAGGAGACGACCACACGAGCCTGGTCCCACTGCATCAGCTCCGGCATGCGGGTCGCGACCAGCCAGACGACGGCACCTGCGATCGCCCCGCCGACCGAAGGCTCGCGCCCATGAAACTTGCGCGCACCACTCCAGATCAATCCGCAACAGGCGAACAGAAGCGCGCTCGCCAGATCGGCTCCGGCGGCCGGCAACAGATCCGGGCTGACAATCCACAAGCCGACCGCAAAACCGCCAATGAGATACGCCGAGGCCCAATAGCCAAGCGCTCTGACCGACCGGTCCTGAAACCAAAGGACTAGGAGGAAGACACCCAGAAGCGCGGTAACGCAAGTCGAAACGAGAAACAGGGTCGGCAAGTCGAGCGGCATAAGCGCTTCCCGCAATCTGCGACGTGAACCGCCGATACCGGCGTTCGCACTCTCAAAGTTCCGTCACTTGAATAAGCGAACGGATATTGTCTTTGGCTTTCCTAAAGTCCGGGAATTTTCCGTAAAATCGCCAACAAAAAAGGGGCCAATTGGCCCCTTTTTCGATGCAAATTTGGTTTGCGTCTCGGATGCGACTAGCGCTTTGAGAACTGGAACGACCGGCGGGCTTTGGCCTTGCCGTACTTCTTGCGCTCGACCACGCGCGGATCGCGTGTCAGGAAACCGCCGCGCTTGAGAGGCGAGCGCAGGTCTGGCTCGAAGTAAGTCAGCGCCTTCGAAATACCGTGGCGCACCGCGCCAGCCTGACCAGACAGACCACCACCTGAAACGGTGCAGATCACGTCGTACTGGCCGGTGCGATTGGCGGCGACAATCGGCTGCTGAATCATCATGCGCAGCACCGGGCGGGCAAAAAACTGCTCAACTGGCTTCGTATTGACGACGATCTTGCCAGAACCCGGCTTGATCCACACGCGCGCGACTGCATTCTTGCGCTTGCCAGTGGCATAAGCGCGTCCCTTGGCATCGAGCTTCTGCACATGCTTCGGATGCTCGGCGGCTGCGCCTTGCGTCTTCAGCGCCGAGAGGCCTTCGAGAGATTGAACGGATTCGGCCATGATCAGGCTGCCTTGTTCTTGCGGTTCAGGGCGCCAACATCCAGCGCCTCGGGCTTCTGGGCTTCATGCGGATGCTCGGCGCCGGGATAAACGCGCAGGTTGCCGAGCTGCTTACGGCCGAGCGGCCCGCGCGGAAGCATGCGTTCCACCGCCTTCTCGACGATGCGCTCCGGAAAGCGGCCTTCGAAGATCGACTTCGCAGAGCGTTCCTTGATGCCGCCGATATAACCCGTGTGATGATAGTACACCTTCTGATCGCGCTTGCGGCCGGTGAAGACGACCTTCTGCGCATTGATGACGATCACGTTGTCGCCGTCGTCGACATGCGGGGTGAAGCTCGGTTTGTGCTTGCCGCGCAGACGCAGCGCAATGATCGAGGCGAGCCGTCCGACAACGAGGCCGGTGGCGTCGATGACGACCCATTTCTTCTCAACGTCGGCGGGCTTCGCCGAAAAGGTTTTCATGGCCATGGTCCGGGAGGTTTAGGTTGGCCGGGCTTCTAGGCGATCGGCGGATCACCGTCAATGCCCATGCGGAAAAATTTCTTACATTATTTCAATGGCTTATGAAATAGGTCTTATAATACCGTAATCTAAGTACTGGAATTCGGAGGGATCGAGTAGGTTGACGTAACGTGCGCGACCGGGTCATCACTCCCGTCCGAATAGAGCGTGACCTCCATCACCGCGAGGCGCTTGCCGAGCTTCAGCATAGACGCATCGGCAATAAGGTCTCGCTGCTCGGGCCGGCGCAGGAAATTGATGTTGAAGTTGATCGTGACCGCAAGCGCCACCGGCCCGATCGCCGACAGCACAGCGAGATAAAGCGCGAAATCGGCCAGCATCATCATGGTGGGCCCCGAGATGGTGCCGCCGGGCCGCACGAATCTGTCGTGATAGGCGAGCCGCACCACCGCGCGTCCATGCTCGACTTTGTCGATCGAAAGTCCGCTGTCCGGATGAAAGGCCTGCGGAAATTCACGGGTCAGGAACTCTTCGAGGTCCGCCACCGTCATCACCGGCTTCTTCATCAGTCCTGCCCTTCGCATGCCCCGAACGGACGGATACAATGGCTCGCACGCAACGCAAAGGCTTCAGCCGAAGGGTTACGCCATGAACGTCCACGCCCGGTCGGACAGCAGTACAATCCTCCTGCGCGAGGATCGCGACGGCATTGCGCTTCTGACGTTGAACAATCCAGGGGCCCGAAATGCCTTATCCGAGCAACTGATCG
>Ga0073934_10007729_pt1 | contig 14749 bp, 21 predicted proteins | sample LarsenN4metaG_FD_76834 | JGI IMG/M metagenome (GOLD analysis project Ga0073934, IMG submission 76834) | Hot spring sediment bacterial and archeal communities from British Columbia, Canada, to study Microbial Dark Matter (Phase II) - Larsen... ...
CCCCGATGAATGCATCATAGGGCATGACCGCTTCGGCGGCGACCGCGTGGAAATGGGCAATCGCGTCGCGAAAATCCTCGGGGTCGAGCACGGCTGAAAGCGCGGTTGATCCGACCATGTCGTAGAACAGTACCGTGAGCTGGCGCCGTTCGGTTCGAGCGCTGTCCGATGGGCGCGGGAAGGCAGGCGCAAGCCGGACTCCGCATTCACTGCAGAACTTATGCCCTTTCAGGCGCTCCCGCTCACATTCCCCACACCCCATTGCGGAATCATACGACCCATTCCCCCGCGCGCCAAAGGGAATTTTTGCGCCGGCTCATCGATGAAATGCTCAAGGCCTTACCGCTGGGAGGAAATTTTATCCAACTAAAACATATGGATAAGAACTATACTTAAATCATTTCCGTCGCTTTCGCTGCATTTCGATGGCGACGTTGACCTTAACCGTTCAGACCATGGTGGCATAATCCCTCCTGAGCCAAGTCTAGCCCCCTCGGCCCGCCCAAGCGGCTCGCAGCGATCCGGCTAGTCTCTTCGATGCCGCGGGCCGGGGGCGGTCGAAAAACCGGCCAGAGTGATCGCCTGTTCCTTAGGCGCGCGGCGGTATGGACGGGGGATCGGGTCAATCGTGATCGAAAGGCCCGGGATGGTGCCGGCCGACAAATGGTCGGGGAGACAGGATTCGAACCTGCGACCCTCTGCTCCCAAAGCAGATGCGCTACCAGACTGCGCTACTCCCCGACGTGTCCTCGCCCCCGCCCCCGGTGGGCCCGGCAGGATTCGAACCCGCGACCTAGCCGTTATGAGCGGCCAGCTCTAACCGCTGAGCTACAGGCCCGTGATACTGGGGCCGGAGACAAGGCGACGTTTCGCCCCTACCTTGCCGCAAGGGGCGAGACAAGCCGGGAAGCAGGGCTTACCCGCCGCTCGCCGCCACGATCTCAGCCACGGTGCAGCTGTGCACGCCGCGCCGGCCAAGTGCGGCATAGATCGCACCGAACCACGCATAGAGCGCCTCGACCTCGGCTTCGGTCGCGGCATAGGGCGTGTGGCCGGGGGCGAGGCTCGGACTGTGGAACGACAGCACCAGCACCGGCAGGCCGCTGTCGAGGGCGATGTCGATGCCGCGCAGCGCTTCCTCGGCAGTCACACCTTCGGGCGTGAGCGCGATGCGTTCAAGCAGGCTGAGCCGAGCCAGCGCCCCGATCATGCCCGGAACCCCGGCGACCAGCCGCTGGAGGTGGGCGCCGAAGTTGTGCAGCAAGCCCCAGTGGACGCTGGTGACCGGCAGTTCGAGCAACTTCCGTTCGGCATCGACCCAATAGGGTACCAGCGGATGACGGCTATAGTCGGGTCCGCCCTGCGCGCTGTAATCGAACAGGCTGCGCACCGAGGTGTCGATGCGAATGCCGGCGCGCTTGAGCAAGTCGCCGGTATGCGGGCCGAGCCCGTAACGGCCGGCGCGGTAGATCATCGGGGCCATACCGAAAGCACGGACGATCGCCTCGTGCAGTACGGTGAACTTGGCCGCCTCGAGCGCGGGCGGGAGGTTGCCGGCAAAGGAATTGAAGCGGGTCACCTCCTCCTCGAACGGCGGGTTGACCCAGGGGTGAAGCTGCACGCCGACCTCGGCCACGCCGCGGCGGACAGCATCACCGATGATCTCCACCGCGCGCGCGTCGTTCACGATTGGCCAATCGACGAGATAGACCGGATGTGCGCCGATCTGCTCGCAGAAGCTCTGGAAGCGCGGCAGCGCGGCAACATGAGATAGCCCATGGCCGCCGCGGCGGAAAGGACCGTCCCAGTCGAACTCCTCTTCGGTATCGACCGTCAGCAGCACTCTCTGGCCGAAGCCCTCGGCAAGGCGTGCCGCAGCGCTGGCCGGGGGCGGCGCAAGCATGGAGCCGGTTACCATGTCGCTGATTCCCCGCGGGCCGAAAGCCTAGCGGGCGGCCTGGGCCGCGCTGCCCTGATGGTCGCCGGGCAGCTCGGCGGCGCTGGTCAAGAGCGGCAGCGTGAGCACCAGCCGGTCGCCGTCACGCGTCAACGCGCCCCCGGCGGCGCGGGCCTCGGCACGGGCGAGCCGGAAGGCAAAGCCGGCCCCGAACAGCCCGGTGTTGATCACGCTTTCCGCGGGCCTGGCGGTGGCGGCGAAGAGATCGTCCTCGCGCGCCAGATCGGCAGGGAGGGTGCATTCGAGCCGGGCCAGCGCGCCGGGCAGTCCGATCACCGGGGCGACGCGCAGCGCAAGCCGTTCCTTGGCACCGCAGATCGCCGCGAGGCTGGCGAGCACCCGCCACAGCAGCCCCTCGACATCCTCGCCGTCGCAGGCGACCAGCAGGTTCGCATCGGGTGACAGCGCCAGCTCGATCCCAGCGCTGCGGGTTTCGAGCACCGGGGCGAGTTGTTCGACGATCCGGCGCACGAGGTGGGCCAAGTCGCTTTCACCCGGCTCGATGGCCAGCGCACCGGTCTCCAGCCGCGCGAGCCGGTCGAGCTCGTCAAAGCCGGCAAGAATGCGCGCGGCATCGGCCGCGATGGCCGCGGCGAGCGCGCGGTATTCATTAGGCGCCGGGCCGAACAATTGCTGCTGGATGACCTCGGCATAGCCCTGCACCGCGGTGACCGGGGTACGCAATTCGTGGAGCAGTTGGCGGATCCGGTCGGCTTCGCGCGCTTCGCGGGGCCCAGCATCGTCGCCTTGCGTCAACGCGCGGCGAAAGCGCCCGACATAGCCGGTGAAATGGCCATCGAGGCTGAAGTCGGGCTGGGCGTCGAGCGTCCATTCTCCGGCAATCGCAGGCGCACCGCCGAGCACGAAGGACGCGCCGAGGATCGGCTGGCGGCGGGCAAAGGCGCGTTCGATCGCGCTGGCCGTTGCGGCCATGCTTTCGAGCGGGCGCGGCACGATCAATCGGGTGCCGACCACCATCGGCGCGACGTCGGCCGACGCCCAAGCGATCCGCCCGGCGGCATCGGCGGCAAAGCCGAAGCCGGCAATCGGGCGTTCGGGCAGCTCGGGCAGTTCGCCCAGCGGCAGGCGCGGAGCGATCTCGGCGTCGATCCCGTTCTCGCTGCGCTCGCGCCGGAACTGGGCGATGCGTTCGACCAGCGCCGAGATCTCGCTGCGTCCGGTCTCGTCGCGATCGGCCTGAGCGGTGCGCTCGCGGCGGCGCTGCGGGTGCCGGGCGCTCGATTCCGGCTCGCGGGCCGGGGCGGGGCGCAACGGCGCGGGGGGCGCGGCCGAGAAGCTCTCCGCCTCGCCGACTGCGTCCGGACGGGGGAGCCCGCGATCATGCACCCCGAGCCGATCGAGAAGGCCTTCGAGATCGAGCGGCAGATCGCGGCGCAGGCGCAGGAAGCCGCGGGCGCGCACGGGCAGGCGCGGTATTAGTGCGGTCCAGTCCTCAAGCGAAAGCTCTGCGCGCGACAGCGCGGCGACAGCCACCTCGGGTTCCTGGTTGGCAAGGTGTGCCGCGAGATCCGCGCTGCGGAAGCGCCAACCGGCTTCACGCACCATTGCGGCGCGTTCATCGGCCGGAATGGCCTCGGCCAACGCGTCCATGCGCAGCCAGGCCGCGGCGACGAGGCTCTGATGCTTACGGCCGGCCGGATGAACCCGGCTCTTGCCAAGCAGGTCGAGCAATTGGCGATACTGCGTGCGTAGCCCCGTCTCGCCGGTGGCGCGCTGGCGCAGCACTGTGGCAAGGCGGTCATCGAAGAACAAGCGCAGGCACTCCCAGATTGACGGGCCGAGGGTTGCGGCATCGCCCGAATCGGGGATGGTCTACACCGCAAACGGCCATTGCGCGCCCCCGGCACGCACTCTTCTTCTACCAGCAGGTCGCAATTGTCACAGTCTGACGCGCAAGGTGCGTTGCAAAGCGGGACAATTGCTGGCAGACCTAATAATATTAGCGAAGCGGGCCATCCGGCGCGCCTCTTCTTACTTCGCGATGATAGGGCGCGCGGCGTTGCCTTGGGGTGAACGGCGCGGTCGGGCAGGGAGATCGAGCCGAGTGGCCAATCTGGACGATATCGACCGCCGTCTGCTGGCGGAATTGCAGGCGGAAGGCCGGGTGACCAATGTCGAACTGGCGCAGCGCGTCGGGCTGACGGCCCCGCCCTGCCTGCGGCGGGTGCGCGGCCTGGAAGAGGATGGCGTGATCCGCGGCTATCATGCCGATCTCGATCCGTCGAAGCTCGGCTTTGCCATCACCGTCTTCGCGATGGTCAGCCTCAAGAGCCAGGCCGAAAGCGCCCTGCGCGAATTCGAGGAGCACATGAAGGCGCTGCCCGAAGTGCGCGAATGCCACATGCTCAACGGCGAGATTGACTTCATCCTCAAGATCGTGAGCAAGGACCTGCAGAGCTTCCAGGAGTTCCTCACCGGTAAGCTGACGCCCGCACCCAATGTCGAAAGCGTGAAAACCTCGCTGACCATTCGCACCGCCAAACAGGAACCGGGCGTCCCGCTGTGAATGATGTGCCGCGCCTTGCGGAGCCGGTCACCGGCCACTGCCTGTGCGGTGCAGTGACGATCACCGTTACCGCGATGCAGGCCGAGGTCGATGTTTGCCACTGCGCGATGTGCGGTCGATGGGGCGGGGCGTTCTTCGCCGGGGTCAAAGGCGAGAGCGCCGAGGTGACTGGGGAGGATGCGATCACCGTCTACCGTTCGAGCGAATGGGCCGAGCGCGCGTTCTGCGGCACCTGCGGCAGCAACCTATGGTATCGCTTCCTGCCGACCGGCGGGCGCTCCTTCCTCGCCGGGTTGTTCGATCTGCCCAAGGGCTTCGGCATCGAGCAGCAGATTTTTGTCGATGAAAAGCCCGACTGGTATGATATCCTGCAAGAAAGCCCGATGAAGACGGGGCATGAGGTGATCGCCGAGGCGATGGCGCAGGGGCTGAGTTTCGATTGAGGTTGGGCCGCCAGCGGGGGAGTGCCGCAAATGATGGACGATCCGCCTCCGCCAGCCGAAGTACCGTCAGCAATTGTAGCGACGCAAGCCCCAGCCACGCCGCTGATGGAACAGCGCGCGGACGGGACCCTGGTGGTCGACCTGATGCAGCTCGTCCCGCCGCCGCCGTCCGATTGCGTGGTTGATGAACCCGATCCCTTCAATCCCGAAATCGTGGTGTGCGATACGTCCGCGCCCACGCAGCGCCTCGGTCCGCAGGTCGGCCCGGTGGATGACGGCTTCGCCAGCGCCATCCCGCGCGCCCGGATCAAGCTTTCGGAAAATGCCGAGGCGCAGGCCAACGTCGCCAAGACTCCGGTCGGCGGCTTCGATGCCGATGGCGCCGAAGTGCGGCTCAAGATCGGCTTCTGATCCGCGTCTAGTGCAGCTTGAGCTTGGGCCGCACGATGCGGTTGACCCGGCCCACCAGCATCAGAAAGGTCGCCTTCAACCAGCCGTGAATGCCGATCAGGTGGAGCCGGTAGAGCGAGGTGTAGATGAACCGCGCCAGCCGCCCTTCGATTGCCATGCTCCCGCCGATGAGGTTGCCCATCAGGCTCCCCACGGTCGAGAAGCGGCTCAAGGACACCAGCGAGCCCTTGTCGCGATAGACGAAGTGCTTCAGCGGCCTGCCCTCCTGCATGCGGACGATGTTGGCAAACACCACCTCGGCCATCTGGTGCGCGGCCTGCGCACGCGGAGGCACGGGGCGATCCTCGCCGGGGGGCGTGTAGCTGGCGCAATCGCCGAGCGCATAGATGCACGGATCGACCGTGGTCTGAAGCGTATCGGTGACGATGATCTGGTTGCGGTTGTTGGTTTCCAGCCCGAGACCCGCGAGAAAATCCGCGCCTTTCACGCCTGCCGCCCAGACCATCAGATCGGCCTCGATCACCTCGCCCTTGCTGGTGACGAGCTGGCGGGGGCGCGCCTCGACCACCTGCACCGCGGGCCGCACCTGCACGCCCAGTTGCCCGAGTTCGTAAGCCGCCGCCTCGGCCAGCTTGTCGGGCAAGGCAGGCAGGATCCGCGGGCCGGCTTCAAGCAGGGTGACGTGCATCCGGCTTTCGTCGAACACTTCCAGCCCGTAGTGCCTGAGTGCGCCGGCCGCGTTGTAGAGTTCGGCGGCGAGTTCCACCCCCGTCGCCCCGCCGCCGACAATGGCGACGCGCACCTGCTCGTTCGCGGTCGGATCGTTCATCATCGCCCGGCTGACACGCAGGCAGTGATTGAGCAGCCTGGTGCGGAACCGATCGGCCTGCACGCGGCTGTCGAGATAGAGGCAGTGCTCGGCCACCCCCGGCACGCCGAAGTCATTGGAGACCGAGCCCAGCGCCAACGCGAGGATATCGTAGCGGATGGTATGGCCGGCGATCAGTTCGCTGCCGTCCTCGTCCTTGACCGGCGCGAGGCTGATGGCCTTGGCGGCGCGGTCGATCCCGTCGAGGCTGCCCTGGAAGAAGCGGTAGCCCCAGCGGTAGCAATGTCCGCGGTAGCCGACCTCATCGAGGTTGGCGTCGAGCGATCCGGCGGCGACCTCGTGCAGCAGCGGCTTCCAGATGTGGCTGAGGTTCTTGTCGACAAGGATGATGTCGTGACGCTTGCGTCCGTATTTGGCGCCCAGCCGACGCACCAGTTCCAGCCCCCCGGCACCACCGCCAACAACAACGATCTGGGTCTTGCGGCTCATCGAACACTCCTTGGCGCCCGCATGGCGCAAGCGAATCCCGATGGGGAGGACGCCGTGACCTTAGCCATGGCCGCTCCCCGGTCCAAGCCCCGACCGCGATTGGCACGCGATTTTCTGCTGCAACGCAACATCAATCCGTTCGGCGACTTGGGCGGGTGAATGGTTCCCTCCCCGTGCCGCTCAGGCCGTGCGCTCCTCGAGCCATTTTTCCAGCCATTTGATCGAGTAGTCGCCGTTGAGCACGTCGGGCTGGTGCAGCAGTTCCTGGTGGAGCGGGATGTTGGTCTTTACCCCTTCGACCACCATTTCCTCGAGCGCACGGCGCAGGCGCATGATGCAGCCCTCGCGCGTGCGGCCATAGACGATCAGCTTGGCGATCATGCTGTCGTAATAGGGCGGGATCTTGTAGCCGGCATAAAGCCCTGAATCGACCCGCACATGCATCCCGCCGGCGGCATGATAATAGGTCACAAGGCCGGGCGAGGGTGCGAAGGTGAAGGGGTCTTCGGCATTGATGCGGCACTCGATCGCATGGCCCTTGAACACCAGTTCATCCTGCGTGACCGAAAGCGGACGGCCTTCGGCAATGCGGATCTGCTCGCGTACCAGATCGACTCCGGTGATCGCTTCGGTCACCGGATGTTCGACCTGCAGGCGGGTGTTCATCTCGATGAAATAGAACTCTCCGTTTTCCCACAGGAATTCGATCGTCCCCGCGCCGCGATAGCCCATGTCACGCATCGCCTGGGCGCAGACTTCGCCCATCCGGCTGCGCTCCTCGGGACTGATGACGGGGGAGGGGGCTTCTTCCAGCACCTTCTGGTGGCGGCGCTGGAGCGAGCAGTCGCGCTCGCCCAGGTGAATGGCGTTGCCGTTGCCGTCGCCGAACACCTGGAACTCGATATGGCGGGGGTTGCCGAGATATTTCTCGATGTAGACGGTCGCGTCACCGAAGGCGGCTTTGGCCTCGCTGCCGGCCTGCTGCATCAGGGTTTCGAGCTTGTCCTCGCTCTCGCACACCTTCATCCCGCGGCCGCCGCCGCCCGAAGCGGCCTTGATGATCACGGGATAGCCGATCTCGGCCGCGATCCTGCGGGCTTCGTCAAAATCGCTGACCGCGCCGTCCGAGCCCGGCACCAGCGGAAGGCCCAAGGCCCCCGCGGTGCGCTTGGCCTCGACCTTGTCGCCCATGGTGCGGATGTGCTCGGGCTTGGGGCCGATCCAGATGATGTCGTGCGCCTCGACGATCTCGGCGAACTTGGCGTTTTCCGACAGGAAGCCGTAGCCGGGGTGGATCGCATCGCACTGCGCGATTTCGGCAGCCGAGATGATGTTGGCGATGTTGAGATAGCTCTCCGACGCGGGCGGCGGGCCGATGCACACCGCGTGATCGGCGAGGCGCACATGCATCGCGTCGGCATCGGCGGTGGAGTGCACCGCCACCGTCTCGATGCCGATTTCGTGCGCCGCGCGGTGGATGCGCAGCGCGATCTCGCCGCGATTGGCGATCAGGATGCGTTTGATTCCCATGATCTTAGGCGATCACCACCAGCGGCTGGTCGAACTCGACCGGCTGGGCATTGTCGACGAGGATCGCGGTGACCGTGCCGGACTTGGGAGCGGTGATCGGGTTCATCACCTTCATCGCCTCGACGATCAGCAGGGTGTCGCCCTCCTTCACCGCCTTGCCGACCGCGATGAAGGGCGCGGCGCCCGGTTCGGGCGTGAGGTAGCAGGTGCCGACCATCGGCGATTTGACTGCGTTCTTGAGGTCCGGCCCGGAAGGCGCGGCTGCTTCCGCCGGAGCGGGCGCGGCGGCGGCGGGCGCCGGTGCCGCCGCGGGCGCGGAGGCCGGGGCGTAAACCGGAGCGGCGGCGGACACAGCCCCGCGCGAGACGCGGATCTTGCGGTCATCGTCCTCGACCTCGATCTCGGTCAGACCCGTTTCATTCAGCAATTCGGCCAGCTCACGCACCAGCGCGGTATCGATATTCATGCCGGACTTGCGTCCGCCCGACTTGCTGCCCTCGGCACCGTCGTTTGCCATGGATGTCCCTTGTTATGTGTAACGCCCGTCTGAAGCGCGTGGGACTATTGCCGCGAATTGCGGCTGGCAAGTGGCAAAGGGTGCATTTTGTGAAAGCCTGGTGACGGATCAGGCCCAAAGGTCAGACGGTGCCCGACGCTACGGCTTCCAATGCGATGCGATAGGAGGCCGCGCCGTGCCCTTCCACGGTCAGCGCCGCGGCCATGCCGACATAGGAGATGTGACGGAAGCTCTCGCGGGTCTTGGGGTCGGACAGGTGCACTTCAATTACCGGCGTCTTGATCGCCTTGATCGCATCGAGCAGCGCGATCGAGGTATGAGTATAGGCCGCCGCATTCAGCAACACCGCGCGCGCGCCTTCCGCCTGCGCCTCATGCAGCCAGTCGACCAGCATCCCTTCGTGATTGGTCTGGCGCATGTCGATTTCGAGCCCCAATTCACGGGCGCGATCTTCCAGCATCCCGGCAATATCGTCGAGCGTGGTGGTGCCATAAATCTCCGGCTCGCGTGTGCCGAGGAGATTGAGGTTGGGGCCGTTGAGGACGTAGACGAGGTTGGTCATGGGTGAGGGGGATAGCGGGAAGGCGGGGGGCGGGGAAGGGGATGCCACCGCGACGCCGAATTGCGGCCCAGTTATTGTGCTGATATTACTCGGAGATGGCATTCGGAACGAGCGCAAGGTCACGTAGACTTGGGTGCGCGATGGTGCTCCTCATGATCATGGCACTGCCGCTCATGCCAATCGGCTGCATGGCGGGAGGGCCTTGCACCGAAGCGCTGCCACAGTCTTTCGATGCCGAGCGCTGGAAGGCCGCCGACACTTGGGACAACACACGCTGCGCGATGATCGTCGATCTCATGTATCGCAAGGGATTGGAAGGTCGGAGCCGTGAGGACGTGATCGGCCTGCTTGGCGAACCCGAAGACGAGCATGGCGAGGCGGATCTCAGCCATTGGCATCTGTGCCCAAGCTTTATGGACATCTGGATTCTCGAAGTCCGGTGGCAGAACGGACGTGTCAGCAAGGCATGGGTGAGGGATACCTAACAGCGCCTCCTACCGATCCACGCCCTTGACCTTCCCCCACTGCCGCGCCGCGGTGTAGCCCAGATAGCCGGTGCCGAACAGGGCGTAGAGCGGCTCGGGCAGGCCGCTCAGATAGGCGTTCATCCCAGCCGCGATGTCGCGCGCAGCGGCGGGGTGGAAGGCGCTCAGCACCCCCATCGGCAGCGCGGTCAAGAGCAGGATGTACATCACGTAGAGGAAGCTCGGACGCGCGCGGCTGGTCCAGGGGTCTTTCGAGTTCGCCTCGGCGACGATCGCCTGAAGCTGCGCCTCGATCATCCGCATTTCCTGCGTGCCTTCGAGCGCGATCAGTTCGAGCTTGGCGCGCGCCTGCGCCTCCTTGTCGGGAATGATCTTGTCGATGATCGAGGCGATGGGGCCGATGAGAACGTCGATGAGGGCCATGGTCTGCGCTCCTTTGGAGTGAGTCGCGCAAAAATGACCAAATCGGTTAATGTAGGAAAATGAATTAACCTAAATCTCGCCTGCCTCGCCCAGCAGCCGCTGAGCCAGCGCCAGATGCGGCCGGTCGAGCATCGCGCCGTCGAGCGCCACCACCCCCGCGCCGGGATAATCGGCGAAGGCCTGGACCACAGCTCGGGCATGGGCGAGTTCCTCGGCGCTCGGGGTGAAGGCTGCGTTGATCGGATCGACCTGCGCCGGATGGATTGCCAGCATTCCGCGGAAGCCCTGCGCGCGCACCCGCCGCGCCCGCGTTTCCAGCGCTTCGAGGTCGCGGAATTCGGGCTGCACCGTCTCGATCGCCGCCACGCGGGCTGCCGAAGCGCCGATCAGGCACAGGCTGCGCGCCATTTCATAGGTGTGCGAATATTCGCCGTCGGCCCCCCGCTGCTCCCGCGCTCCCAAGGCCGAAGACAGATCCTCTGCCCCCCAGCTCATCGCCACCAGCCGCTCGCGCCCGGGATAGTCGCCCGCGTATTCGCCCGTCCTGAACATCGCCGCCGCGGTCTCCGTCACCAGCGCGGCGACAAGCGTTCGGCCCAACGGAATGCCGTTCGCGGCCTCGAGCGCGGTGAGATAGTGGTGCAGCTGCGTGATGTCCGCCGCCCCTTCGGCCTTGGGCAGGAACACCCCGCCCGGGCGCGACGGGATGATCGCGGCGAGATCGGCAATGCAGTCGGCGGTGCTGATCGGATTGATCCGCACCCACAGCCGCGCGCGATGGTCTGAGGCGTCGATCTGTTCGGCCACCATCAGCCGCGCGGCAGGCTTGTTCTCTGGCGCGACCGAATCTTCAAGGTCGAACAGCGCAATGTCGGCGGGGCTGGCGATCGCCTTGCCCATCTTCTTCTCGCTGTCGCCGGGCGCGAACAGCCATGAGCGCATACGCGGCGGGGCAGGGGTGTCAGCCATAGGGCGATCCTTTCAGGCAGTAGCCAGCCGCGCCGCGTGCTGTTTGACCAGCGCGATCATGTTGGGCACGCCTTGCGTGCGGTTCGACGAAAGCTGGTTTTTGAGGTCGAAGGGCGCGAGCGCCGCGGCGATGTCCATGTCCGCAACTTCGGCCGCCGGCCGGTCCTGCACCGCAGCGATCACCAGTGCGACGATGCCCTTGGTGATCGCGGCATTGCTGTCGGCGAGGAAATGCAGCTTGTCGGTGTCGCTCCCCGCCGGATAGACCCACACCGCCGCCGAGCACCCGCGCACCAGCGTCGCGTCGGTCTTGAGTGCATCGGGCATCGGCTCGAGCTCGCGGCCCAGGTCGATCAGCAGGCCGTAGCGTTCGTCGCCTTCGAGAAATTCGTATTCTTCGAAAATGTCGGTGAGGGTGCGCATGGGGCGCAATTAGGCATCGCCGCCGCGAAAGGCAAAGGGGTGTTTGCTATCCCATCAGCCCGCCCGGGCGGGTGAAGGCGTGCCAGATTACGTAGAACCAGCCGAGAAACCCATGCACGATCGCCCAGATGATCGACTTGTGCAGGCTCCAGCTGATCGCCACCGCGATGGCGCTGCCGAGGCCGATGCCCGCCTGCGCGGCGCTGCCCGCCGCGCTGCTCACAATTCGACCCCGCTGGCGATGGCTTCAAGCTTGCGGATGCGTTCCCTGAGATCGGCCAGCTCGATCCGCGCGGTGCCGAACCCCGAGGCTTCCTCGCTCGAGCCGCGGGCTGCGGCAAGGCGATCGAGTTCCTGGCGCTTGAGTTCGAGCCAGCCTTGCCAGGCACGCAGCAAGGCTCCGGCAACCACGATGATGCCGACAAGACAGGTCGTCGCCATCACGATGTTGGGGTCGAGAAAGGGCGTCATCATTCGCTCTTTTCCTCCTTCACGGCGGGCAACGCCCGCAAGGCTTCGATCTCGGCGGCAATACGCGCCTGTTCGCGCGCATCGCCGCTGTTGGCGTCGGTGGCGATGCGTTCGAGCACCTTCACCCGCTCCTTCAGCTCGGCGAGTTCGCGCCGCGCCGCTTCGAGCTCGGCTTGGCTGCGACCATCATCGCGTCCGGCCATGGTCTCGTTGCCATGCTGGTCGGTGGTGATGCCATTGCTCGCCTTGACGAACTGGATCACCCCCCAGACCAGGATCGCGACGATCGCAACGATGGCCCAGCTGCTGATCATGCCTCGCCCTTGTCCTTCAGGTTCGACAGCGCGCGTTCGCGCAGGGCGTCGATCTCGGCGCCGAGATGATAGCCCCCGTCTGTGACGATCCGCTCGACATTGGCGAGGCGGTCCTTCATCGATCCGAGCTCGGCGCGCAGTTCAGCGTTTTCCTGAGTCAGCAGGGTGACGCGGTGCGCGGTTTCCTTGTCCGAGCCAGGCTTCAGGGACTGGCCCCACATGCCTTCGAGCGGATAGCCGTTCTTGATCTTCATCCGGGTGATCTGGAACGAGACCAGGATGCCCATCGCGCCCAGCACGAAGCCGCCGCCGATGATCCAGCCGAGATAGGGCATAAAGTCAGCCGGCTCCATCACGCACGCTCCTCGCTGGCGAGGTTCAGCGGCACACCGGCGTCATCCTTTGTACGAGTATCGCGCAGCGCCTCGATTTCCTCGGCCAGGGAATAACCGCGGTCGGTGACGATCTTCTCGAGAACGATCATGCGGTCCTTCATGGCGTCGAGCTTTTCGTGCAACGCCTTGTTCTCAGCCTTGAGGCGCTGGGTTTCGGCACTGTCGGCGCGCTCGGTTTTGCCGCCCCACTCGTCTTCGAGGGCATAGCCGTGGCGGGCGCGGATCCAGTTGTTGATGAGCCAGCCACCCATGCTGAGCGCGATGATGGCGACGACAAAGCCTGGTCCTTCGAACAGCATCACACGCGCTCGTTCTTGTCGAGGCCGAGCGGCACGCCGGCATCCATTTCATCCACGCGGCGCTGATCGCGCAGCGCTTCGATCTGCGTCGCGACATCGTAGCCGCGGTCGGTGACGATGCGTTCGAGCACCTGCACCCGGTCTTCGAGCCGCTGAATCTGGCTCGCATATTGCGCGGCCTTCTCGGCAGTGTGCTCGGCAGTGGTCTTGACCTGCAGCTTGGCAATCTTCTGCTGGTGCGAGGTCCAGATTGCCAGCAGCGGGATCCCGAAGATCAGGATCACGGCGGCAAGGCCAATCAATTCTCCCATGGTGCAATTCCCCTGTTGCTGGGTGGGCGTGCGTTTAGCGCAGCCGCTCGATCTCGGCGGTCAGGCGCGGGTTGCTGCTGACATAGTGCGTTTCCACGGCAGCCAGGCGCCGGTCGACGTCGCGGAAAGCGGCGCGGATTTCGCGGGCGGTGCGCTTGGGGCTCTGGCGGACAGACTGCCAATACTTCTGCTCGCTCGCGTCGCGGTAGAGATGCGGGGGCTTCTTGTTGAGCAGGAAGCCGGCGGCAAAGTAGGCCAGGATCGGCCAGCCCATGGTGATGGCCAGGATCAGCATGCCAAGGCGCAGCCAGAAGACGTTGACCCCGGTGTAATCGGCGATCCCCGAGCAGACACCGAGAAGCTTGCCGTTCTCCTTGTCGCGGTACAGCGTGGTGCGGGGGCTGTTCATGCACGGGTTCCTTTCTTTTCGGCGATCAGCTGTTCGAGCTCGCGTAGCTGCTGGTTGTCCTTCTCCTGGTCGGCGATCAGGCGGCGGGCCGGCGTGAAAGCCGGATCGTCGGCGGCGACCAGCCGCTCGACCGTGTCCATTCTTTCATCAAGCCGCTTGGCGAGGTTGTAGAGTTCCTCGAGCAGCACCTCGTCATCGGCAGTGATGGTCGCGGCGGTCTTCCACTTGGTCATATAGTGGAGCACCACCCACGGCAGGCCGATGAACAGCGTGGCCATGACTATGACGACATCGAAATCCATGGCTTATTCTCCCTTGCTGCCCTCGGACTTGCCGAGCGCCTTCTTCATGGCGGCGAGTTCATCGTCGATCGCGTCCGATCCGGCGAGCGCGGCGATTTCATCGGCGAGCGATGGCGGGCCGTCTTCGGCGATGCGCAGCGCGTCGGCGCGGCCTTCGGCATAGTCCACGCGGCGCTCGAGCTGGTCGAAGCGGGCGAGCGCCTCGTCGGTGCGCTCGGTGCTCATCAGCGTGCGCAGCTTGACGCGGTTTTCCGCGCTTTCGAGACGCGCGGCGATCGCGGTCTGGCGGCTGCGGGCTTCGCGCAGGCGGTGCTGCAGCTTCTGGATGTCGTCCTCGTAGGCGCGCAGCGCGTCGTCGAGCACGGCGATCTCCGCCTTGAGCTGATCGGCCATGTCGGCCGCCTTTTTCTTCTCGACCAGCGCGGCGCGGGCGAGATCCTCGCGATCCTTGCTGAGAGCAAGCTGCGCTTTCTCGGCCCAGTCGGCCTGGAGTCGATCAAGCTTGACGCAGTGGCGGTGCATTTCCTTCTGATCGGCGATGGTGCGCGCGGCGCTGGCGCGCACTTCGACCAGGGTTTCCTCCATCTCGAGGATGATCATCCGGATCATCTTGGCCGGATCGTCGGCCTGATCGAGCAGCTCGTTGAAGTTGGCGGCGATGATGTCGCGGGTACGTGAGAAAA
>Ga0073934_10007730_pt1 | contig 14748 bp, 15 predicted proteins | sample LarsenN4metaG_FD_76834 | JGI IMG/M metagenome (GOLD analysis project Ga0073934, IMG submission 76834) | Hot spring sediment bacterial and archeal communities from British Columbia, Canada, to study Microbial Dark Matter (Phase II) - Larsen... ...
ATTTCCCAGTATGAAAACTTAATGGGATACCTCACGGAGGAGTCAGGGTGACAGGACATGGAGTCCTTCATACAAGAGATTGGAAACAACCCTTGAAAGGGAGCAAGTTATGCCACGGGTACATGATCGAGGTGGATGGCCTGAAGCCGGTCCTATCAACAAAGCCGAGCACGATTACTCCCTGTGGGAGAAGAGGACCGATGCGCTGCTGGTGCTTTTAACAAGCCCTCAGAAGAACGTCATGCGCGTCGATGAGCTTCGTCGGGCCATCGAGAGCATTGAGCCGGAGAAGTACGAGAAGCTGAGTTACTATGAGCGGTGGATCACCGCCATCGAGGCCCTCATGATCGAGAAGGGGATTCTGACCCGTGAGGAGATCGATCGGAGGGTAGAGGAGCTATCGGGGAGGGTAGATTGATGCCTAAATTTAAACCGGGGGACCGTGTGCGGATCAGGGTCGGCTCCCCACCGGGGCACTTCCGAACTCCCACGTATATCCAGGGTAAGATCGGTACGATCTGGACCCTTTACGGTGCGTTCCGCAATCCAGAGTCGCTGGCGTATGGGGGCGATGGACTACCTGCGCAATTTCTATATTGCGTCTGCTTCGATCAGACGCAGGTCTGGGAGAAGTACGCGGGGTCCTCTCAGGATAAACTCTTGATCGACATTTACGAGCACTGGCTAGAACCGGTTTAAGGCTGGCGCGCAGGGCCGTTTCTATATGTATCAGGCTAAGAAAGAACCCGGCCCCCCTGGCTCCCTTTCCCAAGGGGGAGGGGAGATAAGGGGTCAGGTTCCTCAACTTGAGGGATATAGGAGCGTCTCTACCCGGGGGGAAGTTAGTATGTATAAAGAAGACCATGATCATGAGGCCCATGCATCTATCCAAGACGAGCGCGAGTTTACCTATTACGCGAAACGAACGGAGGCCATTCAGTCTCTCTTGATTGAGAAAGGGATGATCACTGCCGACGAAGTTCGCCGGGCGGTTGAGGATATGGATTCCCGCACGCCTGCCTTGGGAGCCAGGGTCGTAGCCAGGGCCTGGGTGGATCCGACGTTTAAGGCCCGCCTTTTATCCGATGCCAAGGCCGCCGTCGCGGAGTTGGGTATAGATACCAGCCCGCTCAGCGTCCTTGTGGCCGTTGAAAATACCGAGAAAGTTCACCATATGGTGGTATGTACCTTATGCTCCTGTTATCCGCGTTCCATCTTGGGGTTACCACCCGATTGGTACAAGAGTTTGAACTACCGCGCTCGCGCTGTGGTGGATCCTCGCGGCGTTCTTCGGGAGTTCGGGCTGGAACTGGACCCGGAGGTCGAGGTCCGCGTCCTGGACAGTACGGCGGATATGCGCTACCTGGTCATCCCCGCCCGTCCGCCCGGGACGGAGGGCCTGAGCGAAGAGGAGCTGGCCAAGCTGGTTACCCGGGACAGCATGATCGGCGTTGCGAAGGCGCGGACTCCCGATAAGGGGTAGCCCCAGGGGCCGTTAAAACTAGGATGAATTAGAATAAAGAGTGGTTCAATATATCCTTCATCGCCTTCTCACCACGATCCCAACCCTGCTGGGGATTTCCTTTCTTGTTTTTTTGACGATGCGTGCGACGCCGGGGGACCCGGCCCGGGTTATGCTGGGGGAGCGGGCTTCCGAAGAAGCCCTGACACAACTTCGCCGGGAGCTGGGGCTGGATCGGCCATGGTATATTCAGTACGGTCGGTTTTTGAAAGGAGTTCTTCAGGGGGATTTAGGGCGATCCATCAAAACCCGGGAAAAAATTTCTGTAGAGCTTAAGAATCGATTCCCTGCCACCGTGGAACTGGCTGTGTCCAGCATGGTTCTTGCTGCGACGGTTGGCATACTGGCAGGGGTTATCTCTTCGACCCGGCGTTATTCGCTGCTGGATTATAGTACGATGGTCGGCGCCCTCGCCGGGGTGTCCATGCCCGTTTTCTGGCTGGGATTGCTGCTCATCCTGGTTTTCTCGGTCAATTTGGGGTGGTTCCCGGTCTCCGGACGCCTGAGCCCTCAGCTTTCTTTACGGACCATCACCCATTTTTATCTGCTAGATAGCCTGCTCACCTGGAACTTGCCTGCTTTGAAGGATGCCCTCTGGCATCTGGTCCTTCCTGCCATCGCCTTAGGAACGATTCCCATGTCCATCATCGCTCGCATGACGCGCTCCAGCATGTTGGAAGTTCTCCGGCAGGAATTCATACAGACCGCGTACGCCAAGGGCCTTCCGGAAAGCCGGGTCGTTTATAAACATGCCCTCTGTAACGCCTTGATCCCGATTATAACGGTGATCGGGCTGCAATTAGGGCTTCTCCTAGGCGGCGCTATCCTCACCGAGACGATATTTTCCTGGCCGGGCGTCGGACGATGGCTGGTACTTGCCGTCCAGGCCCGTGACTTTCCGGCTGTGCAGGGGGGCGCCATGCTGCTCGCCACAACCTTTGTGCTGGTCAATCTCCTGGTAGATCTTCTTTACAGGTATGTGGACCCAAGGATCAAAGGGTGAAAGGATGAAAGGGGGAACGGGGGAACGGGAGAAGGGGGAAACCTCCGGCGCCCTCGCTCTCCGGCTCTCCCATTCCCCCTCTCTTCAAAGCTGGTACCGACTCAGAAAGAACAAAGCGGCACTGGGGGGAGGGACGCTCCTTGCCCTATTTCTGGTTTCAGCCCTCCTGGCTCCGTATCTGGCGCCCCATGATCCCCTGGAACAAGACTTGTACGGGCGCTTAAAGCCTCCGGTCTGGGATTTGAGGGGGAGCCGGGAACATCTTCTGGGGACCGATGATTTCGGTCGGGATATCCTCAGCCGGATCCTTTACGGAGCCCGCATTTCCCTCCAGGTCGGGCTGATCTCCGTCGGCATCTCCCTGGGGTTTGGAGGTCTCCTGGGCATCCTGGCCGGGTATTACCGGGGTGTTCTGGACCAGGTCATCATGAGAGGGATGGATATGCTCCTCGCTTTTCCAAGCATCCTCCTGGCTATCCTGATCGTTGCGGTTTTGGGTCCCAGCCTATTCAATGCCATGATCGCCATCGGGGTCGTAGGGATCCCCGAGTATGCCCGCATCGTGAGGGCTTCGGTATTGTCTGAAGGTAGCCGTGAGTACGTTCAGGCGGCCAGATCCCTGGGAGCTCAGGACCTGAGAATTATTTTTCATACCCTCCTCCCCAATTGTTTTGCACCTATCCTGGTTCAAGCGACGTTAGGTTTTGCGACAGCCATTGTGGAGGCGGCGGGGTTAAGTTTCCTGGGCCTGGGGGCGCAGCCCCCCACCCCCGAGTGGGGGGCCATGCTCAATCAAGCCAGGGCGTTGATCCTCCGGGCCTGGTGGGTCATTACCTTTCCCGGGTTAGCTATTTTTCTTTCCGTGCTCGGATTAAACTTGTTGGGCGATGGCCTGCGGGATGCGCTGGATCCCCGACTTAGGGAATAGGGGAGAGCTTGGAGGTCTGGGGAATCTCCCGCGCTCCCCCACCCCCCCAGTTCCATCCCCTACGCGCCAGGATAAGGGGGAAGTCCTCTATCTCCTCGTTCCCAGGCTCTGCCTGGGAATGCTTATCTAGAGGCTCTGCCTCGATGTCCAAGAGGGAAGGCTGAGCTTCCCAACAGGCATTCCCAGGCTCTGCCTGGGAACGAGGGAGTTCGGGCAGTTCTGTTTTTAACCGGGCGCGTAGGCGGCTCCATCCCCTTCGATTCACGAGACGCCCGGGATAAAAGGAATTCGAAGGGGGTCGATGCTTCGGGCTGGGGGGAGAGGAGGATCTACGAAAGTAATTCCGAGTTTTTGGGCTAAAAGTTTAAGATAGAGATAAGGTTCGCTGTAGGAGGTCGAAGCTTCGATTTGAGATCCTTCATGCCATTCGTTCCAGGCCTGGATGAGGAGATAGTCCGGTTTTGCGGCCAGTGCGGAGGTGATCTGGTTTTCCCAGTTTAATCCGCCGGCACGGGGACTGGTCGGAGCGGGATCATTGCCGGGCCGCCATTCATCATCGTTAAATCCCGGCATAAGGGGGATCATAGAGTCTTTCTTCCACTTCCGGGCGTCGTTCACCATAAACTGGTTGACCTGGATCCGCTTGCTTTGATCTGCCGTGATCATCCCGTTCGGGGTCCAGTGGGTAAAACAGTCCGCCCCGGTCTCTGCCCAGTCCTTAGTGAGGGGACTTCCGGGTACGGCATCGGGGATGAAGTAAAAGTAAACCTGGGCAACGATGGCAATAACGTAGATCGGCTCGTTGACCTGGGCTTTAATGCTATCTAATAATTCTCGAAATTTGGCCGGGGTCAAGCTAACATCCAGGAAGGGAATAACGATGACCGGCCTTCCCCCGAACCGTAAGTAGGCTCCGTGGCCTTTCCAGAGGTTGAGCATCATGGCGATGCGGGCCGCCGCCTCCTGGGTAGAGCCCCGCGTCAGAGCTCCCCGTCGCGAGCCGGGGGGAGTCTCCGGCCTCGGTTCAAACGTATCCGGGCGAATTCCCTCTCGTTGTATTCGGGTGACGATCTCTTCAATGGCCTCATATTTCTGAGGAATTAAGGGCTGGGGCCTTCCATCTCTGACTCCGCGAACGGCCCCTAAAGCGGTAGCGTGATCCACAAAGGCGATCTTGAAATTTTCCTCGTAGGCTACATCTAGCAGCTTGCTGGTCACCGCTTGCTCGGTATACCAGTCGTTCATATATAGGAAAAATCCCGAGAGCCCCGCCGCTTTTGCAGCTCGGATCTGCCACCTTAACACCTCCGGATCCGTGCTGTCATAGGGGCCGATGTAAGGATAATCCCCCGGAGCTCCCACCCAGATATCCCTTCGCCATCCCTCCGGGCCTTTGATTCGGTTGGGATCTTTGCCGGGATACCACCATTGGGCGAATCCCCCTTTATCGTTCCTAAAATAGTGAAAAAAGAAGGCGAACACCTTCGGGAGCTCGGTCTTGGGAGGAGGCTGAGGGGAGGGGGGTTTATTATCTTTATCGTCGTTATCGAAAAAAGGAATATGACTACAACTACTCACGATTACCAGCAGGAGGACAAGCGCCGCTTTTCTCATGGCTATCCCTGAGAGGTTTCTCAAAGGATCAGATATAAAAGATGAAGAATGAGTTAAAAACACTGCTTGATTTATCCTTTTTCCTTCATCCTTTATCCTTCATCCCTCATGGATTATAACACCCCCACTACACTGTTATCTCCCAACATGAATCGATACGCCCTGGGTTTCGAAGAAGATCGGCGAACTTCGACGTTTTTACCTATCAGGCTATCTTCAATCCGGGCGTCAATGTCCGCAATGGTACTATTCTCCAAGATAATGCTATGCTCAATTTCACTATTCTGAACGACGACGTTGTAATGAATCGAAGTAAAGGGACCTATGTAAGAGTTGATAATTTGAGAATTCTTCCCGATAATAGCAGGACCTCGTATGGTGCTGTTTATAACTTCAGCTCCTTTAGAAATGACCACCTTTCCGTAAACTTCAGAACCTCTGTCAATATAACCCTCATTTCTGCTCTCAAAGGTATCCAGAACGATCCGGTTAGCTTCCAGGAGATCTTCCAGCTTTCCCGTGTCTTTCCACCATCCTTTGACCAGGCATGGACGAACCTCATAGCCCCTATCGACCAGGTATTGGATGGCATCTGTGATCTCCAACTCATTTCTCCAGGAAGGTTTGATTTGTTTAACCGCTTCAAAAATGGGCGGATTGAACATATAGACGCCGACCAGGGCCAAATTGCTCTTGGGGTGTTGAGGTTTCTCCACCAGTCGGATCACCCGACCGTTTTCCAGTTCGGCAACGCCAAATTGCTGCGGATTGGGGACTTCGGCCAAGAGGATCTGGGCGCCCGAGGTAGCGCTTCCGCCTCCAGATCCCGCAGGAATAGCTCCGTGCTTCCTGAACTCATCCACCAGGTTGGAAATCCCATCTTTGATCAGGTTATCGCCCAGGTACATGACGAAGCAATCGTCTTTGATAAAATCTTCCGAAATAAGCACCGCATGGGCCAGCCCCAGAGGAGCTTCTTGCTCGATGTAGGTAATTTGAACCCCCCATTTGGAGCCATCCCCCACCGCGGCCATGATTTCATGCTTGGTATCCCCGACCACGATCCCGATATCCGTTATTCCGGCATCGCGAATAGCTTCTATCCCATAGAATAAGATGGGTTTATTGGCCACCGGAACCAGTTGTTTCGCGCTGGTATGGGTAATAGGTCGCAGCCGAGTCCCTTTCCCTCCGCTCAGGATTAAACCCTTCATAAACAGAACGCAGAAGGCAGAAAGCAGAAAGCAGCTACCTACTGCCTACGGCCTTCTGCTTTCTGAGCTAAAATCGGAACGTTCCAATTTTTCCCAGATGCTTAAATTCCAGGGTAAACAGCAATCTTCGATCCACATCGAAAGTGCCCAGACTGACGTGCTGTTGAGCAAAATTTCCGATAAGGCTCCAGCACTGGGCATTGTAGGCGAACTGCAAAATATCCTCGACCCGTTCCTGGTCCTCTACGTTGAACCGGGTCCGGTATTGAATGCCCACGGTATCCCACAGCATAACCCCTACGTTAAGGTCTAAAAATTGGGTTTTGGCGGTCACGGCATCCGTAGTCCGATCCACGATCAAATCCCGTCGCCATAAAACGCTCATGTTAAGCTTGTTTTTATAATTGGTAATGAAATCTATGCTGGACGAGACAAACCGGTCGGCGTATAAATCATAGCTGGTTCTAAATTCCAGCCGGTTAGGCCCTGAAGGGAGGACCTGTAAAGTTGCAGTTAGATTGGACAGTCTAAAGTCCGACTGGGTAAAATCGACCCCATGTGCAAACTGCAAAGCGACCAGCTCTTTGGTCTCAAACTGAGGTTCAGCTTCCACATCGGTGACCTCCGTACCCTGTTCATCCTTAGGTTTAAGCTTTTTCTTAGCCAGCAATCGATTGGTCAAAGAGTAGGAGATTTGATTTTGTTGGGAGACACGGTCCACGCTGTCAAAGCTGGGAAGACCTGTTTGATCGACGTTTTGAAGAAAGTTGTAATTGATAGAGGGTTCGATCAGGTGTTTAAGTTTCGTAATCGATTTATCCTCGCCCCGGTCGAAGATCTTTTCAAATTTAGGGCCGCTGGCCTCTACGCCAAAGCCAAATTGTCCCCGGTCGATCGGGTTTGCGGCATCCTTATCTGCCGCAGTCGTTGCATCATCGGTATAGAGCGTTTCCCGGTAGCTCACCCGCGGTGTGAGCGTTAAAGACCGTCTAAGAGTTTTAAGCGGGAGGGAAATCACCGGATTGATATCTAACCGGCTGAATTCCAACTGGGTTTCACCGCTCAACTCCCGGCGAAGGCTGGAGAAAATCGTGTCTTGTTGAAAAAAGACCGGAGAATCAAAAAGTCTCTGATTTAAACTGGAGAACCTCAGCTCGGGTAACCGTTCATCCACTTGATTAGGGGTCTGTATAACCGCCGTGCCGCTCGGGGTAAGGTTCTCCAGGCGGTCAAAGAGGAGGCGCACGAAATTCTGCCCAAAGCGCTTCGTGATAGAAAGGTCCGAGCTGAGGGTTTGCCGGGTTCTCTCCTCGAGGCTGTTGTCAAAGTCGCGAAGGAAGGTTCTATCCGAAACGAGATTGATATTAGCCAAGGTTTCCAGATCGAAGGGGAGCGTCTGGCGGTGGTTAAATCTTAAATCGCCCCGGGTCGCGTTTTCGAGGCGATCGTCGATAGTACGGCCAAAGACCCCCCCCTGGGTGTTTTCATTAAAGATATAGCGGTAATTCAATACGAACTCGTTGCCCCGGTTATTATAAAAGTTATGGGTCAAACTCAGATCCTGGCCTTCGTTGATCGCCCAGAAGAAGGTGTTCCCCAGATGGAATCCCTTGGACCGGCTCGATCCGATATCCGGAACTAAAAAGCCCGTTTGCCGTTCTTCCTTGATAGGAAATATCAAATAGGGAGTAAATAAAAGGGGGATCCCTTTGATAAACAGCAGGACATTTCGCCCCTTGAAATAATCCCCCTTCGTGATCGTCGATTCGGAGCTTCTGAATTTCCAGAAGGGAAAGGGAGAACTACATGCTGTGAAGCTACCTTTATCAATTTTGAAGGATTTTTCGCCAATTTTTTCGATCCGGTTGCCCGTGATGTACTGGTCTGGCTGGATGGCAGCATCTCCTTTATAGACGATGCCCAGTTCGGAATTGATGTTAAATTCGACACGATCGGCGCGAAGTATATCCGTTCCTTCTTCGTAGATAACATTTCCGAAAGCCACCATGTCCCCCGTGACTTCGTTCAGTTCCACCCGATCCGCTCGCAACCTCACATCCCGATACTTGATGTCCACATCCCCTTCAGCAATATAAAGGTTGGCATCGACATCCCTTTCCAGAGATTCTGCGCTGATCGTCAAAGGCTCATTGGGGATAATTTTGAGGCGATCGGAGCGGGATGCGCTGGTTTGTGCCGCAGCAGGCTGAAACAGCATCCCATGGACGGTAAGCCCGATTAAAAAATTTAAAATTAAGATCCATAGATCGACGTTCCTGACGCTCCATCTGGGGTTAGAACCCGCGAACGGTAAAAAACTACACTTCATTGCCAACGTAGGGGCAAACATTCCCCCATCGATTTGAGGACCTCCTCCAGGTTTCATCTGGGAATATTTCGTCCCTACAACTCAGTATCTGCAGATTGAACGACCCATCTGCCGTCCTTTTTCTTAAGTCCATAGCGGATATTCTTTAATTTTCCTTGTTTAGACTCTTCGGCGACCAGAGCTTCCGCTTGATCCCCGGTTACTTTGACCTCCTTAATCTCATAAGAGTAGCCTGGAATGCTTCTTTTAGTCAGTTCATTCCAAACGACTTCTTCGATCTGGCTTTCTATAGGCGTGCGGTGCGTCAGGCCCCTATCCGTTACCGGGGCCAGCACTTCAGGTACCCTGGGCGATTTCTCCGGAGGGGGCACGGAGGCAGGGGCGGATTTAAAACCGGTCTTTAGGGAGCTCGAAGGGAGAGGAAGTCCCTTTTCCTCGGGATCGGTACGGCCTACGGACTTATTCGATCTAGAAGCCGGGGGAGGTGGAGAGAGTTCTTGGGAAGATCGGACCGCAGCTCCACTTAAAACCGGGGCGGTTTGCAGATCTGAAGGGGAAGGTGCTTGTCCAGGAAGGTCTAAAGAGCTTCGACTCCAATAAAGGTCATCCCGGGTGACCCAGGTCTCTAACCCCTCGTACGTCCTGAGCTGATAAGCCTGCCTCTCGGCGGTATATCGATCTGGATACGCACCGACCCTTACCCGGAAGAAATGGCCCAGGCCGGGAACGTAAGTCTCCGAGATATAGGCCGGATATCCTCTCCGTCTCAGGTGATCCTGGAGCTTTACGGCATTATGATGGGCCCTGTTGGCGGACACCTGAATGGTGTAGTTGCCCCTGGGCACGGGGGCGAGGCGCGTGCTTGGCGAAGGAGGCTCATACAGGGGCTGATAGGGAGGGGCCTCGTACCCCCGGGGGGGTTGTTCCGGATACGGGGCCTGAAGGGGTTCCGGATAAGGCGCTTCAGGAGGGGGGGCATACGCCTGCGGGGACTCTACGTAGGGTGTGGGCGCACCTGGCCGATCGCTCCGGCTATAAAAATAAAAGCTATCCAGATCGCTGGTCGTCCTGGAATTAGAACGGAAAACCAGGCGGACCCGGTATAATCCCGTTTTAAAGAAGGGGGAGCCGGAGGCTAAAAAGTTAATAGAATTGGTGGTGACCTGGGGGTTCCTGGCTTTGAGATGTTCGTACCCATCGGGATCTATGATATAGAGGTCTAGGGCAAGGGCGGGCACATATTTGCTAAAGCGCACCGTCACAAAATCCCCGGTATAAGCCGGGTTGGGGTAGATATCCAGGATGCGCAGGTCCAGTTCGCGGTCAAATTCCCCTTCGGTGATATTTTTATAAACATCCACTTCGATGCGCTTAATGATAAACCCATCGCTTCCGGTCATAGCTATTTCGATGGGAAGCCGCCCATCGGGCCCTACCAGATTCCCGGGGTCGCGATTAATCCGGTTGGATTCATATTTATTGGAGGGGAACCGAATCCGCCAGCTTTCATTTCGATTCGAAGGCTCCGTGAGATCTCCATAGATGAGGTCATCGGCAAATCGGAATACTTTGGGTTTCCAGGCATCTCCCACCCGGCGGGTGACCTGACCGATACTCCGTCCGCCCACCAGAATGGTAGGCCCCACATCCGGGTTGCTACTTTCAGAATAGCCATCGATCCAGATCTCCAGGATATCCGACTGATCTAATCTTCCGACCTGGACGGCATAGCGGATGGAGCCGCCTTCTAAGTGATTGGACCCCAGATGGATCCAGCCGGTATCCTCGCGTCGCAAAACGTCCCCGCTGATTCCGATTTGATCGCGGACCAGATCTATTTTATAAGCTTTAACCCGCCACTCGGTGGGATTTCCTCGGTCGGCTACGGCTTCTGAGAACCTTACTAGGCCACCACCCTTCAATACGCTCAAGCCAGGCGGTAGGGACGGCCCTACCAGCATCATACTTATAGCCATAAGTCCTGCTAAACCTAAATGAGCAATTTTCTTCATAGTCCGTAGTCCGTAGTCCGTTGTCCGGCGTCCGTTGCTTTTTATCCCTTCGACCAGGCTCAGGGTAGCCCCTTCGGTCGAGCTTAGACAGGTCGGTTTAGGGTGGGGCCTCTGCAATTGACCGCTGACAACCGACAACATCCCTTGTAGGGGAGACCACGCCGGGGCCCCTACTCGTTTCGATCTACAATAGCCTCTTTGAACTCCTTGCCAGGTTTAAATTTAATCGTTCGGCCCTCACTAATCGGAGCTTCCTCCCCCGTACGGGGGTTACGTCCTGTTCTGGCCTTCCTCTTGCGGACTCTAAAAACCCCAAACCCTCTGAACTCCAGGCGCTCTTCATTTTTAAGGGCATCCTTGATGATGCTTAAGAGAGATTCCACAGCCTCGCTAGCCTTCGTTTTGGTTAAGCCCGTTTCTCTGGCAACTCGGTTGGCTATTTCTACCTTTGTCACTGTTCTCTACCCTCCTTTCTTAACAGAATAAAGCAGAAAAATGCTCTGATTTAAAACAAACGGCCTTCCCCTGGTTTGCACGGAAATCTTACTAAACCCCCATAAAATGGGGAGTCCAAGGGGGGCTCGACAAGCAGAACTATAAATATAACATTCTCATTTATTTTGCAAGAAAAAAAGAAAGGATCTTTTATTTTTTACTCTGATCCAAAGGACCGGCTGAGGGAATCTCTCCTTTTCTCCTTTAGCAAAAGGGAGTTAGGAAAGGTACCGAACCTCAGGAAAATCCCCGCCGGTTCCCCTTTACAAGAGGAGAGAACCCTTTTTCCCCTCTTTTAAAGAGGGGTCGGGGAGGTTTTTAGGGGGAAAATCTGTTTAAGGTTCGCTGGAGAAGTCTACGACGCGGAGAAATTAACATGGCCAGGAAGAATAGAAGCGTCGAACATAGGACGATGGTAGCCCCGGAAGCCAAATCAAACCGGAAGGATAGCCAGAGTCCCGCGACGGAGGCGACTATGCCGCACAAGATGGAGGTCGTCAGCATGATCCGGTAGCTCTTCGCCAACTGATACCCCGTAGCTGCCGGGATAACGATAAAGGCGGAGACTAAAACGATGCCGACCACCTTAATGGCCACCACAATCGTCACGGCCATGAGGGTAAGAAGCAGATAATATAAAAAGGTCACCGGGAGACCACTGATCGTCGCCACCTCCTCATCAAAGCACATAAAGAGGAGTTCTTTAAAAAAGAGTATTAAGAACCCTACGACCAGGCCTCCTAAAATGCCCACGGTCCACAAATCCTTTTTGGTTACGGAAAGGATGCTTCCGAAGAGATATCCAAACAGATCCACATTATAACTTTTAGATAAGCTAATCAAAGCGACCCCTAGCGCGGTCGCGAAAGAAAAAAAGATACCGATAGCCGTATCTTCATGGACGTCTCCTTTTTTACTGACCATGCCGATGGCCCACGACATCAAAATGACAAAGATAATGGCCGACAGGATCGGATCTACGCCCGAGAGCACCCCGATGGCCACCCCGCCCAAGGCGGAGTGGGAGATCCCGACTCCGATAAAGGAGAGCCTTTTTAAAACGACAAAAAAGGCAATAAAGCCGCACAGAATACTGACCATAATCCCGGCCAGAAGGGCCCTTTGCATGAAATCGAACGCGAACATCTCGAGCATCCTCCTCCCCTCCTATCCGCTTTTGTTCACTCCCCGGTCTTTTTGGCCCGCTGGGTTTGAAGAAATAGATCAAACTCGCACCGATAGACCTGACCCAGGAGCCGATTGCTAAGTACTTCAGAGGGGCTTCCGTGGAGGTGCATGCTCCGATTAATGCAGATGAGCTCATCGGAATAGTTGGAAAGCAGCCCAAGGTCGTGGGAGACCACCATGATGGTCAGTTTAAGTTCTTTTTTTAAATCATGGAGAAGTTGATAAAATCTCTCCTGATAAGCAATATCGACCCCGGTGGTCGGCTCATCCAGAATCATCAGACGGGGTTCGTTGCATAAAGCCCTGGCAATCAGGGCCCTCTGAAGCTCCCCTCCGGAGAGCTCTCCTATTTGACGTTGCAGGTACCCATCTAAGCCTACGCGTATCAGATTCTGCAAGACCATCTCCCGGTCTCTTTGGCCCGGGAATTTCAAAAGTCCGATACGATGAATGCGACCCATTAATACCGCGTCATAGACGGAAAGGGGGAAGTGCGAGTCGAAATGGGTCTTTTGGGGAATATATCCGATCGCCTGGGGACTCTTCCGAAATTTCTCCGGGGGAAGCCCAAACACTTTCACATCGCCGCGATCTGGCTTAAGCAAACCTAAAATGACTTTCAGGCAGGTCGTCTTCCCTGCCCCGTTGGGACCGATAATACCCACAAACCGCCCTTCCTTGATAGAAAAACTGATGTCTTCCAGGATCGTATTACCTTGCAAGAACACCCAGACACTTTTAAGCTCAACGGCGGGAACGTCGGTGATCGAGGCGTCTATTTTTTCTTTTTCCACTATTGTAATCCTTCCTCCAGGGTTTTTAAATTATATCGCATAAGTTTAATATACGTATTTCGATCCGAAAAGGAAGGCCCCCCCAGGTAATCTAAAATAAGAACCTTACCGCCAATCTCTTCGGCGATGACTTGGGCAGCTTTCGTGCTCAGTTGGGGTTCTGCAAAAATCACTTTTGAACCTGTTTCTCTGGCTATTGCTGCGACCCTTGCCATCCATTGTGCCGAAGGTTCCTTGCCCGGAAAGGCTTCTATGGCGGCCACCTGCTTCAAACCGTACCGCTGGGCCAGGTAAACCCAGGCCGCATGAACCGAGATAAACTGCTTAATCCGAAACCGGGTCAATTTCTCACGAAATTCTTCATCTAACGCCTCTAACTCGGTTATATACTTGGCCATGCCGGATTCGAAATCCTCTCGATATTGAGGAGCGGCCCGTATAAGTCCGGCAGTTATTTTAGGGACGATATGCGTTTTCACGAGGACCGGATCCACCCAGATGTGGGGGTTTCCGATCTGCCCTCCCTCGCGTTCCGGATGGACGGAACCTTCCCCCGCTTGGTCTTCCGCGTGTTCCTCCAGACCCACGTCCTGGATGAGATCGATGCCTTCTGCAAGGACGACTTCTATAGGTTTGGAAGCCTGAGCCTCCAGAAGTTTATTCACCCAAAATTCCAGGCCGGCCCCGACCTGAACGAACAGCTTAGCCTGGACCAGTTTTTTAACCTGCCCGGGCGTCGGTTCGAAGGTATGCGGACTGGCTCCCGGTGGAAGCAATGCTTCTACCCCCACGTGATCTCCCCCGATCTGTTTCGTTATGTCTGCTATCGGGAAGATGGTAGTGACCACCTTGACCCTTTCATCTCCGCTTACCACCCAGGGAAAGTTAAGAGAGGATGCAAAAAAAAAATAGGAATAAACCTATCCTCGCAAGATTCCGGATCCTCGTTACTTCCATAAATAAAATTCCTTTTCTAGAAGCGGGAAAATCTGATTTGGTTTTAGTAAGATTCCAGATCCCCGTCATCTCCCTAACTAAAATGCTAGGGGAGGGAGAAAGACCTGTCAAGCTTTTTCTCAAATTTCGAGAAAAAGGAGCACAAGGGTTTAAAGAGCTCTTCTAAGGAAAGGGTTAATTTTTAAAGGCGATGCCATGGGGGTCACCCTGGATCTTCCAGGTGGTAAGAACTTTCCGGGCAGGGACATCCACCGCAACAATGCCCCCGGCTTTCTCCTTGACGTCGGGCAGAGGACCTGCAGATAGCTGGGCTCGAAGGGTTATATAAGCCCTCCGACCGTCTTGGGAAATGGTGATCATATCCGGATTCTCCCCCAGGTGTTCAAGGGTGGCGACCACCGTATCTGTGCGCGTCTCCACGATGTGAAGATTTCCCGATTTCCGGTTGACCATCCAGACAAATTGTCCATCCGGCGTTACGGCCATCCCGTGGGGCTCTTTACCCGGCACAGATCGGGTGGTTAGGAGGGTATCGGTTGGGGTATCTAAGACCGAGTAGGTATCCTCATCGCCGCCGGCGATATACAATTTTTTACCGTCGGGGGTCAGGGCCAGCCAGGGGACCCCTTTCCCAAGACCCCCCAAGGTTTTTATGGGAGCATCCGGGGAACCGACCGGGACTATCGACAGGC
>Ga0073934_10007732_pt1 | contig 14743 bp, 5 predicted proteins | sample LarsenN4metaG_FD_76834 | JGI IMG/M metagenome (GOLD analysis project Ga0073934, IMG submission 76834) | Hot spring sediment bacterial and archeal communities from British Columbia, Canada, to study Microbial Dark Matter (Phase II) - Larsen... ...
CCCCCCCCCCCCCCCCAACCGCGCCGCCCCCCCCACGCCCCCCCCCCCCCCCACACCCGCCCCACCCCCCTGCCCCCCTGCCCCCTGCCCCCCTGCCCCCCGGTCCCCCCGTCCCCTAGTCCCCCCTGCCCCCTTCCCGGGATAAAACATGCAAAATAAGTAGATATCACCAGTAGGGACAAGGCATAACCTGTCTTTAGGCATACCTTGTCCTGAATAAAACTCTCATCGCCCAAATTCTATGCGAAAATTAACCCCCACCACCGACAACATCGTGTTAACAGGTAAGCTCCAGTCCTTCCCTTCCCCCATCCCAGAGTCCCCGTCCAGAAGTCTGCCCGTCACCCCGTCTCCTTTTGCCACACGCCACATTGGGCCCACGCCAGATGAAATCCAGCAAATGCTCCAAGTGCTAGGTTTCTCCAGTCTTGACGACCAAATCAACAGCGCCGTACCCGAAGCCATCCGGTTTTTCGGCGAATTAAACCTACCCCCAGCCAGTAGCGAAGCCGCCGCATTAGCAGAATTAAAGCAAATCGCCAGCCAAAATAAAGTATTTCGCTCTTATATCGGGATGGGGTATCACGACTGCATCACCCCACCAGTCATCCAGCGCAACATCCTAGAAAATCCCGGCTGGTACACCGCCTACACCCCCTACCAAGCAGAAATCGCCCAAGGACGCCTAGAGGCCCTGCTCAACTTCCAGACAATGGTAGTAGATTTAACCGGTCTGGAAATTGCCAACGCCTCCCTCCTCGACGAGGCGACCGCAGCAGCGGAAGCCATGACCATGAGCTATAACCTCTGCAAAACTAAAGCCAAAGCCTTTTTCGTCTCCCAAGACTGCCATCCCCAAACCATAGAAGTATTGCAAACTCGGGCTAGACCCTTGGGGATTGAAATCATCATCGGGGATATATCAGACTTCTCCCCCACCAAACACAACATCTTTGGCGCTTTGTTGCAATACCCCGCCAGTGATGGCGCCATCTATGACTACAGCGACTTTATCGCCCAAGTTCACGCCTTTGGGGCACTTGTCACCGTCGCCGCTGACTTGCTCAGCCTCTGTTTACTGCGACCACCGGGCGAATTTGGCGCCGATATTGCCGTGGGTAGCACCCAACGTTTTGGCGTCCCCCTGGGCTACGGCGGACCGGCGGCGGCTTACTTCGCCACTCGCGAAACCTATAAGCGACAAGTCCCCGGGCGCATCGTGGGAGTTTCTAAAGATTCCCAAGGTAAACCGGCTCTGCGTCTGGCTCTGCAAACCCGAGAGCAGCATATCCGCCGGGAAAAAGCCACCAGCAATATTTGCACAGCCCAAGTGCTGCTGGCGGTGATGGCGGCTACTTATGCTGTCTATCACGGACCAGAGGGACTGAAGAATATTGCCCACCGCATCCATTGGCTGACTTACCTGTTGGCAGAAGGTTTGCAACGTTTGGGCTATACCCTGGGTGCCCAGACTTTCTTTGACACGTTGCGAGTTATCGCCACTCCCGGCCAAACCCTCACCGTGGCAACTATCCACGATCGGGCTCGGAAACGGCGGATTAACTTGCGCCATCTCAATGACAGCGCCGTAGGTATTACCCTAGATGAAACCACCACCCCAGAAGACATCCTCGACTTATGGCAGATTTTCGCCGGGGATAATGAGTTGACCTTTACATTAGAAGAAGTAGCACAGACATTGAGGGATGCCGCCAAAAAGGATGACTATGGAGCGCCCTATCAACGCACTTCTCCTTATTTAACCCATCCGGTGTTTCATCAATATCACTCGGAAACGGAATTACAGCGGTATTTACACCGGTTGCAAGCCAAGGACCTGTCCCTGGTGCATTCGATGATTCCTTTGGGTTCATGCACCATGAAGCTAAATGCAGCGGCGGAAATGATGCCCGTGACTTGGCCAGAATTTGGCAAAATTCATCCTTTTGCGCCACCAGAGCAAACGGCAGGTTATCGGGTATTGTTCCAGCAGTTGGAGGAGTGGTTAGCGGAGATTACTGGGTTTGCGGGGGTGTCTCTGCAGCCGAATGCTGGTTCCCAGGGGGAATATGCGGGTTTACAGGTGATTCAGCATTATCACGAACACCGAGGAGAAGGACAACGCCGGGTGTGTTTAATTCCCACTTCTGCTCACGGGACCAATCCGGCGAGTGCGGTGATGTGCGGTATGGAGGTGGTGCCAGTTGCCTGCGATGATATGGGAAATATCGATATTGGGGATTTGCGGGTTAAGGTGAACCAGTATCGAGACAAGCTGGCGGCGTTGATGGTTACTTATCCTTCAACTCACGGAGTGTTTGAGGAAGGAATTAAGGAAATTTGCGCCATTGTCCATGAGGGCGGCGGTTTAGTGTATATGGATGGGGCGAATATGAACGCCCAAGTAGGTTTATGCCGTCCGGGGGATATCGGGGCCGATGTTTGCCATTTGAATTTACACAAGACTTTTTGCATCCCCCACGGTGGTGGGGGACCAGGGATGGGTCCGATCGCCGTAGCGCCCCATTTGGTGCCGTTTTTGCCCGGTCATTCCGTAGTGAGTCTGGGGGGGAGCGACAGAATTGGGGCAATTTCCGCCGCGCCCTGGGGCAGCGCCAGCATCCTGGTTATTTCTTGGATGTATATTAAAATGATGGGCGCACCGGGTCTAACCTTAGCCACAAAAGTGGCGATTCTCAATGCCAATTACATGGCGCGGCGGTTAGAAGCGCACTATCCGATTTTGTATAAAGGCAAGTCGGGGTTAGTAGCGCATGAGTGCATTTTGGATTTGCGCTCTGTGAAGAAAACAGCGGCGATCGAGGTGGATGATATTGCCAAGCGATTGATGGATTTTGGTTTCCATGCACCCACTGTGTCTTGGCCCGTAGCCGGGACGATGATGGTAGAACCCACGGAAAGTGAATCGTTAGGGGAACTGAACCGGTTCTGTGATGCAATGGTCGCCATCCGCCAGGAAATCGCCCAAATTGAAGCAGGCGAGATGGACGCCAAAGATAACCCCCTGAAAAATGCCCCCCACCCAGCCGAGAGTTTACTCGTGGGTGAGTGGGACCATCCCTACAGCCGGGAGCAGGCGGCGTATCCCGCCCCTTGGACGCGGGAATTTAAGTTTTGGCCCCCCGTAAGTCGCATTGACAATGCCTTTGGCGATCGGCATTTGCAATGTTCCTGCCTCCCGATGGACGCTTATACCTCATAAATAGTCATTTGTCATTTGTCCTTTGTCCTTGGTCCTTGGTCACTAGACAGGGGACCAGGGACCAGGGACAATCGCCCCAAAAGTGATAAAAATCACAATAAACCAGTGATTTTTATCGCTGACAAAAATTAACATTTATGTATAAATCAACCCAAAAAATAAATACATCCATCCCTAGGAACCAATCAGACCCCATAGCTGTCTTAGTGCCAATAAAAACTAATTTGGTCTTTTGTCTTTTGCCCTTTATCACAAGCAATTTTTTCTTTGGTAGGTGTCTCAACCCACCTTGCCAAAGAACAAGGGACAAAAAACCACGAAAAAGAAACTAACATAAGTAATTTCACGGAAGCTAAACTTTACCTGTGATAAAATATAAAGTAAATTCATACAAAAAACCAACTTTTAGTAAAAACAATTTAAAATTCCTTTTCTAAGGGATGACGGCATAAGCAAAATCTCGGATTTTTGAGAAGAATCAGCAAGATGATTTACCTTGATATACCCAGGGAAAAACCATCTTGCTGATTCTTCTCGGTGGAGTAGCCGTGAACAGACCAGTTTTGTTTGGCTCCATATTCCTTCCGGACTGCCGGGAAGGTTTTATGGATACAAGAAAATCCAGAAAAGTGGGAACAATAATTCCAGGAGGTGTGTCAAGCAAACGGAAGCCAGCATAATATGACTTTTCGCAGTCATTAAAGAGCAATCAGGACGGCTTCTGGTAATTTAACTTTCGGGGTGCTAACAGTGATTTGCCGGATGACTTGTTTCGGCAAGCTGACATAGATGTGATTGGGCTGGTTAGCGAAGGGGCAGTTGCATCGCCATCATAAATCAAACTGAAGATTTTTCAACCGGTAGCAATGTGCCCAAAATCAGCTTAAAAAGCCAAAGAATTGCGGTGCAATTCGACTTTTCAGCTATGACGTAAAATCTCATCGGGATTGGGCGTCATCAGTAGTTCAAAAAGGGAGACTTTTTATGGCTCGTGAAGGATTGGAACAGGTATTGGATACCACACTGCTCGCAGACGGCGAATTAGCCGCAGAAATCACCGCCGCTGAGAGCGCCGACGGCGAATCAGCTACCACAGAAGAGACTACCAGCAGCGATCCAGCGGCAACAGATGCTAGTGGCTCCACCGAACCGGAAGTTGGCGGTGTCGATCCCACTATTATAGAAATGACCGCGATCGACCCCGCCGTGGAAGGGGAAATCGACCCAGCGGCCCAAGAACTGATAGCCACCAGCACAGTTGTTGATGGCACCGTCGAAGGGGAAACGACCTCCACAGAAGAAGAACTGATGGCCACCACCACAGTTGTGGAAGAGGAAATCGACCCAGCTGCCCAAGAACTGATGGCCACCACCACAATTGTTGATGGCACCGTCGAAGGGGAAACGACCTCCACAGAAGAAGAACTCATCGACCCCATAGACCCAGCATTGATGGACGGCGGCGAAGTCCAGATGACCGCAACGACGGACATGGAGGCAGAAAGCACACCCCCGATGACCCCCACCATGACGGAAGTGGAAGCGGAAGCCACCACCACCGAAGTCACTGAGGGTGAAATGACCACCACTGATGCCACAGCCGAGATGACGGATGGTATGACCGGTGGTATGACCGGTGGTATGACCGGTGGTGATGACGACGACATGGACGACGACATGGACGACGACATGGACGACGACATGGACGACGACATGGAAGACAGCATGACCGGTGGCATGACCGGTGGTGATGACGACGACATGGACGACGACATGGACGACGGGATGGAAGCTGAAGATGACATCGAAGGCGGCACCGGCGAAGATGACATCACCGCCACGATCGAAGAAGTGGAAGGGTCGGAATTATTCGATGCCGAAGTTTATCTCGAAGAAAACCCCGACGTAGCCGCCGCTGTGCAGCGCGGAGAAACCAGCGCAGTTAAGCACTTCGTCGAATTTGGGCGCTTTGAGATGCGCACCTTTAGCGCCTACTTCAGCATCAGCACCTACCTACAGCAAAATACTGATGTAGCCGTTCAAGTTCAAGCCGGACAAACCAACGTCTTTGACCACTTCTGGCAATTCGGGCGCTTTGAAAAGCGAGAATTTAGCTCGATCTTCAGCGTCAGCGCCTATCTAGAGAAAAACCCCGACGTAGCCGCAGCAGTAGAAAGCGGCGAAACCACCGCAGTTGACCACTTCCTGAAACACGGACGCAAAGAAGGGCGGGAATGCTCTAACGTATTCAGCGTTGAAGCCTATCTGGAAATGAACCCGGATGTAGCCGCAGCAGTAGAAAGCGGCGAAACCACCGCCTGCGACCACTTTGCCAAGTTCGGCAAGAAAGAAAAACGGGAATTTAGCAAATTCTTCAGCGTTGCAGCCTATCTGGAGCAAAATGCTGACGTGGCAGAAGCCGTAGAAAGCGGCACAACCACAGCATTTGACCACTTCTGGCAATTCGGACAGTTTGAAAGCCGGGAAATCAGCTTCTCATTCAGCATTTCCCAAATCACCTCCATCTTTAGCGTCACCAGCTTATCGGAAATCAGCCTCTCCGAGCTGTCGGCATTCTTCAGCAGCAGCGAGGGTGAAGAATTGCTCCTCGGTGGCAGCGGTGAAGACGACTTGACCGAAGGCGAAACCACCGAAGGTGCTGGCGGCGAAACCACCACCACGGAAACCACTACCGAAACCACTGGCACCACCACTGGCGAACAGCAACAGCCCGAAATCCCAGATATTGCCAACGCTCCCGTACCTCAAATCCCTGAGCCTTCCGCCTCACTGGATATCAGTTTCATCGTCGAAACCTATAAAGAACAGCTACAAGCGCAATTCCCCGATTTTGACTTTGAAAACCTCACTGGTGCCCAAGCGCTGCAAATTCAGCAGTATGCGGAAGCAGAACAACTGAACCCGTCCGCATTTGTGGATGCTAGCTTCGTCACCTCTACGGTATCGGTGCTACTGCAAAGCCTGGGAATTAATACCACCGGGTTAAGTCAGCAGCAGATTATCGAGCAAGGACTTGAAGAAGGGATTAGCCCCTGCCCTACCATTGACCTCAGTTTCTACCGCGAAGAATACTCGGCTCAACTACTCACCTTATTCGGTGTCGAGTCTCTCGATGAAATCAGCAATCAAGATTTATTCGAGTTCATCAGCTCCGAAGGTTTAGAACTGGGTTTAAGCACCTCGGCATTCTTCAGCGTGGAATACTATCGCGAGACCTTCTCAGCCGAAATGGTGGAGTTCTTCGGCGTCGCATCCATTGAAGAAGTCACAAACGAGCAAATCTTCCAGTTTGCCAACGGCGAAGGCTTAGAAAAAGGTCTCAATCCTTCGGCATTCGTGCGCTTGAACTTCTACAAAGCCGTCTATGCCGAACAGCTCAAAGAGTTCTTCAGCGTCGAATCCCTCGATGAAATCACCAATGTCCAACTGATTGGCTTCATCAGCACCACTGGCATCGAGCAAGGACTCAATCCCTCACCGGGAATCGGCTTCAACTACATCAAAGCCGTGTATGGCGAAGAAGTAACAGCCGCATTGGGTGAAAACCCCAGCTTCCAGGATATCCTCAACTTCATCAGCACCGAAGGTCTGGAATTGGGTTTAAACCCCTCGGTGTTCGTTAACTTGGGTTACTCTGAGAAGCTCTACCGGGAAGACATTCGCGCTGCCAAAGACATCTTCGGCAAGGGCACCGGCGGCGATACACTCAAGAAAATCAAAGACTTGAGCGAGGAAGAAATCGACGCCGGTGTAGCCAAACTCAGCGACGCACAGGTACTAGAATCTCTAGTGGTTGACGATGCCCCGATGGTCGATGTGAAGTTCTATCGCTGGCAGTATGGCGAAGAGCTGAAAACTTTCTACGGACTGGCAACCGTCGAAGAAGTCGCCGACCTCAGCGAAGAGCAAATCATCTCCTTTGCTTGCGGCGAAGGTAAAGATATGGGGTTGAGCCTGTCCCCATTTGACGCCGAAGGTTATTTGGCGGTAGAAGCAAACGCCCAAGCACTCATCGAGTTCTATGGCGTTGCCGATGTAGCAGACTTGAGCGAACAGCAGATTTATGAGTTTGCTGTAGGCGAAGGTCTGACAATGGGCCTGTCTGTGGCTACCTTCGTGAGCATCGAATATTACAGCGTCACTTATGAAGCGGCTTTAACGGCTACTTTTGGCGCTGGGTACTCCGACGAGCAAGTAATCGATTTCGTCTTTGGCAATGCCAAGCCTTTTGTCGATGTGAAATACTACATCGAGGCTAATGCTGAAGCGGTAGAGGCTCTAGCGATGTCCTTGGGTAAGGAAGTCACCGCCCTAACCGATGAAGAGATTATCACCTACGCGCTCACGGAAGGCTTTGATGCCGAAGCGAAGCTCTCAGCCTTGGATATCGATGCTTATATCACTGCCCATAGTGCAGAACTGGTTGCCTTCTTTGAAGTAGAAGACGCTACTAAGCTGAGCAAAGAGCAAGTACATAAGTTCATGCTCGGGGAAGGCTGGAAACTGGGCATTGGTCTGGCCGAGTTCGTGGCGGAAGAGGATGTGCAATTCTATCGCGAGCTAAACGCCGAAGCGCTGACCGAGCTTTACGGCGTGGAGGATGTGGCTCTATTGAGCGCTGAAGTGGTTCTGGATTACCAGTTTGGCGGTCTGTCTGGGCTCATTGATTATGATTACCTGCGGTTCTCGATGTCAGAAGAGCTGCTCGCTTTCTACGCCGATGCAGGTGTGACTGAAGTGGCAGACCTGACGAATCTGCAAATCCTGGAGTACACCTACAGTGAGCTGTTTGTCTCAGAAGAGTTCAGTGTCGGGATGCTGTCGGCGGTGGACATGGAAGGCTACTTAGCCGCAGGCGGTGCGGAACTCGAGCAGGCTCTGAAAGAATACTTCGAGGTCGAGGACATGGCGTCTGTGGACCAGAAGGATATTCAGGAGTTCATGCTCACCGTGGGTGTGGAAATGGGCTTCGCTGTGGAAGGGTTTGTGGATGTGGAGTATATCCGCGAAACCTATGGTCAAGCCATTGCCACCCCAGAAGCAGTTGCCGAATGGTCCAGCACCACCACGGTTGATATTGGTTACGCTCGCTATCAAATCACCAAACTTATTGAAGCAGGCACCATCACTCTGGAAACTCTCAAGGCAGAGTCTCTGGTAGGAGAGGATGTTGAGGATCTCGCCGACCTCAGCGATGCGGAAATCTGCGGCTTGGCCAAAAATGGTGATTTCACAGCGTTGCTGGGTGAGGGTGTTTCCATCGAGCTGTCTGTGTCTGAGAATATCGAGTACCTGCGCGAAACCTACAGTGCCGCGATCGCCTACGCTCGCAATATCACTTTGGAAGAAGTAGCCGCGATCGGCGACGAAGAAATCCTCGCGTGGGCCAGCGACAGCGGTGCCGATGTGGGCTTCATCCGCTACCAAGTGGTGCAAGCTCTGGAGCAACAGTATGTCACCCTCGACCAGGTAAAAACCTACCTCGGCGTGGAAATTGAAGACATCAGCGACCTCACCGATGTCCAAATCGTTGAATTAGCCTTCAACAGCGAATTCATCGGTTCTCTGCCCGAAGGCGAAGGCATCATGCCGGGAGTCGTTGACACTGCTGGCTTCCTGGCTGTAGAAGAAAATGCCACCGCCTTAAAGGCATTCTTTGAGGTGGAAGATGTGGCCACTCTGACCCAAGCCCAAGTGCGCGAATTCATGTTCGGCGCCGCGATGGAGCAAGGGTTGAGCCTGGAAGGGTTCGTCAAATTCGAGTACCTACAGTCAACCTACTTCTCTGCCATCATTGACACTGACCAGAAAGTGTTCGACTGGTTGGCCAAAGGTGAAATCGATGTTGAGTACCTACGCTATGAAATCAAACAGCTAGAGCCAGACCAACTCAACGGTTTGCTCGGCGAGCTAAACATCGAAGTCACCGATGTGGATATGCTCGACACCAAGCAGGTGATTAACATCGCCTACAGCGGTAAATTCAAGGATCTGCTCGAAGGTAAGAAACTCCAATTAGGGGCGATCGACCTCGAAGGCTATCGCGAGACATACGCCGCAGAACTTACCGACTTCTTTGCCAAGAAGGGCACCAAAGGCACCGGTGGCAGCGGCGGCAGCGGCAGCGGCGGCACCGGTGGCACCGGTGGCAGCGGCGGCGATGACCTCGAAGGCGGCACCGGTGGCGGCGGGATGGAAGGCGGCACCGGTGGCGATGACCTCGAAGGCGGCACCGGTGGCGATGACCTCGAAGGCGGCACCGGTGGCGGCGGGATGGAAGGCGGCACCGGTGGCGATGACCTCGAAGGCGGCACCGGTGGCGAAGACTTCGACGTAGCCAAAATCAAGGACAAAGAGCTTGTCAAGTTCATGTTTGGCAAGGGATGGAAAATGGGGCTGAACCCCCTGGAGTTTGTCTCCGTAGATTACCTGCGCGACGAATTCGCCGGTAAAATCGCCAAACATTACAAGATTGAAGTAGGCGCCGTCGCCGAACTCAAGGATGAGCTAATCATCGGTGGTGTCTATGGTGGTCTGGGTGATGAAATCGATATCGACTTCTGCCGCAAAGCCAACAAAGACAAGCTGACTGCCAAATTTGGCAAGCCGATCGAACAAATTACCGAGGTGGAAATCCTCGAATTCGCCTACACCGACGGCTTGACCGAAGGCGTGGCCCTATCTGAAGCCGATTTGGTGGATGTAGAAGGCTACCTCGGTGAATACGGCGAGGAAGTGGCAGCCGAATTGGGCGTCGAAGTTGACCAAGTGGCAGAACTAGACGTTTCCAAGATTCTGGAATTCGCCCAAGGCAAAGGCTTGAAACTCGGTCTGGACTTAGCAGCCTTCGCCGATGTGGACTCCTTCCGCCAGAACTTCGCGGCAGATATCGCCTTCAACTACCGCTTTGAACAGGTGTACAACGTCACCGCCGAAAGCACTTTCAGCTATATGCTCGAAGGTGGTATCGAAGCCGGGTTGGATGCGTCCCCCGCAATTAACCTGGAGTGGTACAAAACCACATACGCGGCAGAACTGGAAACCGACATGGCCACGATCGACCTCGATGGCAACGGCGAGCTAGACAATGCCGAACTCTACGACTACGTAACTGGCGTAGGCTTAGAGAAAGGTCTCAATCCTTCCGACCTGATTGATTTTGAGGCTTATCGTGCCGAAGGCTCCGCCTCTGCTCAAGACCTGCTGACCTACTATGAAGCCACCTCCCTAGAAGAAGTCAGCTACAGCCAAACCCTCGAGTATATGCTCAGCGCCGGTTTAGAAGCTGGTCATATGCCATCTGAAAAGGTTGACCTGGAAGCCTATATCGCTGAAAACGCCGATAAACTGATAGCAGAATACGGTGTCGAGTCGATCGAATTAGTCTCCAAGGTTGATGCGTTTAACATGTTCGCAGTTGGCCTGGAAACCGAAACCCAGCAAGCACCTGTGGCGTAGGTTCACATCTCCCCCATGAACCCTCATCCCCTCACCCCTTCCCCCAAGGAGGGGACTAGGGGACTGGGGGACGGGGGGACTAGGGGACGGGGGGAGTGTGGGAAGTGTGGGAAGTGTGGGGACGGTGGGGACGATGGTCAGCAATCTTCCTCCCTCTCCTCCCCATCTTCCCCCTCCCCCCCTCTTCCCCCTCTTACCCTCCCCCCGTCTTAATTCTTGTAGGGGCGATTCGCGAATCGCCCCTACTTGCTTTTTGATTTAGGCAAGGACACCACAGTGCCTTGTCCCTATAATGTAATCAGGAGAGTCACGACTGGGTTAATGGCAACTCAATCCACGGGAAAAACGACGGCGACAAAGAAAAGCGCGATCGACTGGGAAACAGGCCGAGTATTGCAAAACGGGAAATACACCATAGAAAAAAAGCTCCACATAGGTGGCTTTGGAGTCACCTATCTAGCAAGGGAGCGAGACTCAGACAACTTGGTAGTGATCAAAACCCTCAATGAAAAAGTCCGTCAGCGCCGGGATTTTGCCAAATGCCAGCAAGATTTTCTCAACGAAGCTCTCCGCATCGCCAAATGCACTCACCCCTACATCGTGCGGGTTAACGAGTTCTTTCAAGAGCGCTTCTTGTGGTGTATCGTCATGGAATATGTAGAGGGCATCACCCTAGCCCATTTCGTAGAAAAAAAAGGTGCTATCCCCGAAGCCAAAGCCATAAAATATATTCGCCAAATCAGCGATGCTGTGATGTTGGTTCACGCACGAGGGTTTTTGCACCGGGATATCAAACCCCTGAATATTATTTGGCGCAAACATCAAGATGAAGTGGTTTTGATTGATTTCGGTATTGCCCGCGAATTTACCCCAAACCTAACTCAAATACATACTCAGTATTACTCGGACGGTTTTGCTCCTATAGAACAATACGATAAACGCGCTTTGCGGGGAGCTTATACCGACGTTTACGGTTTAGCCGCCACCCTTTATGCCCTGGTGACAGCCAAGACTCCCGAAGCAGCTTTAATCAGAGACCGTGCTATCCTCAAAGGGGAAACTGACCCCATGTTGTTGCCCCAAGTGTTGAATCCTAAACTGAGCGACACTATCCAAGATGCCATTCTCAAAGGTATGGCATTGTTGCCAGAAAATCGCCCCCAGTCTGTGGCAGATTGGTTGCAATTCTTGGATAAATCAGATGAGTCTCCCCATGTTCCCACCCCTCCCCATCTTCCCACCCCTCCCCTCTCAGCGGTGGGGATGGACTACAATAAACTGCGAGAATTGCTTGCTGGTGGGATGTGGGAAGATGCCGATAAAGAAACTACAGATTTGATGCTCGCCGTTTCCGGCAAGGAAAAAGAGGGAAAACTTAGTCTAGAAGATGTGCGAAAATTCCCTTGCCGGGATTTGCGCACAATTGACCAATTGTGGATAGAATACAGTGATGGGCGTTTTGGTTTCAGCGTCCAAAATCAGATTTGGCGGCAAGTAAATAAAAATTACGAGGAGATGGGCAATATCATTGGCTGGCGACGAGATAACAATTGGCTTTCTTACTCTGAACTTACCTTTGATATTAACGCATCTCAAGGACATCTCCCTACTTGGGGTCGTCGCGGTCGTCTGTGGGCTGTTTTGGCTCTCCGCATGAGAAAGTGCAGTTTATAAAATTGTCCATAATGAATTATCTATTTTCTATTCCCCCTGGATATCGCAAATACAGAATAGCCCTCCTGGCGAGTATGGCATTCATTGTCCCGTTTGGGTTGGCTACCAAGTTTTATCGCGGACCAGGACAAGCATGGCTTAACGATTCTTTTGGGGGGGTGCCTTATGAGATTTTCTGGATTTTATTGGTGGTATTTATTTGGCCGCAATTATCAGCGGCTAGAGCAGCATTGCTAGTATTTGTTGCTACCTGTTTTATGGAGTTTCTCCAGTTGTGGCATCCGCCGTTTTTAACTGCTATCAGGGCTAATTTTTTCGGGCGGTTGGTACTAGGTACGACCTTTATTTGGTGGGATTTTCCTTATTATGTAATTGGTTGTTTCGCGGGTTGGGCGTGGGTAATAGCTATCCAGAAGCTAATTTGGGGCAGTAAGGGTAATTGATTCTTGTCTTTTGTCTTTTGTCATTTGACAAGGGAGTAGGAGCGATTCGCGAATCGCCCCTACCAAAGGACAAGTGACAAGTGACCAATGACAAATGACCAATTATGCAAAAACGGCGGTACGCACCGTCATATCAGCGAAGCTATCGCCATATACTAAAACCCGGTTTTGCAAGTGCAATCGCACGGCTCTAGCTAACACGACTCTCTCTAAATCTTTGCCTTTGCGGATTAAATCTGCCACTTCATCGCGGTGGCTCACTCGTGCTACATCTTGCTCAATAATTGGTCCTGCGTCTAGTTCTGCTGTTACATAATGAGATGTAGCTCCAATAATTTTTACCCCGCGCTTGTAGGCTTGATGGTATGGTTTGGCTCCGGCAAAAGCGGGCAAAAATGAGTGATGAATATTGATGACTTTGGGGAATTTACTAATAAATTCTGGGGATAAAACCTGCATATATTTGGCCAAAACTACTAAATCGATGTTATACTGATTCAGTAACTCTAGCTGTTTTGCTTCTTGCTCTGCCTTGTTCTCCTTGGTAATGGGAATGTGGTAAAAATCAGCCCCGAATTGGGTGGCGATGTCTTGCAGGTCGGGGTGGTTGCTGATAATCAAGGGAATGGCGGCGGAAAATTCCTTGGCTTGTTGACGCCAGAGCAAATCTAATAGACAGTGGTTCTGACGGCTGACCCAAATGGAGAGGCGGGGGATGGTGTCAGAAAACTTTAATTCCCAATTGGCTTTGATAGCGGCGGCGAGGGGTGCAAAAGCAGCGGCAATATCTGAGTGCGGGATGTCGAACCCCTCTAATTGCCATTCGATACGGGTGAGAAATAACCCGGCGGCAAAGTCTGTGTGGTGGTCGGCGTGAATGATATTGCCGTTGTGGCTGGAGATAAAATTGGCAATTTTTGCCACTAAGCCTTTATTGTCTGGGCAAGAAACTAGGAGGGTAGCAGTAGGAATGGTCATAATTTGTCCTTGGTCATTTGTCGGAAATGTCATTTGTTCTGTGGGGTAGTTTCTGCTTCTGGGGGTTGTTTCCACTCATCAAGAGGGCGGTTGATGGCATTCTCAAAGTTTTCTGATACGAGAAATACTGGTTGTGCCCCGGTGGTGGGGGCTGGGGGGTCGATTTGGGCGTAAATCAATTTGCCTGTAAACTCCCGCTTCCCCAAAATTAGCTTGTGCATTTCCTTGTTGCTGAGGGTTATTTCTATGGTAGCATTGGGTTTGTCCAGGCCGTATTCTTGGATGCGCTCTTGAGAAGCATTGATGATGCGTTCTGCCCTACCCTTCACCAGTTGCTCTAAGAGAAAAGAGACGTATGGCTCCATCGCTGGAATGGCAGTGGGGGTATTGGCGGCGGCTGGTGCTGGCGATGTTGTTGGTTCTGGGTTTTCGGGGTTAATTTCCTCATTGTTTTCGGGGTTATTTTCCTCATTAGGGTCTGGTTCAGGAATTGTTTCCTCTGGCTCCGAAGATGGTAGAGAATTGGCTGCTACTTCTATAATTTTTAGGTGCCAAGTTGCTAACCCGGCGGCGGAGGCTGTGGGGATGGCTGGTTTGGGCGTTCTTTCTAACTGGATGGTGTGGGCGGGAGTTTTGATGAGCAAAGATTTGATGCTTTCGGCGGTAAATGTAAATAACTGGAGCTTTTTTTCTGCGGCGGCTTTCTGCTGGGGCACGATTTTGGCTTCATGGTAATATAAACCCCCGGCTATGGTACTCGCTATTAATAATAGGACAATGGTAGATGGTTTGATTTTCATATGTTTTGATGGGGTTGGTAGTTGGGCAGAAATGTTGAATGTCGATACAAAACTTTACATAAAAAATTACACTTATGTCTTTGATGCCTAAATTATTCAAAAAACGTCATCTCCTCAAACCAATGAACATAACTAATTTTTTGACA
>Ga0073934_10007734_pt1 | contig 14742 bp, 10 predicted proteins | sample LarsenN4metaG_FD_76834 | JGI IMG/M metagenome (GOLD analysis project Ga0073934, IMG submission 76834) | Hot spring sediment bacterial and archeal communities from British Columbia, Canada, to study Microbial Dark Matter (Phase II) - Larsen... ...
ACTCCTCCACTCCAGTGATAGCAAGGATTTTGGCATCAGCGTGGATATGACAGATAGCGGCGATTGCCTCGTCACCGCTCAACACCGGCATCCGCACATCCATCAGCATCAAGTCTGGTTTAAAAGTAGCGAAGCAGTCCACTGCCTCTTGCCCGTTGGACGCTTCAGCAACGACCGTAAACCCGTCCATTTTCAAACTGAGACACAATCCACGCCGGGTAATGGTGTGGTCGTCGGCAACAACAACAGTTTGCATAAGTTACTCAGGGTAACAGCATCGGAAGGGTAACGTGCACGGTCGTTCCTCCACCTGGCGCCGATTGAACCTGAAGGCAAGCGCCAATTCGCTGAGCGCGCTCGCGCATCGACAACAAACCGATGGATCCGAGCACTCTCGGTGTCGCAGGGTCGAACCCAATGCCATCGTCGGCAATAGACATTGCAATCTCTCCTGCCCGGAAGGCCAGACGCACTTTGAGGGTGACGGCCTTGGCATGTTTGAGGGTGTTGGTGATTGCCTCGGCGGCGATGCGCACAAGTTGGTTGGTGACATGGGGGGGCAGATCGAAGGGCTCACCGTCGAGATCAAAACAGACGCGCAGTTTTTTGGTACGCTCCGCTTGGCGAGCAAGAGCGGCGAGGTTGGCAGGCAGAGTACTGCCTTGCTCGTCAATTTCCTTCCTCAGCTGGATGAGTGCCCCGCGCAACTGATTCTGTCCCTCGCGGGCGCTTTGAAGGGCGAGATCCAGGCACTCGTGTGCCTGGTGAGCGGTGGGGATCATCTCTTTTACCGCTTCAAGCTGCCAGACAGTGCCAGTGATGGCGTTCATGACGCTGTCATGCACCTCAGCTGCGAGACGGGTGCGCTCGGCGAGCACCAGTACTTCCTGCCGCTTATGGTCGGCCGCGAGACGCTCTGCAATATCACGAAAAGTTAGTACTGTTCCGCGCAGTCGCTCGCCATCGCGCACGGGGGCGAGTGCATATTCAAAAGCGGTTGATTGCTCACGCCCCCGCCGAACAAGGGCTATGTGCGTTTGGTTGGCCCCGGCGGCAAGGGCAAGGTCAATGAGACTGTGTTGACGAAATGCAACGAGGGGAAAGACATCGCCGAGGAAGGCAGCTTTGAGTTCCCTGATGCTTCTACCCAGGAGTGTGGCTGCTGTTTGGTTGGCGAAGACGATCCGCCCTTCGAGATCTGTCCCAATGACCCCGTCGGCCACCGACAGCAGGACCAGCTCGCGTTCGCGTTCAGCCCGCCGCCAGCGGCGCATCCAGTAGATTCCCAAGAGGAGGGGCATGGGCAGCAAGGAAGCGGCGGTACCAAGAGCTGTCCACCGTGTGCGCCAGATCATGCGCTCCAGGTGGCTTTTGGGTAAGCCAACTTCAAGTATCCCTACGGGCTGGCCGGGGCCTGAGGCTATGGCATGGTCATAGATCGGATGCCATCCAAGGAAGTACTCGTGAAGGCCAACGCGCTCCACGCCAACAGTAGATTGAGCCGCCTGTAGAACCGTTTCACGGGCCTGTGCGGGTAGCTCTGAGGCGATGAGGCGTCTGCCGTCCTGCTGGGCGAGGGTGGTTGAGATGCGTCCCATAGGCGAGAAGATCGACGCGACCGGTAGGCCAATCTGCAGTACCAGCTCGTCGACGAGAGTTGGATAGCCCTCAAGCAAGGTGCCGGCTGCGACCAGGAGTGTACGGCCGTCCTTTTTCACAGGACGTACCGCCATGGCAACCAGCGTCGAGCTGGATCGCGCTCCAAGCTGGTTGCCAAGGCCCAGGGCCTCCACTTGACTGCGGGGCATGGCCTCGACTCCGGCCAAAGGCTTTGCCAGGCGCCCGGCATCTTTGAGGATGCGAAGGTCGAGTGCAGCATCGGGGCGAATTGCTGCAGCCCGCCAGTGCAGCTGGTAGCGCTTGGCTGAAACTTCCGCAGGAATGTAGCGGATTTCCCTGGCGGATTCGGTGGGCGGCAGGTCGACGAGTCGCTCGACCTTTTGGGGGTCCACCACTACCTGGGTGTGGCCATTAAGAATCCGGCCATCGTTATCGAGCACCAGCAGAAACGACAGATCCTTCCCTTCCTGGACCTGTTGCTTCCAGAGGTCGTCAAGCTCCTGGGCTTTTTTTTCGACCTGAAGCGCGGCAGTGGTTGCGGTTCCTTCTGTGTGATCCACCAGGCGCGACAGGTATGCCTCAAACTGGATGAGGCCCCCGTCGATGATCCAGGCAAGACGGTTACGCGTCTGCTCAGCAGAGAGAGTATCGAGTGGTACGGCGAGAATCGCAGCCCCAGCAACCACACCCAGCCCAAGCAGAATCTCGAAACGGGCACTCAATACACGCGCAAGGCGTAGCGGCTGCAGCCAGGCCGTGAATCTCTTTACGCTCAAACTAACCATTGCGGATGATCCTCATGGGCTCTGAGCGCAGGGCAATGCGCGTGGGTAGATAACTTGCCACTGCTGCGATGGAGGCGAGGGTCATCGCAGCAATGACCAGTAACGTTGGTTGCGCCTCCCCAAGATCGGCGGCCGAACGCACAAACAGTGCCAGAGGTGCCCCGAGAACAATTCCGCCAAAGCTGAGGGCAATGCCGCGCCCGACAAACCTGACGACAAGTCCAGTCTCGGTTGCTCCGAGGGCCAAGCGGATGCCGATTTCACGGTTGCGCTCGGCTACCGCGAGCACCATTGCCCCGCTGATTCCTAGAGCAGCGTTGAGCAGGGCCAGCACCGCCATCGCCCCGAGTAGCACCGCAACCAGTCGGGGCTGCTGCAGTTGTGCCTGGATCACCTCGTCGTAGGTCCGAACTTCCAGAAGGGGCAAATCCCGATCCAGATTCAACACAGTGCGCTCGATGCTCGTGACTAAAGCAGCGGGTGATCCTGCTGTACGCACCACGAGCCCATAGTACGGCCAGGGATCCTGAGCATAGGGCCAGTAGATTTGGTCATGCTCGCTGTCGTCGAGTTTCTGCTGGCGAACAGAACCGACGATGCCGACAATGGTGAGCCACTCCCCGGAGGTTTCCAGGCGCAGGCGCTGGCCAAGGGCATTGCGTCCGCCAAATCGCTTTGCAAGGACTTCGTTGACGATCACGACGCGCTGTGAACCAGGCCGGTCTGCAGGGCTAAATGTTCTACCGGCAAGCAGCGGAATAGCCATCGCGTTGAAGTACTCGGGGCTCACCTGCACATAATCAGCAACAGGCCGGACTTTGGCGTTGGAGCCGAAAATTTCGTACTGCCCCTCCGACGGATATCCTCCGAGCGGCAGCGCATTCGCATGAGCGACCTGCTGCACGCCAGGAAGGGCTTTGAGGCGTCTGAGGAGTTCCTCACTGAATTGCCGTTGGGCAGGAGCGTTCGGGTAGCGCCGCTCAGGCAGGGTCAGCACAGCCGTGAGGCGGTTGCGGCTATCGAATCCTAAAGGCTGCTCTTCAAGGCGTCGGGCTGCCACTGCACTCCAGAGTGCCGCTGTCACGAGCACCAGCGCCGCCCCGACCTGAATGAGCACCAGCCCATCGCGCAGTAGGCCCCGCCCCCGCCCGGTGGTACTGGTTCGGTTTCCGTCTTTGAGCAGAATGGCCGGGTCGACCCGTGCTGCAACCAGGGCCGGGCCAATGCTTGCGATGAGTCCTACACCCAGGGAAACAATGAGGGCAAAACCCAGCACTCCCCAGTCGAGCGCCGGGGCAGCGAAGAGAAGTCGCTCGGGCAGGAGATTGCGGATGACCGGCAGGGCAAGTCCAGCGACCGCTGCCCCGGCGCTCCCTACCGCCAGAGCAAGAACTAGATTTTCTTTGAGAAGTTCGCTGAAGAGCACACCGGTGGTTGCCCCCAAAGAGACCCTCACGGCCATCTCCTCGGTGCGCTCGGCGGAGCGGGCAGCCTGCAGCGCACCGATGTTGAGGCAGATGAGCACAAGTGCACAGGTTGCCGCTGACTGTACCAACCACAGGGCTCGCTTGACGTTCCCGAACCAGTACTCGCGCAGCGGAGTAGTGCGGGCGGTGATGCGCTCGTTGGTCTGCGGGTGCTCTTTGCTCAGCGTGGCGGCGATGGCCTCCAGCTCGTCCTCAGCCTGTTGGACTGAGGTGTCCCGCCTGAGACGGGCGAGCATCCGCAACCCCAAGCGGTTTCCCCTGCCCCAGGGATCGCCTGTGCCCAGCTCGGGATCTGGACGAGGAGGCACCCATGAGCCCATTGAGGCAACAAACTGCTGCAGCCTACCAAAAGCGAATCCTTCCGGCAGAACACCGACTACGGTGTAGCTCTCTCCATCCAGGACGATGCTTCGTCCGACAATCTTCGGGTCCGCGCCGAAACGCTCCTGCCAGACCCGATAGCCGATCAGGACGCTGCGCAGCCCTGGCAGGTCATCGTGCTCGTTGAGGGTCCGACCCAGCATGGGCCTGACTCCCAGCATCTCCAGAAAGCCTGCCCCTGCCACAAGCCCCCTCAACCGCTCGGGCTTGAGTGCCCCTTCGAGGGTGAGCCCTCGCTGCAGGAAAGGAGCGGTCACCTCTAACTGGCGGGCTGCTCTGCGGTAATCTTTCATGTCCAGTAGCGACAGGGGTGCATCTTCGCCTTGGAATCCGGACTGCACTACCACCAGCTGCTCTGCTTGCGGATAAGGAAAGGGCCGGATGAGTGCCGCTTCGACTACTGAGAACACTGCACAGTTGGTGCCGATGCCGAAAGCAAGCCCTGCCCCAATTACTGCCGAGGAAATCCACCGCGCTCTGGCCTGGAGCAGCGTGTTCATGAATCTGCCTCCCTATTCAGGATCCGGCCGTCTACAAGGCGTACGGTGCGCTCGGCCCGCTCGGCGTAGCGTGGATCGTGGGTGACCATGAGAATGGTGGCGCCGGCGCGGTGCATCTGGTCGAGCAGGTCCATGACCGACGCTCCATTGGTGGTGTCGAGGTTGCCGGTTGGCTCGTCAGCGAGCAGGATAGATGGGCGACCGACCAGAGCGCGGGCGACGGCTACCCGCTGCTGCTGGCCGCCGGACAGTTGCGCCGGGTAGTGATTCAGGCGATGGGACATCCCCACCTGCTTGACGGCCTCGGCGACCACGCCGCGCCGTTCCTGCGCACTCAGGCCGCGGTACTTGAGGGGCAGCTCGACATTTTGGGCGACGGTGAGATCACCAATCAGGTTGAAGCTCTGAAAGATAAACCCGATTTCCCGGTTACGGATGCGGGAACGTTCAGCGGCGTTGAGGCGCTCTACTGGAATGCCCTTCAAGCGGTAGTGCCCGCTACTGGGAGACTCAAGCAGTCCCAGGATGGCAAGCAGGGTTGACTTGCCGCAGCCGGAGGGGCCAGCGATGGCTACGTACTCGCCCGTGTACACGGTAAGGTCGATGTCGCTGAGGGCATGGGTTTCGACTTCCTGGGTCCGGAAGATTTTTCCCAACCTTTCTGTGCGGATCAGGACTTTCTCTTCTTCGGGCTGGTGCTCTCCGGTGCTGGTTTGCTGTGCGATTCGATAGCTCACGTTCCCCCTCACTTGAAAGCGATCTGCTCAACGTTCTCAAGGGCAGGCAGGTCTGAAAGTACGACCTCATCCCCTTCTTTGAGTCCTGAAACTTCAATGCGCTCCACCGATCCCCGCCCAAAGCGGATGGGGATCCGCTCAGCACCACTGTGGTCCCGCTTCAACCTGAACAGGGTTGCATCCGAACCCTCGACAGCAAAGGCTGGCCGACCAATATGCAGTACATCGTGCAGGCGCTCAAGCTCAATAGCGCCCTCGACCGAGAGGTCTGGCCGGGCACCCTCCGGCAGCCGCCCAATTATTTCGATATCGACGGTCACCGTCCCAGCGGACACCGCCGGGTCGATGCGACTCACCTGGCCAGCTACCGTCCCGTTTCTGGTGTCGATCAACGCGTGTTGAGCGAGCTTGAGGTCTTTGGCCTGGATCTCGGGTACACGAAGTTGCGCCTTCAACTTGTGAGGGTCTGCTACCCGGGCGAGGTTGGTGCCGGGGCTCACCTGTTGGCCGACCTCGACAGGAAGCTGCTCCAGGACGCCACGGCGACTCGCACGCACTCTCAGTCCTGTCACCATCTGCGCTCTCAGGGCAAAAAGGGCACGCAACTGATCGATGCGCGCCCGTTGGGCGGCCAGTTGTGCGCGGATTGCGTCGTTGGCGATGGCCAGACGCTGTTGTTCGAGTGCATCGCGAGTGGCCAGTTCCTCGGCTTTGACGGCCGAAAGTTGTGCAGTCAGTTGCGGCATGAGCCCCTGCTGGGCAAGCTGCTGGTTCGACTCGGACTGGATCTTCGCCTGGCGATACTCCGAGTGCACCGCAGCTGCCTGAGCGCGCTGAGCAAGGAGCAGGCTTTGCTGCTGGACTGTCAGGTTCGCAAACTCTGCCTCTGCGGCCCGTAACTGCAGCTGCGCTTCGAGCGCGGACTGCTCAAGTTCAGGGTTACTCAGCTCAAGCAGCACGGTGTCGGGCTTGACGAGCGCCCCGGGGCGCACATAGATCCGCTCGACACGACCGCTGGTCGCTGCTGGAAGCCAGCGGCTCTCGATGGGAACCAGGGATCCGAGGACGCGGATCTGATGAACCAGATCGCCCCGCTTTACCGCATCTACCAAGACGCTGGCGCGATCGACCGGCGCTGCAGAATTCTTTGTGCTCGACAGAGCAAGCCCCCAGCCTCCTGCCAGTAGCAGAGCGCCACCGACGGCAAAAACAGGAAGCCATCGGCGGACTGTGCGGGTGGGGCGGGGGATGTCCATAGATTCAGATGGTGATGCTACAAGTCGTTACCCTACCGAAAGATGATAGATCGTTGCAGCCGCTCGGACGTGAGTCAGGAACTTTTTTATAGACTCGCAATAGACGGATGGCTTCAAAAGGCCAGACGAAGGCGACCAGCGGTGGGCAGGCATACCGCCGCCGCAGACGTTGCACCAGCTGCATTGGGCGCACTGCTCGCCAAGATGGCTTTGGGGAGAGAGCAGTGCGCCCATCAGGGGGGAAGTTTCAAGAGCAACGATCGGGTGAGTGTGCACGTTCAATCCAGCTTGCTTCGTAAGCCCATCTGCACACATTCTGAAGGCATCATGAATTTCCAGCGAACCATCCGCATCGACAACTGCTACCGAAAGGGGAGCAAGCCCCCAGAATTCATGGCATGTTTTCTGTCCCGACATCAATCGCCAGCATGCTTCAAAAAATCCCACCCTGACCTTTGCACCTGAGACAAGCCAGCAGTCGAATAGCTGGCTCAAATACTCCCCGTAGCACGTGGTAATTGCGTTTTGGGGAACAGGAGGCGGAGAGCCCCAGTGGCTATCTGGCAGAAGAATCTCTGCTCGTTCGATACCAAGTTCAATCAGGTGTTCGAACAACTCCTCCGGCGGACAGGCGAGGTTGATCACTCCGATTGTGCCGCTGAAAAGACGGCGACCCACTGCGGTCGACTGCAGCAAGCGGATTGCCTGAACTGCCGCAGCGTGAGAACCCTGCCCCTTCGCGTCTACCCGGGAGTGGTCGTGGTGTTGAGCGGGGCCATCGAGGCTGATCCCCACCGAAACGTCCCAGGCAGCAAAGAGATCCACCCAGTGCCGGTCGAGCAGTACGCCGTTGGTCTGGCAGGTCCAGCGGTATCCAGAGCCCAAAATTCCTGCCAGACGTTCCAGGATGTTCTCGAAGTGACGTCGACCCACCAGCAACGGCTCGCCGCCATGAAAGACGAGTGTGACGAGCGAATCCCTGTCAGCCCGTTTGTACTCCCGAATGCGGCGAGCAAGGGCTTCAGCCGTCTCGGGAGTCATCCGAGCGGGCTGGAGAGCGTAGGAGGTGTCGGCGCCGTTGTAGATGTTGCAGTACCGACAGTTCAAGTTGCATCGACTGTGCAACTTGAGAACGAAGGTATCAATCCCCTCCTTGCTCACCACCCCGTTCCTGGTTGGTCCGAGTCCGGTTCTGCCTCAACCGACTCCTCTACCACCCGATCTGGCGGTAGACCGCGGATGTAGGAAGTAGTACTTTCCTGCACCCTGTTGAGAGCACTACCTAAAGTATTAGCGACGCTGGGATCGGTGGGAACTTCCTGGGCAACGAGTAGTAGCAGGGCGAGATACAGCTGTGCAAGGTTAAAAGATTTCATTGCATCACCATGAAGACTGAATCAATACGGTACAGGTGCTGTGTGGATCATGATTTCCGTTCAGGGTAAGTTTTCTGAGCGTGCTCGACGGCGAGCATCGAGCATTTCAGTGGACTGCTGGAGAAGCGACGGGGAAAACACCCAAGCGCTCCGCAATCGAAGAGTACTTCTCTTTTGGGGAAATCGCACTGTCCATTGGTACAAGAATTGTTAGGTGACACTTGGCACGGCACCGAAGACGAATCGTATATCCGGATGCGTCGTTGGGCACGGCGGTCGTCTGCTCAGCTTGCTCCCCGTCCAATTCGCAAAAGACCAAGTTCGATCGCCACTCGAATAGCGCCGAGCCGATCCTCAACTGCGAGCTTCCTGAAAAGAGCGCTGGTGTGCGCTTTAACAGTGGACATCTGCAAATGCAGTAGCTCTGAGATCTCCTGGTTGTTGCGACCCTCACCAATCAGGTGCAGCACCTCAAGTTCGCGTGCGGTGAGCTGCAATGCCTGCGAGGTCAGCAGGGCCGGCAGTTTGGCCATGACCTCTGGGGCAAAGTAAGACAGTTCTCCTGAGTGCACCCCGCGGATCACCCCCAGGAGCAGATCTGGTTCTGCGTCCTTGAGCAAGTAGCCCCTGGCCCCGGCGGCGAGCATACGTTGGGCGTCGTAGACCAAGTCGAATGAGGTGACGGCAATGACTCTTGCCTCAGGCCAGGCGGCAATCAGTCTGGCAGTTGCCTGCGGTCCATCAAGCCCGGGCATGCGCAGGTCCATGAGGATGACGTCAGGGCGCAGCTGCAGGGACATTTCAAGGGCTGCCTCACCGGTGCGGGCGGTGGCAACTACCTCCATATCGGGTTCCTGTGAGAATAGATCTAGTAGTCCGAGCAGCGTGCATTCGTGATCTTCGGCAACCAGCAGGCGGATCAAGGAACTTCTCTCCTCTCAGGGTTTTCCTTGTCGATACCGAAGCGGGCTAGCACCCGTGTTCCTTTTTCTGGCGAGGAGTGCACCATCAACTGTCCACCGGCTTGACGGAGGCGTTCTTCGATGCCGTGGAGTCCGAAGCCTCCCTGCCTAGCTGCTGAGCGCTCGCGGGTCTTTTCGTAGTCGAACCCCCGACCGTCGTCTGCTACCTGCAGGCTTACCTGGCTTTTTGTGTAGGCAAGGACCAGGCGAATACATCCTGCACCAGAGTGTCTCACGGCGTTGGTGAGGGCCTCCTGCCCTACGCGCAGCAGATCGTTTTCAACCGAAGCAGACAGAGGTTTGGGCACGCCGGAAAGGGCAAACTGCACGATCCTCTCGGAACTGGTCCAGGATTCGGCAAGTTGCGCGAGGGCCCTGGGTAGATCACTTGCTTCAAGCGGGCCGGGTCGCAGGGCGAATACACCGCGACGCGCCTCTGTGAGAGTCGAACGGCATTGTTCCATCGCCCGGGTAATTACCTCGGCGAGACCTCCTTCGCGCTGAGGCAGTCCCTTGAGCCGCCGGTTTGCTGACTGCAAGTTGATTGCGATCGCGGTCAATCCCTGGGCTACCGTATCGTGCAGCTCGCGGGAAATACGCTCGCGCTCAGCTAGAACAGCATTTCGTTCGCGCAGTGCTGCTGCTATGCGCTCCTCATGCTCTGCTTTGAGACGAGCAGTGATGTCTCGAAAAGTTAACACATAGCACAATGTGGAATCCTGCCCCGCCACCGCCAGGTGATACTCAGCATCGAAAGACTGCGCATCACGCACGAATAGGCCCTTCCTAGGATAGGCAGCCTTACCAGGCTCACCATCGTCAGTTAGAAAAAAAAGAATTTCACCTGCCAGTTCCGGGTGAACAAAATTCGCAATTGGTTTACCCAGTAGATCAGGGTCTCCTAGCAGTCGACTGGCAGTCGTATTGGCCATAGAGATCAACCCCGCAGCGTCAAGACCCACGACTCCGTCGTCGATTGACGAGAGCACGATATTTTTGAGTCGATCTGCTCGCTCGACCCGCTGAATATTCGCAATGAACATTTGCTGCAGAGGCACGCTCAGTAGCAGTGTTCCACCGACAGCAAGCATGACTTGCATCCACGTGTTGTTCCAGAACTGGGAGAGCTGCTGATTCAGGTAACTTGTCTGTGAGATTGAAACCACGCCAACAGCATGCTTTTTGTAATCCAGCAAAGGGAGATAGAGTTCGTAGAGCTGCTGACCGTCAACAGTTATTTCTTTTCGCACTGTCCAGGCTTCACCGAGCACAGTCGAAACCACCTCATCGTCGACTTCTCGCCCAAGTAGCCGAGAACCATCCCGAGCTGGAAGCAAGGTCATAACCGCCTTCCTGTCAGCGAATAGAGTAATATTCGTTGCACTCTGGGTGACGTAAAGCCAGTCACCCAATGGATACAGGTTATTGATTACAATGCCAACTATTGCCTGTTTTTTACCGCCTGCTTTCTTCAGGGGTGCACTTCCCATCAGTACGAGCACAAGTTCATCCTGACTGCTCGGTGTCAGTTGCCTGTCGACTCCCAAACACCGAGCTTCTTCACGACTGATGAGCAAAAAACCGGCGGTTGAGCGCTCCAGCGGTAGTTGCTGAAATCTTTTCCCTAGGCGGCAGCCTGGGACAGGTTTGCCCGGTGTGAAACGAGCGTATTCGAGTGGGTGAACGAGTGCAGGAAAGATGCCCTTGCCGCGTAGGGCGCTCTCATAGCGCGCTCGTGCTTCCGCCTCAGTCTTCGTGCCTGCCATGTACTTGGCAGTGAGAATTTCGAAGGGCTTGGGGGGATCGCTTACCAGAGTGCTCTCCTCACGAATCGGGAGATACTGACTGCGAGCGCTAAGCACTTCCCCGCTTTCTTCAGCTACGATTGCCGTAAACCCAGCTTTGGTTTCGTGCAGTGCTTCGGCGAGTTTTGCTTCGATGCCTTCAAAACCACCCACGGCAACTTCACCTGCGAGATTCACCGCTTCCAGCCGATAAGGCTCTGGTAGATGCCACAGTATCTGCCAAATCTGATAAATCCTGTAGCCAAAATTTATTCGCAGATAGGACCGCTGCACGTCACTGTACTGCTGAAGCTGCACGAAGGTCATGAACACCACGGGTGCAAGCATGCAGGGGATAAGTACCAGTAGTAAGCGAATACGAGCTGCATGCTTTCGCAGAAATTGATCCATAAGCTCAGCAACAAACGATATATCGGAATTGGTGAGAAGGAATCTTCAGATATCAAACTCTGTTTTCGTCAATTGCATAATCGGTTGCCCCGCATTCAGATTGAGATCTTCACACGATGAGTAGACCACAGGAGGAACTAGTGTGAACTGCGGGCGCATCACGCAGATGCCATCAAGGTGCTCATTGAACAGCGCAGCACAGGCAGATGGGAATACCCCATTCGCTTCCCTGGAGCGCAACTGAGCCAGATCGAAAAGCGCAGACTGAATCATACTCAAACTCTTCCTACAGGCAATGATTGCTCGCTGGGCAGGTTACCATAACTATGCTAATTGTGCCACTAAGTTTCAGTAAAATGCTGAAGAATTATTGAGATCCTGCTCTACATGTTGTGTGGTTCCAGAGCACCTGGTCAAGAATCCCTGGAGCACGAGGCTGTGTACCAAAGAGAGCTTCTCTTCAAGGGTGATCTCACCTGGCAGGTCTTTAGGACGAAAGGTGGCGGATGAGCAAATTGCCTCCAAAGACTCCTTGTATCGATCAGGAACAGTAGTGACATTACCCGAAAAGCGCAGGGTTAGGGTTTGCCTTCCTGAGGGATTGAGGTGTCGGGTCCAGCTCCACAGTAGGCCAGCCCTGCGGCAGTAGAGTGTATCCGGTTGGGGCAGAGCTTGAACCCGAGCGAAGTATCCATCCGGTGGAGGAACGGTGCGCGCAATGATGTTCCCCCGGACCCGGTCGGCCACCAGTTCCGGATCGCTGTTGGCGGCGATTCTGGCAATCAGCTCCTTCAGTGTCTCGGGCACCTGCTTGTTGAAGCGTGTCACCTCACCCAGCAGTGGAGCGCACCGGCGCAGTTCTGGATCCTGCTGAGCTGCTACCAGCACCGCTTCGACGAGCAGATCCAGTACCCGTGGTACCTCTGTTGCAATTGTCAGATGAAGTGCCGGTTCCCCGCCCATGCCTTCGACTGAATGGGCAAATCCTCTGGGCAAATACAGTAGATCCCCCGGTTCAAGTGTCACATCAAGCACAGCCTCCAAGCATTCGTAATCAACAGGAGGTGCACTCAAGACAGTCGTGGGCAATGCAAATTGGGGTCTGTAGATTCGCCAATGCTTGCATCCTTCCAATTGCAGCACGAAGAGATCCTGAGCATCAATGTGAACGGCAAATCCGGGCTCACCCGATGTTGGCGAAAGGAAAAGATTGGCATAAGTATAACTACCCAGGAAAAGCTCAATCGCCTTCGCTATCTGGAAAATTCCAGGATGCCGATTGTGAACATAGTTGTAAAGAATTGTATGCCCAGTCGCGTACAAGTTTACGAGTTTCGCCCAATAGTCTCTTTCGCGCGAATCGAGATGGTACTTCCGTTCGCTCCGGCTATCGGGTGCTGCCTTGGCGGCCATCAGGTCCTGATTGGCTTCGGTGGGACAACCGTAGCGCAGCAGAGCGTCCAGCTCGTGGATGCCCAGCAGGTTGTAGTAAGTGGGCTCAGAGCGCTTGATATATAGCGGAGCCTGTTCGAGGTAATCGTGTGCAAACTGCTCAGCGCTGACTGGGGCAAGCAGATGCGCAAAAAGATCTGAGTAAAAATTGTCGATAGACATCGGCTTCCCAAACAGGCGAAGGGCTCTATTAAGGTATATTGCTTTTGCGACCAATTTCAAGTGGAGGTCTTCTGGCTTGTTGATTTACTGTGCACGGACTGGCAGGAAAACTATGAACGGCTCGTTGCTTGCGCTCCTCAGTGCCACTACTACTCTTTCTGTTGCCCTTCTCTCGATTCCTGCGTTCAGCCTGCCCATAAATGCCGAACCGTCGCTTCCCGAGAACGCCCAACAGCTGGCAACAGCTTGCAACGACGCCTTGATGGGTGCACAGAAAGGGATCCGTGAGGTTCTGGCTCAGTCGAAGCCAGACTTTGCTCATACAGTGCTCGCTGTCGAGCAGATCCGCTCACAGCTTCGCAAAACGACCAGGGTAGCGGCGGTGATGTCCAACGTGCATCCAGACGCTGATCTCAGAAAAGCTGGTCGGTTTTGCGATGCTAGAAGCAGGGAGTTTTTGAGGCGACTCTACTCAGATCCTGAGCTTGCCAGACGCTACTCTGCACTGGGAAAAGTGCCTTCGCCCTCTGGATATGAGGAGCGCCGACTTTTGGAATTGGAGTTGGAGCGATTCCGGCGGGCAGGCTCGCTTCTTCTACCCCCCGAGCGTGAAAGGCTTGCGCGGCTGCAGCGGCGCATTGATGTGCTGCAATCGGAGTATATGGCAGCCCTCTCTGATTCGATCGAGACTGTCACACTCAAGCCCGCACAGTTGAAGGGATTGTCGGAGTCTTTCGTCGAGCAACTCAAGCGGAGTCCGACTGGAGAAGTACTGCTCCCACTTAGATTTATTCCCTACCAAACGTTCATCTCGGAGGCCGAAGACCCGGCGGCTCGCCGCACTGTCGAAATCGCTTACTCCAATCTCGGCGGACAGGAAAATCTGCAGCGATTGGAGGAGGTTCTAAAGCTGCGACACGAGGTCGCCGGGCTACTCGGCTATCCCTCCTGGAGTGCGTATGTACTTCCCGAGAACAGCGTTGGCTCACTTTCGCGCCTGCACTCCTGGCTTAGCGAGCTACAGAGTCGACTCCTGCCTGCCGCACGGCAGAACCTCAAGGATCTCCTTGTGCAGAAGCGTAAACTCGAACCTGGCGCAGAGCGCATCGAAAGCTGGGATTGGCGGTATTACGTGGCTTCCGATCAGCGTGGCAGGCAGGTCGACGAGCAGCATCTCAGAGAATACTTTCCCATTGACCGAGTCGTTCCTGCCACCTTGCAGTTTTTTGGGCAATTGCTGGGCGTCGAGTTTATCGAGCTGAACGCAAAAACCTGGAGCCCAGAAGTGCGCGCCTACGCTCTGCGCGACAACACTTCTAAGGAAATCCTCGGCTATGCCTACTTCGATCTCTTTCTACGCCCTGGGAAAGCGAACGTCTTTGCCGTCGATGGCCTGGCCGGCAGCTACCAGTTACCTGATGGCAGCCGCAACAAGCCCGCAGGAGTGCTGTTAGGCAACTGGCCGCAGGCGAAGAACGGCCCCACCCTGCTCTGGCACAAAGAAGTCGTTACGTTTGTACATGAGTTCGGTCATTTGCTGGAGCAGACCCTGCACCGCACGCGCCACGAGAGTCTGGGTCTGCGGCGCGATTTCGTGGAAGTTCCTTCTGAAATCCTAGAGAACTACGCCTGGGAGCCAACGTTTTTGCGTGCCGTGTCGGGGCATTATCGTACCGGTGCTCCTCTTCCTCAGGAGGAGATCGATCGGCTGATCGCTTCGCGCTATGTCAACATGCCCCTGGAGTGGGCGAGGCAGTTGTCCTACGCCGAAGTTGACCTTGCCTATCACTCAGCCGTCGTAGAAGACACGACAGCTCTGTGGCACAAGT